>Ga0181583_10003078_pt1 | contig 12253 bp, 10 predicted proteins | sample 071ome_31_FD_132461 | JGI IMG/M metagenome (GOLD analysis project Ga0181583, IMG submission 132461) | Coastal salt marsh microbial communities from the Groves Creek Marsh, Skidaway Island, Georgia - 071405CT metaG (megahit assembly) | ecosystem: Environmental > Aquatic > Marine > Intertidal... | reverse complement strand
GTAGGTGTCAGTCATTGTGATGATAATGAATTCCGACACCACCGCAGTCGTACCGCAACTGCTTGCATTGGCTTCCAAGGTGGTTGCCGTATCACAACGATAGCGCAGCTGCATTGAAACCTGATCAGCAGGAAGACCTGCCGAAGCCTCGATAATCGCTTCAAGCGTGGCGCGATCGCTCGCTTCTGCCGGCGGGCGTGCAACGACCACCGCCGCAGCCTCTGCCATCGATGTCTGAAGCTCGGCCTGACGCGAGACGATGCTGCTCACCTCCAGACCACCAAGGGTCATCGTAGCCAGGATTGGCAGGATGAACGCGGTTTCAATTGCTACGCTTCCGCGCTCGCTATTAGCGAATGTCTTGGCAAGCTTGCTTAGCATGATCACCCCACCAACCTTACGCGTGTGCCACCATTGCCGACGACCACGCTGTGTGTCTCGCCAATCGGGCAAAGCGTGGTCAGATCAGCTGTACCTGCTACTTGCACCTTCGATGACATCACCATCATGCAATTGGCGGTTGCCTGGATGTTACCAGCCAGTTTCAATTCACTTTTGGGCATGTAAATCACGCCATTGATGTCAAAGTTGGTAGCGCCGGTGAGCTTGCTTCCCGAGTTGCCCGGAGAGTTCGGATCTTCGAAGATCAGCATGTTCTCCATACGGGCAGAATCATCCGCCGGAATGCCCAATGCCACAAGTTGCAATGCGCTCATCGGTGACAGAAACACGTCTGCTCCACCGTTGATGTCTAGCTGCGCGCCGTTCTTCAGCACGAACATCACGCCGGTTCCGGTCAGCTGATTGCCACCATTAAGTTTCAACCGACCACCATCGATCACGTAGATCCCGCTAGTTAGGTTGGCATTGCCGCCGATCTCTAAATCGGTGTAAGTTCCCGGTAGCGCCTTGCATGTTTTTCTCGGGAATTTGGTATAGATTTTCGGAATTGATAATGGTTGATCGCCATTATGAAAATCATCTCCTGTATAGGTCAAACCAGATGACCCGCATGACAACGTCCGCGGGGTAGGATTGTCCGGCGGGGTGAGACCTGAATACGGATCATTCAGGCCGTCGAAATTCTCGATCGTGCTGGCGTTAGCAAAGGCACCCATACCATCGTCAATACCGCCAGCAGACGCGACAGTGTTGATGTTTTGTGCGCCGCTGCTTCCGTTGGTACGGATCGAGGTGTCCGACGTAGACAGTGAAGCGACACCGCAAGCCGCGTCGACTGTTGGGCCACCATTAAACCACATTGCACTGCCAGCGGTAGGGTGGAGCGCCATCAGGCAGGCAGTGTATTCATCTGTTCGCTCAAACGTTGCTTGTGCGTTGACACGAATGGTAGTGGATCGCCCCATAACAAAGCTTGCAAACGGCAGGTCAGCCACAACCTCTGCGCGTACGATCACGCTGTTCTGTGTGCCGGTGCCCCAATCGGCCAGGCTAGCCGCGTGCGTCGCGCCATTGTTAGCGATGATTGACAAATTGTCGGAGAATTCCTGATTGGCGCGAGTGATATAGATTGTACCGGTGTCGCCATTGCCGCGTGCCCATGCGCCGGCCAAGGCGGCCTGGTCTGCTGCGAATTGCAATTCGCGCTGCCACAAATACCATTGCGCGGTGTCTACAGCCAGGCCTGCGCCCCCCATCAGGGCGGGCATCCCCAACGCAACGAGAATCGCGGCATTGCCGCTCTTGCTGCGGCGTAGTTTCCGGCTGAATTTCTTCAACATACCCATGGCGTCTATTCCTTTCGCAGAACCTGAATTGGCTGTATTGGTTGGTCTTTAGCGGGCACTAGGTATGCGGTTCGTTCACTTGTGTGGTTAATGAAGGGCTACTGAATCAGCGCTCATTTCTCCGCAAACTTACGGATTCTGCGATCTTCAAAGGTTGACACGTCACGCGGCTCCGGCACTAGGGCTGCCTATGACAAGCGACCATGAAGCCGAAATTGGTGATGCCGAACGGGTGGCGCTGAATTATGCCAAGCCGGACATTCGGCCGAAGCTCGCGTCATTCTTTGCTTTGGATCGCCGTTTGGGACAGATCGTCGCAAACTCTAGCGAATCTTTGCTGGGACAGATGCGGATCGCCTGGTGGCGCGACATGTTATCGGCTTCGGCGAGGGACCGCCCGGCGGGTGACGTTGTGCTGGACGCAATCGGGGCAAGCTGGGGAGGGGATGCGCAGCTGCTTCAACCTTTGGCAGATGCCTGGGAGGTCTTCCTGATTGCAGAAGAGCTCACAGCCGATATTCTGTCACAGTTTGCCCAAGGTCGCGCCACACCCCTGGCTCAAGCCTTCGGATGCGCGCACGAAGGTTTAGCAAAGCGGGCACAACAAGCAGGCTCACTATGGGCGCTTGCGAATACAGCCGCGCATGTTTCTGATCAGACAGAACGAGAGCAGATACTTGAACTGGCCCGCGCCGAGTTGAGCGTGAATACTCCCATCGGATCAATGCCCAGAGCACTTGCAGTGCTAACCGCACTTTCTCGGCGTTCTATCAGGCGCGGTGGCCATCCATTGATGGTGGGCAGAGGTGCGGCCTTGGCTGCGTTACGTGCGGGTTTAATTGGAAAGTAGTTTCGTATAGCCTCCTTTTAATTAAGAGGAGGAAGTAAGGAGTCGAGTGATATTGGGCTTAGTGCTTGGTCTTATCATGGCGACAATTGGTCTTTACTGGTGGCGAGGAAAGGCCGAGGCGGAAGAAGTACGCCAAAATCCGGGTGAGATGACGGGGCCAACTACACCTGAGGCCAGCGAGCTTACGAGAGAGCAGCGACGCTTTTTCCTTTACGACCGCACTCGCGATTGGTGCATTTCGCGCAATGAAATGCTGCCCACCCGCAGCTAGGGCTTTCGTAAGCTCGATTTGGACGGCAACAATTTGCTCGCCTTCGAAGAATGGGCCGTGGCTACCGTAGAGAAGTTCGAAGGGGCCGATGCTGATGGGGACGGCAAGTTGCCATGAAGGAATTCGCAACAACCGCATCAAAACGCCGATTGAGGCGGTCGTCCTGCCGATGCTAAACGCTACGCAGTTGCAGCTTCGTTTGACCTGATCCAATCGGTTAATTTGGCCTTGGCCCGTGATGTATAGGCCTCTTTTCGCTGCTTCTTCTTCACATCATGCAGCGGCGGGAATAGACCAAAATTCACATTCATGGGCTGGAATGTCTCTGCCTCTGCATCGCCTGTAATATGGCTAAGCAGGGCTCCCATGGCAGTCGTCGCGGGCAGGGCGGACCACTCGCGCCCGGAAAGTTCGCAAGCCGTCATAATGCCCGCAATCAGCCCCAAAGCAGAGCTTTCGACATATCCTTCGCAGCCGGTGATCTGTCCGGCAAAGCGGATATGGGGTGCCTCCCTCAGCCGAAGCTGCCGATCAAGCACGAGTGGCGAATTCAGGAATGTGTTGCGATGCAGCCCGCCAAGTCTTGCAAACTCCGCGTTTTCCAATCCAGGGATGGTACGGAACAGCTCCACCTGTGCGCCATATTTCAGCTTCGTCTGGAAACCGACCATATTCCATAGCGTGCCGAGCTTGTTGTCCTGACGCAGTTGCACAACTGCATAGGGCCAGCGCCCCTGCGGGTGCTCTTCATTGGTATCGTAAGGATTGTCGAGGCCAACACCCTTCATTGGACCATAGCGAAGCGTTTCGACCCCGCGCTCAGCCATGACTTCAATTGGCATGCAGCCTTCGAAATAGGGCGTGTCCTTCTCCCATTCGCGAAATTCGGTCTTCTCTCCATCAATTAAGCCCTGATGGAAGGCGAGGTACTGTTCCTTTGTCATCGGACAGTTGATGTAATCGCCATCTTCATTGCTGGCTTCGGCTCGCTTGTTCCAACGGCTCTGGATCCAGCATTTAGACATATCAATGCTGCCGCGATGAATAATCGGTGCAATGGCATCAAAGAACGCCAAGCGCTCGTGCCCTGTGGCTTTCACGATATTCTGAGCCAGCTCTTGCGCAGTCAGCGGACCGGTCGAAACAATGGTCATGCCGGCATCGGGCAGAGTGTCGACACGTTCGCGCACGATCTCGATTCTCGGATGTTCGGCCAATATGCGCGTCACTTCATTGCTGAAGGCATCCCGGTCGACGGCCATCGCGCTACCAGCAGGGACGCGCGCCATCTCCCCGACACGCATAATGATCGAATCCAGTTCCCGCATTTCATGGTGCAGCAGGCCAACAGCGTTTTTTTCATCATCATCGGACCGGAAACTGTTAGAGCAGACAAGCTCCGCCAGGCCATCAGTCTGGTGCGCAGGTGTCATTTCTCCTGACCCGCGCATCTCGGACAAACGCACCCTGAAACCGCGCTTTGCTAGCTGCCAGGCCGCTTCGCTTCCCGCGAGGCCGCCGCCGATAATGTGCACATCGAAAGTCATTGTGTCGCGCAGTTAGACTTGCAGTTGCACCCCATCAAGCCCTAGCAGTGTCGCCAAGGGGAGTTTGCATGCCAAAACGCGCTTTGATTAATCGTCGCCCTTGGTTGCTGGCCAGCTTGATTGCTGCGGTTGCCTATTACTTTTTGCGCGACAATCCGATCGGGGAAGTGTGGCTGATCGTGCTGAAAGGCATGGGGGTGGCCTGTCTCGCATTCTATGCGATGCGGCGCGGGTTTGGCCCGGATGCGCAAATCCTCGCGGCGGTGATGCTGTTTAGCGCACTGGGTGACATGGGCATCGAGTTCGATTTCGCGCTCGGCGGCGGGCTTTTCTTTGTCTCCCATGTGCTCGCGATCTGGCTCTATTTGCGCAATCCGCGCGACAATCCTGTTAGCTTGCAGGAAGCATTGGCGGTTGTATTGCTGCTCGCAACACCAGCGATCAGCTGGCTGTTGAGCGGCGATTTGATGGTGGCACTCTATGGGCTGTCGCTGGGCGGAATGGCGGCGTGCGCGTGGATGAGCCGGTTTCCGCGGTACCGCGTTGGCATCGGTGCTGTGCTATTCGTAATCTCGGACTTTCTCATTTTCAGTCGCTTGGGCGCATTCGATCTGGGCGATCTGCCGCATTACCTGATCTGGCCGCTTTACTTCGCTGGACAGTTCATGATCGCAACTGGTGTGGTTCAGACACTGGGCGGAGAGCATCCGGGGCGCGAAAAGGCCGCCTAGCCTGCGTAGGCGGCAATCGTCGTTCGGTGCAATTCACGCCGATGGCCTTCATAGCCGCCGGTCGCCTTGTGTAGCACGCTCCGATTGTCCCACATGACCAGCATGTCCGGCTCCCAGCGATGGCGATAAACGAACTCGTCGCGCGATTGACAATGGGCTAGCTGTGACAGGAGAACGATCGCATCCGCTTGATCCATTCCTTCAATACCGATGATGTAACCGAGCGCGGAATACAGCGCCTCTTCACCGGTTTCAGCGTGTCTTTGCACCAATGAGTGTGTTTGCGTTGCACGGGCGCTTTCATCTGGCCGAATGTCCATGCTTCGGCCGGTGTCTTTCTCGCCATACGAACCATCCGGTGCATAAGCGAGCTGAGCGGAATGGATGGCGGTTAGACCCCGAATAAACTCCTGTCGTTCAGGGGTAAGTGCATTGAACGCCGCGATCTGGTTGGCGAATAGCGTGTCACCGCCCGTTGGCGGAATATCCACGGCCAGTAAGCAGGTGCCCGATGGGGGCTGTGCCAGAAAACTCCAGTCACTATGCCAGTTTTCGGCAAACAGTGGCGATGTTTCATCAGCTTCGCGCAGGATAGCGGCGATATTCTGCCGACCCTTGATTGGCGCGAAGAAAGGGTCTTCGCCAAAGCCGCCCATTGCGATGGTAAAGCGTTCTAGTGCGTCATCGTCCATCTGTTGGCCGGCAAAGGCGAGCACTTTGTGCTGCAACCAAGCGGCCCGAATATCGGCAATGAGCTTTGCGGTTAGTTCTCCCGACAAATCAGCCCCGGTGACAGTCGCACCGCATGATTGACCTGACGGACTAACTGTCAAACTCATTTTTCGCTGTCGCCTGCGATATCCTTATGCGAATGCAGCGTGGTTGGCGGCGTTGTTACATCACCGACGCCGCGCCGTTCGACCATTTCCTCGACGATAGTTTCTTCAACCTCATTTTCAGGCTCTTCAGTCTCATCGATCAGCGCCGCTCCGACGATCTGTTCGTCCTTCGAGACATTGAATATGCGTACGCCAGACGAGCTACGCCCAGATACCGAGTAGCCAGAGTGGTTCTCAAACCCGCTTTCAATCATGTGGCGGAAGTCAACCGGCAAGCGGATAAGTTTGGCCTGATCGGTGACCAGCATCAGTTGAGAGCCATGCTTCACCGGGAAACTCGCGACGACAGAACCATTGCGGTTCTTGTCCGAAGGTTCACCAATATTGGTCAGGCCCATACCGCCCCGGCCAATGGTGCGATATTCGTAGGCGGAAGAGATTTTTCCGTAACCGCGCGATGTCAGCGTGAGAATGAACTCTTCATTCTCGGCCATTTCCGCGACTTTCTCCCCGTCTAGTGAAGGCTCGGCATCGTTTTTCTTCCACGCCGCTGCTCGCAGATAGGCATCGCGAACTTCGGTGTCGCGCTCACCCGCATCCAGCACAGCCATTGATACGACTTTCTGACCGTCCTTCAGCTTCATTCCGCGCACGCCGATGCCGGTGCGGCTCTTCGTCTCGCGCGCATCAGTGGCGGAAAACCGGATCGCCTTGCCGGAATCGGACGCAAGGAAGATTTCCTGATCCTCGGTCAGCAATTCGACTCCGATCAATTTGTCACCGCTGCCTTCAACAAAGCCCATGGCGTATTTGCCATTGGTGGGGACGTTGGTGAACGCATCCATCGAGTTGCGTCGCACCATTCCTTGCTCGGTAGCGAAGACAATGTTGAGCTTGTTCCACTCGCTTTCATCCTCTGGCAAGGCCAACACATTGGTGACGCGTTCGTCATCGCCCAACGGCAGGAGATTCACCATTGGGCGGCCCTTGGTCTGTGGTCCACCTTCGGGCAGTTTCCAGACCTTCAAACGATATACGCGGCCGTTGTTTGTAAAGAACAGCACCGGATTGTGCGTGCTGGTGACGAACATCTCGACAACAGCATCTTCATCCTTCGTGGCCATCCCGCTGCGGCCCTTGCCGCCGCGAGCTTGCGCGCGGAACGTGTCGAGCGGTGTACGCTTGATGTATCCGCTATGCGTGACCGTCACGACCATCTCGTCGCGCTCGATCAGGTCTTCATCTTCAAGACCATCCCAGGCAGGCGCAATTTCCGACACGCGCGGGGTGGCGTAGGTATTGCGGATTTCCTCCAGTTCCTCGCGCAATACCCCGTAGAGCTTTACGCGGTCCGCAAGGATCGAGAGATACTCTTCAATGGCGATCGAAAGTTCCTTGAGCTCTTCACCAATTTCATCCCGGCCCAATGCGGTAAGACGATGCAGGCGCAGGTCCAGGATCGCCTTCACTTGACGTTCTGAAAGATTGTAAGTGCCACCTTCTTGATCGGCAGTGGGCTCGATTGCTTCAATCAGGCGGATGTATTGCGCGATGTCGCCGATCGGCCATTCCTTGGCGAGTAAACGTTCGCGCGCAGTTGCAGGGTTTGGCGCACCGCGAATGATCGCCACCACCTCGTCCAGATTGGAAACCGCGACAACCAGACCAAGCAAGGTGTGCGCACGTTCGCGCGCCTTGTTGAGTTCGTATTTTGTCCGGCGAGTAATGACCTCTTCACGGAAGGATATGAAGGCCTGGATTATGTCGCGAAGGGCAAGCGTTTCAGGGCGTCCGCCACGAATGGCGAGCATGTTTGCAGGGAAGCTCGATTGAGCCGGCGTGAAGCGCCAGATCTGATTGAGCACGACTTCCGGAGATGCGTCTCGCTTCAAATCAATAACGACGCGCACACCTTCGCGCGAACTTTCATCGCGAATGTCCGATATGCCCTCGATACGCTTCTCTTTCGCCGCTTCGGCAATCTTTTCTACCAGGCCCGATTTACCGACCTGGTATGGCATCGAAGTCAGGACGATAGACTGCTTGTCGTTCCGGCCGGTCTCGATCTCGTGCCGTGCACGCATCAGGATGGAGCCGCGTCCGGTCGTATAGGCCGATCTGGCGCCTGACTGGCCAAGTATCAGCGGGGCTGTTGGAAAATCGGGTCCCGGAATGTATTCGATCAGTTCTTCTGATGTGATCGCCGGATTGTCGAGAAAGGCAAAGCAACCATCGATCACTTCACCCAGATTGTGCGGCGGCACATTGGTCGCCATACCAACGGCGATACCCCCTGCGCCATTGACCAGCAGGTTAGGGAAACGCGCAGGGAGAACCTGTGGCTCCTTCAGCGAACCATCATAGTTATCCGCGAAATTGACTGTATCCTTATCCAGATCATCGAGCAGCGTGTTCGCCACCCGCGCCAGCCGCGCTTCGGTATAGCGCATGCTCGCAGGGGGATCTGGATCCATGGAGCCAAAGTTACCTTGGCCATCGATCAATGGAACGCGCAGCGACCAATCCTGCGTCATCCGGGCGAGGGCATCGTAAATCGCGGAGTCACCATGTGGGTGATAATTACCCATCACGTCACCAACGATTTTCGCACTCTTGCGATAAGGGCGGCCGGCAACAAAGCCACCTTCCTTGCAGGCGAAAAGGATGCGGCGGTGAACCGGTTTTAAGCCATCACGCACATCTGGTAGGGCGCGGCTCACGATTACGCTCATTGCATAATCAAGATAGCTCGTTTTCATTTCGTCGACGATGTCGACTCGTTCAAACTCACCTGATGGTTGTGGTGCGGAAATTGTATCGGTTTCGTCGCTCAATGCGTGTCCGTTCTAGCTAGGCTGGTCTCCAGCGGTCAATTAGTGTCGAATGTAGGCTTTCGGGCCATTTTCCGCCAGTTTATGGGGCAACAAATGCGGTATAAAGAAAGCTTTTTCCACACATAGGGCGGTGCTCTTGTGCAAATTCCAAAACGCTTGCTTTTAACATCATTCAAAGCTCGTTCAGAAGGGCTTGATAGGAAAAATTGCAAAATAGGCCAGACCAGGCCATTGGATTCTGCGTGTTGTGTTTTACACGCGGGGAATCCGCGGTATTTTATTTGTTTCAGGAGTAAATTTCATGCGTCTTTTTGTGTCACCTTCGCGCGCTCGCAAGAAGCCGGGGTCGTCAATCGTTTTGGCAGTGGCGCTGCTTACCGGGGCTGTGATGCTGAGCGGAGTTATTTCAGATCCGGCGCATGCGCAGCGTGACCGCAAGAAGAAAGACAAAGAACCAAAAGCTAAATATTCAAAGGAATTCATCGAAGCGTTCACGCCGCTGCAGAATGCAGTGAATGCCAACGATGGCTCTGCGGCGACGGTTGTTGGACAGTTTCCCGCGATTATTGCGCTCGCGCAGTCTGGCGACGAGCAGAATGCACTGGGCGGCTTGATTTACAACGCTGGCGTGCAAACCAGGGAGCAGGCCCTTCAGCTGCAGGGCATGGGCTTGATGTTGCAAAGTGGAAAGGTTCCAACTGAGAATATCGGTCGCTTCAACTTCATCGCGTATCAATTATCGAATGCTGCAGGGGACTATCCGGGAGCGAGAGCCTATCTTCAGGCGGCAATCGTTGCCAATTTCAACACGGATTCTGTCACTGTTTCTGACTTGCAGATCGCGATGGCAGAAAGTTTTATTTCCGAGAGCCGTATAGCAGAGGGGCTCAACTATCTTGCGACTGCCATCGAGAGCCGCAAGGCTGCCGGTCAAAGCGTTGATGAGGCATGGTACCGTCGCGGATTGAGTGTGGCCTACAACAATGAAGTCGTTCCGCAGGTTTATGATTTCGCTTCGATCTGGATTGCGGCCTATCCAAGTGAAACCAATTGGCGCGACGCAATTAACATTGCCCGTAACCTAAACACTTACGACGGCGGTCAAATGCTCGATCTGATGCGTCTTTCCTACCGCGTCGGCGCGTTGAAAGAGAAGTATGAATACATCGACTATGTGGAAGCCGCCGATGCGCGCCGTCTGCCGAATGAGGTTAGACGCGTCATCGAACAGGGATACGCTTCGGGGATTGTCAGCCGAGATGACATTTACCTCTCTGACGCACTAGGCACAGCGAAGAACCGGATTGCGGCCGATGAAGCAGAGCTTCCTTCTCTAGAGCGTGATGCTGGTGTTTCTGGCGCTGGCGTGCGCACAGTTGTTGCCGCGGGTGACGCGTTCCTGAGCTACAACGAATACACAAAGGCAGAGGTGTTCTACACCAAGGCATCCACGATGCCAGGCGCTGACAAGAATGAAATTCTGACCCGACTTGGTATTAGTCAGCTAGAGCAAGGCAAGTTCGACGCGGCGATGGAGTCGTTTGCTCAGGTTGGCGGCAATCGCTTGCCCATCGCAAGGCTTTGGACGGCCTATACGACTCAAAAGGCGGCAGCAGCGGCAACTGTAAGCGAGCCGGCAGTGCCTGCGGTAGCAGAACCGGAAGCCCAAACCAGTTAAGCCAAATGAAATGTGCATTTCGAGCGGCGCAGTTTCTAAGCGAGAGCTGCGCCGTTTTTTGCTTGCAACGGCTTTAGCGTCGTCGCTTCAAATAAACATGGTTCTCGCGGCGTTCGACTTTGAAATTGTCCAATGCATCAAACATCTCATTAACGCTTTTGAAGCCGTGATTTCGGACATCGAAGCTCGAACGGTTGCCCGCAATCTGTCCGAGATGTGAGAGATTGGCGTAGCCCTTTTCGTCGGCTTCGGCTTCGGAGTAAACAGCCGTGATCAGTTCCCTCAACTTGGTGTCGAGACCTTCTGAACCTAAAGAATTGCCGTCTTTGTCCTGGGCAGCAACTTCAGATTTATAGTTCGTAATCAGTTTCTTGAATTCGATGAAGCGCGTGTACACGCTCTTGAAAGCCTGTTGGGTTTTGGCCTTTCCAAAGCCGTGAGCCAGGATCCCGTCCTGACGCAGCCGCGTGACCAGCGGTGTGAAATCGCTGTCCGCAGTCATGATGCCGAAGCCATCAACCTTGCCCTGATAAAGCAGATCGATTGCATCAATGGTTATCGCTATATCGGTGGCATTCTTGCCTTTGCAAACATCAAATTGTTGCTGCGGGCAAATACCGAATTTATTGGTGATCTTGTCCCATTTTGCGAGATTGTTCTTAGGGAAATCGCCGTAGGCGTGCCGAATGTTCACTTGGCCCAACTCGGCCATTACCGTCAGGGCAGGATCGATCCGTTCCGGAGTGGTGTTGTCAGCGTCGATCAGCTGAGCGATATTTACGGGTTTTGACATGCACTGACATGGGGGCAGGGCACACCGGGGGAAAGCGATTAATCCGTTCGATTTAGTCTTCTGGCAGAAACTCGCCGGTGTCCTCATCAAGTGAATACAGCACACCTTCCTTGATCGAAAAATGGGCCCCGCGCAGCTTTATCTTGCCAACTTTTTCTTTGTCTGCGAGCCATGGAAAGCTGCGCAAATTAGTGAGGCTTTGTCGAATAGCAGCAAACTCCATCGCAAGTTCTGCTTTCCGACCTGTGCTGCCATGCTTGGCCGATACTGCCTGGCTTGCTTCGTCGAGGAGGCTGACCCAGTTTGCCACAAACCCGCCTTTGCCCGGATCTTTGGCCTTCATGCTTTGTGTGAGCGCGGCCTGGCATCCGCCGCAGCGTCCATGCCCCATCACGACAATTTGCCTGACCTCCAGCATCTGAACCGCAAATTCGATTGCAGCAGAAACGCCGTGATAGCCAGGAGTGGTCTCAAATGGCGGTACTAGGGCCGCAACATTTCGTACGACGAAAATCTCGCCCGGATCCACGTCAAAAATCTGGGCTGGATCAACGCGGCTATCTGAACAGCTGATTATCATGACTTTGGGGCTCTGGCCCTCGCGTACCAGCTCGTCAAAACGAGCTTTCTGGCGTGGATAACCGTCCGCGCGAAAGCGCTTATAGCCCCGCAGCAGTTCAGCATATTCAGGATACTCAGGCATTCGTCATTACATCTCCGAAGGGGTTTAGAAGCGCTCGCCTCTGATCATTTCAACGTCCCACATGTTAAAAAGTAACCCGTGAGTTGTAACGTTCATGGCGCTGCGTTAGCTATGCATACCAATGTCGGCAAGTGCCCATTGCGCAGTGTCGAGCCTTATCCTACATGGCGCGCATGAACGACCTTGCATCTGTTCCGTCGAAAGATGAAACGCTGCGTCCCGTACGACAGCGCAAGCCCGACTGGATTCGCGTAAAAGC
>Ga0181583_10003076_pt1 | contig 12257 bp, 14 predicted proteins | sample 071ome_31_FD_132461 | JGI IMG/M metagenome (GOLD analysis project Ga0181583, IMG submission 132461) | Coastal salt marsh microbial communities from the Groves Creek Marsh, Skidaway Island, Georgia - 071405CT metaG (megahit assembly) | ecosystem: Environmental > Aquatic > Marine > Intertidal... | reverse complement strand
TTCACCATGTGGATTGCACCTGCGGTGCGATGGTGAATGAAATGATCAAGACCCTGATGGGGCTGGCGACAGGCGAAGACTGGGTCAAGCGTTCGACCCAAAGCGTGGTCATGGCGCATCGCTGCTTTGGCGATATCAGCCTGCAGCTTTACGCAAACTCGATAGACATGCTGATCGATGCCCACGCCGAATTGGCACGGCATGGCTGCTCGAAGGCGTTCGATGCGGCCTGGCGCGAACAGTGGCCGTTCTCAAGGGCATCGTTGCGCGGGTCTATCAAAACCCGCTGCAAGCCTGCCGTCACGCATCGACGATGGCGAGGGCCGACTGCGGGCAGGCATCAGCGCCTTCGCGGGCTGCCTCTTCCAGACCTTCGGGCACGATTTCATCGTCGACATAGACGATGCCGTGTTCATCCAGCTTGTACACTTCCGGGCAAATTTCCGCGCAAACACCATAGCCGCAACAGGCTGGCTTGTTGATCACGACCTTCAGCTTACCCTTCTCAGACATCATGCTCTCCATAGTTTGTCCTGGTTTTCGTCGCTTTACATATTGAACAGATATTATTCAATGTGTATAACGCGAATCAATTATAAAAAATGTACTGCCGGGAGAATGCAGAGATGCTGCAGAAATCGAAGCTAGTATTGCGCGACGGAACCTCGCTTGACGATCTGATGATGCGCGAGAGCAACGAGGTCTCGCTTCGCGTGATGACCGACGAAGAGCTCTACCACCTCGAAATGGACAAGATTTTCGCCAAGACCTGGCTGCTGCTGGGCCATGAAAGCGAAATTCCCGAGCCCGGCGACTTCATCGTTCGCGACATGGCGGAAGACAATGTCATCGTGGCCCGCAGCCAGGATGGCGAAGTCAACGTCTCGCTGAATGTGTGCCCGCACCGCGGCATGCGCGTGTGCCTCGGCGAAGCCGGCAACAAGCGCATTCACCAATGCATTTACCACGGCTGGGCATTCCGCCCGAACGGCGATTTCATCGGTGCGCCGGTTGAACGTGAAAAGATGCACGGCAACGATGTGGACAAGAAGACCCTAGGACTGAAGAAGGCCAAGGTTCACCTTTATGGTGGCCTGATCTTTGCCACCTGGAACGTCGATGGCCCTTCGTTCGACGAGTATCTGGGTGACATTAAGTACTACATGGACCTGCTGTTCTGCCGGACTGACAATGGTCTCGAATTGCTCGGCCCGCCGCAGCGCTTCACCTTGCCCTGCAACTGGAAAGTGCCGGGTGAACAGTCGGGTTCCGACGGTTTCCACACGCTGACGCTGCACCGTTCGCTGATGGAAGGCGGTGTAATGGGCGGAACGGCCGAAAGCATCTATGATCAGGCGCCGGGCATGTACGGGGTCGACGTATCGTGCAAGCAGGGCCACTCGCTGCGCTGCCTGGAAGCAGAAAAGACCTTCAAGATGTTCGCCGACGTGCCGTTCGAAGGCAAGTCGACGCGGGAGCGGCTGGAACTACTGACGCCGCCGGGCATCACAAAGGAGATGATCCCTGAACTGTTCCGCAATTTGAGTGAGGATCAGGTCAACCAGTTGGCGACGATCCCCCCGCAAGTTGGCGGGATGTTCCCCAATATCCTTATCGCTTTCATCTTCGCCCCGCGCACAGATGGCGGTTCCTCCGGCGCGCTGGCGCTGCATACCTATGTTCCCAAAGGCCCCGACAAGGTGGAATTCGTGAACTACATTTTCGCCGAAAAGGATGCGCCCGAACAGATGAAGCGCGACATGCTCCAGAATTCGGTCCAGCAGACCGGCACTTCGGGCACGATCGAGCAGGACGATGCTGATGTGTGGCCGGTCATCATGAAGAACGCGCGCGGCGCGGTCAGCAAGGGCATTACACTCAAGTACCAGGCGCTGCACGGGCACGAACGCCCGGAGGGCTGGGTTGGCGAAGGACTGCTCTATCCCGGTTTCACCAAGGACGACACGCAGTGGAACTGGTGGCTGGCATATTATGACCTGATGGACGCGGTTTGAGCGGGGGAGACACAGACATGACCTGGAAGACCAAATCGACCGCTGCCCCTGATTCAACCACGATCCTTCGCGGACTGGTTTCGAACAAGCGCGTGGCGCTGGGATCGGAAGTGTACAACCGCATCCTGGAAACGCTTTATGACGAAGCGGCCGCGCTGGACGAGCGCCGTATCGATGACTGGATCGCGATGATCGCGCAGGACATCATTTACCAGGCACCAATCCGCCTGACGCGCACCGGCCCCAATCGCGACCGCGACGTGATGCGCACGATGTTCCATTTCGACGAAGATTATGGCTCGCTGCTGATGCGCACCGGGCGTCTGCAAAAGAGCGCCTGGGCGGAAGACCCGCCTTCACGCTGCCGTCGGTTCATCACCAATGTCCGTATTGCCGAATGCGAGACACCCGGCGAGTATGAAGTGGTGAGCTACCTCTATCTCGAACGCAGCCGTGGCGACAACCCGGAAAACGAGAACACCACGGCTGAACGCCGCGATGTCTGGCGCGAGGTAGCCGGCGAATACAAGCTGGCCCGGCGTGAGATCATCGTCGACCAGTCGGTGCTTGGCATGTCGAATTTCGCGGTGTTTCTGTAATCGGGATGAGCGCCTCTTTTGCCCCCACTATCGTCGTTGTCGGCAGCGGTCTTGCCGGCTTTGGCGTACTTCGCGAACTGCGCCGGCACTCGCCGGAAGCGCGGCTGGTGATGGTTACGCTCGAGGACGGACATTTCTATTCCAAGCCCGCACTTTCAACCGCGCTGGCCAAGGGCAAGACGAGCGAAACGCTGGTGACCACGCCTGCGGAAAAGATGATCTCCAACCTCAAGCTGGATGCCCGCATCGGGCGCGAGGCGGAGGCTATCGACCGGGCAGGCAAGGCCCTGCTGACCACCGGCGGACCGATCCAGTACGATGCCTTGATCCTTGCGACCGGTGCGGAACCTGTCCGCCCGGCTATCGGCGGGGACGCCGCGCATCGGGCCATTTCTGTCAACCAGCTGGAGCACTACGATCGCTTTCGCCGGGAATTGCCTGAAGGCGCGCGCGTGCTGATCATGGGCGCGGGCCTAGTCGGAACCGAATTTGCCAATGACCTGGTGACCAACGGTTACAAGCCGATTGTGGTCGATATGCTGGGCCAGCCGCTGGCGCAGCTTGTTCCCCCTGCCGTGGGTGAGACGGTGCAGAAAACCCTGCATGAAAGAGGCGTCGAATGGCAATTAGGCCGCAAGGTCGAGGCAATCGATTATCGACACAGCGAGCGCGGCTATGTTGCCACGCTGGACGATGGCACGCGGATAGAAGCTGATATCGTGCTTTCCGCAGTTGGCCTTCGCCCGAACGTGAAGCTGGCGCAGGAAGCCGGCCTCGACATCGGCCGCGGGATCAAGGTGAATGAATTTGGCCAGACCAGCGACCCCGACGTCTATGCCATTGGCGACTGCGCCGAATATCCCAATGGCCTCGCTGCCTATGTTACGCCGATCATGGCGGCCGCGCGCGGGATCGCGCCCAGCGCGCTGGGCACGCCCACGCCGATCAAATTCCCGCCGCTTTCGGTGCAGGTCAAGACCACGCTGTGCCCCATCAACCTGTTGCCGCCAGCCGCGGCCATACAGGGCGAATGGCGCGAGGTGGAAAGCGATACCAAGGGTGACAAGCACTTTTTCGTCGACAACGACAACAAGATCCAGGGCTACGTCCTGACCCGGGAAAAATGCGAAGAGCGCATGGAAATGGACAGAATGGTGGGGGAAGCAGCATGAGCGGATTGCTAGAAGGCAAGGTGGCAATCGTAACCGGCGGGGCCAAGGGCCTTGGCCATGGCATTTCGCGGCGAATGGCAAGCGAAGGCGCATCGCTGCTGATCACCGGGCGCGACGGCGCGGCAACCGAACGTGTAGCGAAAGAGATTCGCGAAGAATTCGGCACGCAGGCTGTCGGCATGCCCGCCGATATGGGCGTGAAGGAAGAAGTGCTGGCGATGGTTCAGCGCGCAGTAGACGAATTCGGCGGACTCGATACCCTCGTCAACAATGCGTCGTTACTGTCGGATGGAGTTCTGCTGGAACACAAGACCGACGAAATGCTCAAGCGCACAATGGAAATCGGCATCTGGGGCAACTGGTGGTCGATGCAGGCAGCCTTCCCGCACATGAAGGCACGCGGCGGCGGCTCGATTATCAATTTCAGTTCGATTGATGCCCAGACGGGCGCATGGTTGCACAGCGATTACAACATCAACAAGCTCGGCATAGTCGGCTTGACTCGCAGTGCGGCGGTCGAATGGGGACGGTTCAATATCCGTTCCAATGCCATCGCACCCACCGGGCTGGGGCAGGTCTTCGCGAAGCTAGTGGAGGAGGTTCCGGGCTTCTTGGAAAACGTAGTGTCAACGAACCCGCTGAAACGCGCTGGCGATCCTGAAAAGGATATCGGGCCCGTCGTCGTTTTCCTGGCGTCTGAAATGTCGGCTTTCGTGAACGGGGAACTTATCAACGTCGATGGCGGACAAAACCTGCCCGGATACGTCAGCATCCCGCATAATCTCGAAGAACTTGAGAAAGGCGCGACATGAAATTCCAACTCGAACTCAGCGGTACGGAGGAGGTGACTGATGAGTTCATCTCCTCGCCGAGCGTCATCAAGATACTCTCCGGCGCGCTGGATGCCATTGCCGAACGCGGTGTGCGCCGACTTTCGATGAGCGATATAATCGAGGCGAGCGGCGTATCGCGCGGCACGATGTATCGCTATTTTTCGAACAAGGACGATGTTCTTGCAGCGGTCGCGGAATTCGTCTGCACGGGGTTCGAAACAGGCATGCGCGAAGCAGCCCAAGGCATCGAGGATCCGATCGAACGGTTTCGCGAAGTCATGCTGTTCTATGCCCGCTACACCAACGAGAATTCACCCGATCGTGTATTCGAGGTGGAGCCGCGTTTCCATCTCTCTTTCTTCCGCAGTCGCTTCGATCGCTACAAGGTCGCGGTTTACTTGGCTTTGGAACCGACATTCGAATACCTCGAAGCCAAGCTTGGCAAGAAAATCAATGCTGAAGGCTTCGTGGAAGTGTTGGTTCGCCTTCAACTCAGCACCCTGCTGGTGCCTGCCGACGAAACCTGGTCTGCGCTGTGGAACGAGAGCGCAGAAAATCTCGAAACCTGGGTGCTTAATCTAGCGCACCAAACTGTCTGAATAATCGAAAGGATGCATAAAATGGCTACTCTGGCAAAAGCTCCTGTTGAACAAGTTAGTGGTTGGGCGAGCAAATCGGTCGCCGACAAGCTTGTTTCCCGCGCTAAGGAACTTCGCGGCTTTATCTCCGAGAATGCAGCCGAAGGGGAAAAACGTCGTAGTCCAACGGATGCGATCGACAAGATGTTGAAGGACGAAGGTTTCCTGCAATTGCTGGTTCCCCAGCGTTTGGGTGGTTTCGGTCTTTCCCCTACGGATTTCTGCCGCGTGCAGATGGAAATCGCTAAGGGCGATCCGGCGATAAGCTGGGTCATGCAGATCATCAACGGCACGACGTGGGTCACCAGCCTCGCGCCAGATTCCGTGCAGGATGTTGTCTTTGGAAATGGGCCAGAGCCCGTTTGTGGGGCCTACAACCCACCGGGCAAAGCGCGTAAGGTTGACGGCGGCTGGATCATAAACGGGGCGTGGCCCTACATGTCCGGATCGCGTCAGGCGACCTGGACCCAGCAGGGCGTCGTGCTGGAAGGCTATGATGGTCCAGTCGTCCCGGGTATCAGTATGTGCTATATCCCGATGACCGAATTCGAGATCAAAGATACCTGGTTCGTGAGCGGTATGCAGGGTACGGGTTCTGATACCGCCATTGCCAAGGATGTTTTCATTCCCGAAGGGCAGATGGTCTTGATGGACAAACGCGCCGGACAGATCGATCCTACAAAGAAGCACTTCGGCGCTCCTTCAGACCTGATCCCTGCCGTGCCGATGGTTCGAACGACCGGTCTGGCCCAGCTGATTGGCGCGGTCGAGGCCATGCTTGAAATCGTTGCTGCAGAATCGGGCAAGCCCGTGCTGACCACCACAATCGGTCCGCGTACTGGTTCGGGTGCCTACATGCGCGATCTGGGCGAGGCAGCGGCACTTATCGATACCGCGAAGGCCATTCTTTTCAGCCTGACAGCGAAATTGGACAGGGTTGGACTTGGCGAGGAGTTCACTTTGGAAGAAAAGACTCAGCTCCGTGCGGCCGGAGGGCAGATGGTCCAGTCGATCCACAAGGCCAGCGAATCTCTGATGTTCCAGGCAGGATCTTCTGGCTTCTCGCTGGAAAAGCCGATCAACCGCTACTGGCGCGATGTTTCGATGGCTCTTCGGCACATCCAGAACATCCCCACAATTGGTTACGAGATCCAGGGCCGCGCGCTAGCTGGTGGCGATCCGATCGCTCCTCCGGGGTCCTACTAGGCCTGATCATTCACCATCTATCAGGCGCGCGCGAAAGAAATCGAGTATCTGGTCGCGCGCCTGAGCGGTGGGTTCGCCAGCTTCATCGATCAGGTGCAGTGTGACGACGCTGTGCGGGGTCTTGAGGGGCGCATCGGGGTTGGCGGCACTGTCCGGCAGAACATTGCCGAGAAACCTGTCGCCCAGCGCCTCTTCATATGCCGCGAACTTCGCCGCTGGGCAGAAGGTATCGCCCTCGAAACGATAGGCCCTTACCGTCAGGTTTTCGTCCTCCAGACGCTGTTTCACGCGGGCCAGTTCTTCCGGGTGTATCGCCAGACCGGCGGCATCGTGCATGGGCAGCGATGGCTGTGACAAGACCGGTGCAACCACTGCCTTCTCCAGCATCATGTTCAAGGCAAAATTGCCGGTAAAGCACATCCCGATGGCGCCCACGCCGTGGCCGCCGCACTCCTGGTGCGCAAGCGCCGCCAATGCCCGCAGCCACTGTGTCACCGGGCTGGATTTATTTGCCGCGAAGGCGCGGAATTCCCGGCTGATACAAGTGCGCGCGAGGGTGAGCATGGTTCCAGGAACACCTGGCATTACGCCGTCCCTTCCGAACAGCGATGGCATGTAGACAGTAAGCCCGGCATCGCGCACCCAGCGGGCGAAACGCGCCACGTAGGGACTGATTCCCGGCATTTCCGACATGACGATCACCGCCGGCCCCTGGCCTGCGACATAGACGCGCCGGGTCTTGCCCAGCAGTTCGATCTCGCGATGTTCGAAATCTTCCAGCTTGTCGCGCTTGCTCGGGTCGAATGACGGCATAAGGCATTCCTTCTCTAGCTAGGCAATCAGGCACGCCGCTTCGAACGGCAATCTCGGATTGCGCGGATAAAGGCTTTCCTTGTCGCCATAACCCAGCGTGCAGATGAAATCGGCTCGCCAACGACCATCGGGAAAGAATTCCCGATTGATCGCTTCTGCATCGAAGCCCGACATCGGTCCGCAATCCAGCCCGATCCCGCGCGCGGCGATGATCATGTAAGCACCCTGCAACGGCACGTTGCGCGCCAGCAGATCGGCAATCACATCGTCCTTGCCCGCAAAGACCGAAGCAAAATCGCGCGACGGGAAAAGCTTCGGCATTTCCTCGTAAAAGCGGGTGTCTGCCGCCACGATGGCGGTGACCGGCGCCGATTGCACCTTGGCCACGTTCCCTTCGTTCACGCAGCCCAGCAAGCGCAGCTTCGCCTCGTCGCTGGCTACAAAGACAAAGCGGGCGGGACAGGAATTGGCTGCCGTCGGGCCCCATTTCAGGTGGCCGTACAGCTCTCTCAACGTTTCCCTAGTGACCGGTTTGTCAGAATAGCGATTAAAAGTGCGGGCTTCCGAGAAAACCGATTCCAGGCTGATCATGGTTGCGGTTGCTCCCTCGTATTTCTACCATACTGATCCCACCAGGCCATCAGCGAAGCGATCGTAGGCTCAAGCTCGCGCGTGGCATTGGTCATCGAGTATTCCACTCGCGGTGGGACCTCGGCATAGACCTTGCGGGTGATCAGGCCATCAGCCTCCAGTTCGCGCAACTGTTTGGTCAGTACATGTTGTGAGACGCCCGTGATCGTCTTTTGCAGTTCGCCAAAGCGATGTGTGCGATGATAGAGCAGCCAAAGTATCTCCAGCTTCCATTTGCCCGAAATCAGGGTCAAGGCGCGGCGCAACCCCTCGTACTCTTGAGGGCTGACGTCTTTGCTTTTCGGTGCGCTGCCAACCCTAGTCATTGAATAGTGACTTACCCCACGAACTTGATCCTACTTGTTAGGCTTGAGTATAAGCGATAACCTGCGAATTGAAAACTGCTGCTGAGCCAATCCGCAACAAGTCTCAGGGTCGGCGTGCTCGCGTGGGAGGCAAGAATTGGATATCGAACTGCCTGAATCTACTATCCCGGATCATGTGCCAGACACATTGGTGAAGAACTTCCCCTATGTCTTTGGCACGACCACCACGGAAGAGCCGCATCGCGAATGGGCTCCGCGTATCCATGCCGAAGGGCCGGACATATTTTACGCCCCCCATGCCTATCCCGGCGGAAGCCCGGCTTGGGTGGTGCGTCGCATGGACCATCTGCGTGAAATCTATCTCGACACCGACACCTTCTCGAGCAAGGATTTCTCACCCTTTGCAAAGCTGATCGGTGAAAATTGGATCAACACGCCGGTCGAGATTGATCCACCTGAACACGCCAAATATCGCAAGATGGCCAATCCGCTTTTCACACCGAAAGCCGTATCCTCTCTTGACGAAAAAATTCGTCAGTATGCTATCGATTATATCGAAAAGTTCAACAAGCGTGGAGAGTGCGAATTCATGAGTGAGTTCGCATTCGAGTTCCCCATCAAGGTTTTTCTGGAACTGATGGATTTTCCGCTCGAGCATACCAAACAGTTCCTCGAATGGGAATATGATCTGTTGCATGTGATGGACATGTGGAAGATTGCCGAAGCGACCCGTAATGTTGTCGGATTCCTGCGCGAGCAGATCGAAGATCGGCGCAAGAATCGGCGCGACGACATAATCAGCTACGCACTGGACGTGGACGTCGATGGAGAGAAGCTGAACGATGATGAACTGGTCGGATTTTCGTTCAATCTGTTTATCGGCGGCCTGGACACAGTTTCGACCAATATGGGTCTGCAATTCGCCCACCTTGCGCGCAATCACACGGACCAGAATTATCTGCGCCAGAACCCGCAGGAAATACCCCACGCGATCGACGAACTGATGCGCGCCTATGCCGCCGTTACCACCTTTCGCACCTGCACGAAGGAAACCGAGTTTCACGGCGTCAAGATGATGCCGGGCGACAAGGTGATGATGAGCACCACGCTGGCCGGGCGCGATCCGGCGGAATTTGAGAACCCGGGCGTCGTGGATTTCAACCGGCGCCCCCGGCATGTCTCCTTTGGCTTTGGTCCGCACACCTGCGTCGGGATGCACCTTGCCAAGCGAGAGATGCGGATTGCGCTTGAAGAGTTTCTTGGTCGCATTCCGGAGTTCAGCATGAAACCGGATCATCAGCTTGAATTTCACCTTGGCATGATCCAGCCCGTTACCCTGCCGCTGGTTTGGAAAGCAGACTAGTCCGCAACGCAGAATTCTCTGGCAGACACGACAAATTTTTTCCGCAGGAGCTGCAATGCCCCACCATGCCTATGTTGTGCTGAGCAACCCCGTCGCTGGCCGCGATGATGAATACAACGACTGGTACACCAACCGGCATCTTGCTGACGTTGTGGCGGTCCCGGGATTTGTTTCGGCACAACGGTTCCGGCTCAGGGATCCGGCGGAAGATGGCGCTCCGGTGCAGCGTTACATGGCGATCTACACGCTGGACACCGACGATCCCGAAAGCGCAATCGCCCAGCTAACCAAACTGGTCGAAAGCGGCGAAATGAACATGAGTGAGGCGTTCTCGATGGAGGATATGGCGGCCAATCTTTACGAAGCCATCACGCCTGCAGTCCGCCCTGAAGCAGGAGCAGATCTATGAGCACTGGCGAATTTGTCGGCAAAGCCATCGCAGTTACCGGCGCAGCCTCCGGCCTGGGCCGGGCGGCGAGCATCCGCTTTGCGAAGGAAGGCGGAAGACTTTGCCTGATCGACCTTAACCAGAAGGGTCTGGAAGAAACCGCCGCCTCGATCACAGAAGCAGGCGGAGAATGCATCATCGTCGCAGGCGATCTTGGCGATCCCGCCAATTGCAGGGCAGCCGTTGCCAAGGCCATCGAGGCATTCGGGCGACTGGACGTGTTGTGCAACGTGGCAGGCATCCTGCGTTTTCACGCATTGGAGCAAGTCACGGAGGAAGACTGGGACAGGCTCTTCTCCGCCAATGTCAGCGGCGCATTTTTCATAATTCAGGCGGCTATGCCGCATCTAATCGAAGCAGAAGGCAATGTCGTTAACGTGGTCTCGACTGCATCCTTCCTCGGCCAAGCCTATACGGCGCCCTATGCGGCCACCAAGTCAGCCTTGCTGAGTCTGACCAAGTCGCTGGCAATGGAATTCATGCACCGGCCGGTGCGGATCAATGCGCTGGCCCCTGGCGGTATGTTGACGGAGATGGTCCAGACACTGCAATTCCCCGAAGATGCCGACCAATCGCTCATCAGCCGCTATATCGGGCTGCGCCCGCCTTCCCAGCCCGAAGACATCGTTGAGCCGCTGCTTTTCCTTGCTTCGGATCGCGCCCGTTCGGTCCACGGCGCTTGCTACACTGCCGACAGTGGCATCACTGCCGGCTGACCCGGCCCCTCCCTCTCCTACGATAGGTGTCGGCAAGCTGGAGTCTGGCTTTACCCGCGTCCAATCCGATCCTTGGACATCCACCATTCGATGGCGGTATCCGAGGTCGAGGGACGGTGAAGACTCTCCTCTGCACCGTGAGAGCGGATTGGGAAGCGATATGACTGCAAAATATGACGCCATGCTCGACCAGATGGTCAAGGATTACTCCCTGGTAACAAATGGCTACGCTGGATCTGCTCCGGCCAACCCTTATCCCATGTTTGAGGAAAAGCGCGCGAAGTGCCCTGTTGCCCATGGCGACTTGCTGCAGGAGAACAGCGTCCCCAGCATGGCCGACTACATGATGACCGGCCGTCCCGTTGTGACCTTGTACCGCTATAATGATATCCATTCGGTCCTGATGAACCCGCAGGACTGGCTCAGCCACATCGTGGGTGACGGGTTTGGAGCTGCGGTGGACAACCTGCTGCTGACCGCCATGGATGGTGAACAGCACGCCAAGTATCGTAAAACACTGCAGAAACCTTTCATGCGCGGCCAGATCCGCAAGCTGATGGACACGCTGATCCGCCCGGTGGTAGTGAACGAATTCGTCAATCAGTTGCGCCCTAACGGCAAGGCTGACTTGCTGCGCGAATTCGCTCTGCCATTCCCCATTCGGGCGATGTACGCCTATTTTGGTTTTCCACATGACGAGGATCTGCTGGGCAATCTGGCAAGCTGGGCAATCCAGGTCGTTGCCGCGCCGCAGACCGACCCCGAAGTGGCCAAGATCACGATTCCGCAATCGTTGGTGGCGGGCCAGTCGATGTACGAGACCCTGTTGCCGATCGTGCAACAGTACCGCGCGCGCGGAGAAATGCGCAACGACATCCTCGGTTACATGATGACGACCGAACACGAGGGTGAGAAGTTCAGCGATGAAGACATTGCCAACTTCATCCGCATGCTGTTGCTGGCGGCAGGTGAAACCACAACCCGCAGCTTCGCTAACATGATGGTGCAATTGCTGGAAGAACCTGAAGTATTGGAAGAAGTTCGTCAGGATCGCAAGCTGGTGCCCAAGGCGGTGATGGAAACGATGCGCCGCGATCCCACTGCCGGCGCAGTTGCTCGCATCGCCGCGCGCGACATGGAAGTGGGCGGGATGACCATTCCCAAGGGCACTGCAGTGCTGTGTTCCATCGCGTCTGCCAACCGCGATCCGGAAGTCTACGAAGATCCCGACCGCCTGTGGCTCAAGCGCCCAATGCGCCCGCTGCTCAGCTTCGGCTTCGGTCCGCACATGTGCATGGGAATGCACATGGCGCTGACGGAAATGGAAGTAGCGCTGGAGGAGATTCTCGAACTGCCTAACCTACGCTTCGATCCAGACTATCCGAAGCCCGAGATCCGCGGTCTCAACATGCGCGGCCCCGATGCACTGCATGTCCTTTGGGATGTCGACTAAAGGTCAACGCACGCCAGGGACAAGCAAGCGAAGAAAGGAGCAGGG
>Ga0181583_10003073_pt1 | contig 12263 bp, 10 predicted proteins | sample 071ome_31_FD_132461 | JGI IMG/M metagenome (GOLD analysis project Ga0181583, IMG submission 132461) | Coastal salt marsh microbial communities from the Groves Creek Marsh, Skidaway Island, Georgia - 071405CT metaG (megahit assembly) | ecosystem: Environmental > Aquatic > Marine > Intertidal... | reverse complement strand
TCTTGGTAGCAGATAAAGTAAAGACTTGTTCTTTCATGGGTTGTAATCAGATTAAAAACCAATCTTATTCCAACTTTCTTCCCACTTCAAGCAGATCTGCATCCTTCTGGCATCAATGCTATTGACCACTGTGGGATCGATAGGGGTGGCTTTGGATTGCTTTGCGAATAGGGTTCCTTAGTGTTCTACGGATCGATAATCACAAACATTCAATATGCCTGAGCTTCCTTTTCTGAACCATCAAGATCACCCATCGTGGTCGCAACTGACTCCGGATCGAATCAAACCGGAGGTTACCCTTGCCTTGGAACGAGCCGAAAAAAACCTCGATTCGATCCGGTCTCTTCAACAAGAGCAGCTGAATTTCCAAAATACGGTTTGTGCATTGGAGAAGGCATCCAAAGACCTTGATTATGCATGGGGGTTAGTTTCCCACCTTGATTCGGTTTGTAATTCCACCGATCTTCGCAAAGCCCATAATGAGATGTTGCCCAAAGTTTCAGAGTTTGGGGCTAAAATCCCATTGGATGCAAGGCTGTGGAGTCCCATTTTGGCTTTCTCTAAAACCGAAGAGGCCAAGAATTTGTCTCCGGTGGATCAACGATTGCTCGAGGAAACTCTTGCCGATTTCCGGGAAGCCGGAGCAGATTTGCCCGAAGAAAAAAAACATAGGCTGGAAAAAATCTCGGCTGAACTCGCTCAGGCAACCCAGCAATTTTCTGAACGAGTTTTAGACGCAACCAATCAGTGGCACCTTACAGTAAAGGACGAAAAAGACCTGCAGGGCTTGCCCGAATCTGCCAAAGAAGCAGCCCGTATCGCTGCGATCGAAAAACTGGGAGAAAAAGAGGGTCAAAACGCTTGGGTGTTCACTCTTCATGCCCCATCTCTTGTTCCCGCCTTGCAATACCTGGACAGTGATGAATTGCGTAAAAAGATATGGCAGGCCAGTGATGCCCTCGGTTGCGTTGCCCCCTTTGCCAACCAAGAACTAGTCGCTCAAATCCTTACACTTCGCCAAGAAAAAGCCACCTTACTGGGCAAAGAAGACTTCTCTGATGTGGCGCTTTCACGAAGAATGGCAAGGTGTGGAAAAGCTGCCGATCAATTTGTATCTGAATTGCACCAAAAAACCCTGCCATTTTTCGAGAAGGAAAACCGGGAACTGGAATCTTTCAAAAGTGAAAAAACGGGAAGTTCAACCGAATTACTGGAACCATGGGAAGTAGGCTACTGGTCGGAAAGGCTAAAAAAAGAGCGGTATGATTTTGATGAAGAAGACTTGCGTCCCTATTTTCCGATTCAATCGGTACTGGATGGAATGTTTTCTCTGGTTGGTCGTGTATTTGGACTGAAAATCGTGGAAAGAAATACCTGCCATGACGGAAAAACTTTCCACCACTCCCAGCAGGACGACCAAGCGGTGGAAGTCTGGCACCGCGATGTTCGCTTCTACGACCTTTTCGATGCAGATGAACAGAGGTTGCTCGGTTCATTCTATGCAGACTGGCACCCTCGTTCCAGCAAACGGGCCGGAGCATGGATGAATTACCTCAAAACGGGAGAGCCTATGCAGGATGGCCATTTAACGCCGCACCTTGGTTTAATTTGCGGAAACCTCACTGCACCCACCTCAACCAAACCAGCCCTTCTCACCCACTACGAAGTGGAAACAATTTTTCATGAATTTGGTCACCTTCTGCACCACCTTTGTGGGGAGGTACCGCACTCATCGCTCAATGGGGTAAATGTGCCCTGGGACTTTGTGGAATTACCTTCACAAATAATGGAAAACTGGTGCTGGGAAAGAGCAAGCCTGGATCTTTTTGCCAGGCACCATGAAACCAATCAGCCCATTCCTGAAGATCTTTTCAGCAAAATGATCCGAGCTAAGAATTTCATGGCTGGAAACGCCATGATGAGGCAGCTCGCCTTTTCGAAACTGGATTTAGAAATGCATCGGTCCCTTGCTCAAAATTTACCCGAGGATATTGAGTCAGCCCTTCAGCAAATTCTTGCCGATTATTTCCCCAAGAGAAAAACCCAACCCCGAACCATTGCGATGCGGTTCAGTCATCTCTTTGGTAGTCCCATGGGCTATGCCACTGCTTATTATTCTTACAAATGGGCAGAGGTGCTTGATGCGGATGCATTTACCCGTTTTCAAAAAGAAGGAATTTTAAACCCCGATACGGGTAGGTCTTTTCGAGAATGTATCTTAAGCAAAGGAAGTTCCAAGCCTGCCGATGAATTATTTCACAACTTTATGGGCCGCCCTCCAGACTCCAACGCCCTTCTCTTACGAAGCGGACTGTGTGAAACCGCTGCCTAACCTCCCCTAGCACCTGCTAAAAATGTCCACTAAACCACAAGTCCTTGCCTGGATTACCTGTGACAGCGTCTATGTCGACCCCGCAACTGGCAAACATACCTTGCTTGGAATTTTTTCCAGCCTCCGGGCAAAAGAATTTCCGGTAACTCACCCGCGGATGGTTTGGTTTCTCTCTTTTTCAGACCTCACCATAGGGAAGCATCAACTTAAAATGACCATTGGTTTGCCTATGGCAGAAGAAGAACCAAGGACCATTATTGATCGTGAGTTTGAATCACCCGGCCCGCAGCACCGGATCAACCTCATTAATGACATTCACCGCCTTAAATTTGATACGCCAGGGAATTATTCCATCCTGATTGAAATTGATAACCAGGTGGTTCTCGCGAGCAGTTTCCCCATTATTGAGGTCAAACCAAGGTCTTAAACCAAACGGCCCACTTTTCCTTCCCCCTTGCTTTCAACCCACCAAAAAGATAGCTCTTTTCTTTATGCCTGATTTAATACATTCCGATTCCCCCACGCCTTCACCCCTCCTGGTTGTGGGTTCAGTTGCTTTTGATAATGTGATCACTCCGCATGCGGAGCAGGAGAGAATTTTGGGAGGGGCCGCCTCCTATTGTTCCTTTGCAGCAAGCTATTACGCAAATGTCCGGATGGTGGGTGTAGTGGGGAATGACTTTGGTGAATCCGACCTCGACCGGCTCCGTGCCCGAGGAATAGATTTAGAAGGCGTAAAAAGAGACGAATCTGGCCCCACTTTTTTTTGGAAAGGAAAGTACCACGAAAACTTTAACCGTAGGGACACCCTGGATATTCGTCTCAATGTATTTGAAAATTTCCGTCCTGACCTTCCCCCTTCGTACCTGGACTCAGAATTTGTATTGCTTGGCAATATTCACCCAGCCTTGCAAATGCATGTGCTCGACCAACTTTCTGGAAACCCCTTTATTTTGGCGGACACCATCGACCTCTGGATTGAGACAGAACGGGAAGCATTGCTTTCCTTAATCCAAAAAGTCAGCCTATTTGTAATTAATGATTCTGAGGCAGAGGAAATGACTGGAGAATCCAACATTATTCTCGCAGGGGACAAATTGCGTCAAATGGGCCCCCAGAGTGTAATCATCAAAAAGGGGGAACACGGGGCGGTATTATTCCACGAAGATGGAAAGTTTGCCCTCCCCGCTTTCCCGGTTACGCAACTGAATGACCCGACGGGTGCCGGCGATTCCTTTGCTGGTGCATTGATTGGCAGGCTCGCATCAAGAAACCGGACGGATTTTTCCGCGATTAAAGAAGCCATGCTTTATGCCACCTGCACTGCCAGTTTAACCGTTGAAGCCTTTGGTTGTGATCGTTTGGAATCGGCGGGGAAATCTGAAATTGAGCAGCGGGTAAGCTCGCTTAATCAACTTATTTCTGTTGCTTAGAAATCGTCCCAAGGAGAAGAAAGATTTCGGGGTCAAACCAGTTCCAGATCCTCGTACTCAGCATCCTTTCCTATGCCTTTTTGTTTGCATGCACAGAAGATGAAATGGGGACACATGATCGGAAATCTTCCCCTACATTGATGCGTGCGGAACTGCCTAATGCTGCATTGATCAGCCAACTGCCCGAAGATGGTGGTCCTGATTTTAACAGGCTAATATTCGAGAGCAGTCCGTATTTGCTCCAACATGCCCGCAACCCAATTGATTGGTATCCGTGGAATGAAGAAGCCATTTCATTGGCCCAGCGTGAGGACAAACCTATTTTTCTTTCCATAGGATATACCACCTGCCACTGGTGCCATGTTATGGAAAGGGAATCGTTTGAAGACGAGGAAGTGGCGCAGCTCCTCAACCAAAACTATGTCTGCATCAAGGTGGACCGTGAGGAACGGCCTGATCTCGATCATGTTTACATGACAGTTACGCAGATGATGACTGGTCGAGGGGGTTGGCCTATGACAGTGATCATGTCTCCCGAAAAAGTTCCCTTTTTTGCCGGCACTTATTTCCCTAAGTCATCGATGCTCGAGCTCCTGCCACACTTTGCTAAAGTATGGCAGCAGGATAGAAACAAGGTCGATGAAATCGGACAGGCAATCATCGCAAATTTAGCAAAAGCGAAAGAAGACCAGTCGGGGGGTGATTTAAATGCAAGTTACTTAGACCGTTGTTTTGAATCCCTTTCCAACGCTTACGATCCTGTATATGGCGGTTTTGGTAAATCTCCCAAGTTCCCAACCCCCCATGCCCTATCTTTTTTGCTTCGCTATCACCAGAGAACCGGAAAAACGGAAGCATTGGAAATGGTCCAACACACCATTCGCCAAATCCGTTTAAGTGGTACCTATGATCAAATTGGATGGGGCATTCATCGGTATTCAACCGATCAGGAGTGGCTAGTTCCTCATTTTGAAAAGATGCTCTACGACCAGGCCTTATTCGCAATCGCTTCTCTGGAAACTTATCAGATCCTTGGGGATTCTTTTTACCAAAAGGCATGCACAGATACCCTCTCCTATGTAGAACGGGAACTTTCTTCCCCCATGGGCGGCTTCTATTCTGCAGTGGATGCGGATAGTGAGGGCGAAGAAGGAAAGTTTTATCTTTGGCAAGAAGATGAAATTAAGACGGTCCTTGAACAAAAAGACGCCGAGCTCTTTATCAGTTTATACCAGTTTGATGAACAGGGAAACTACCTGGACGAAGCAACCAGGAAAAAAACAGGGGAAAACATTCCTCACCTCAAACAATCCGTTGCTGAGCACGCTCAACAAAGAGGGATTTCCCATAGCGAGTTTAGCCAACAACTGGAAAAAATTCGCCTTCGGCTTTTTGAAGCCAGGGAATCTCGTATTCATCCGCAAAGGGACGACAAAGTATTGACAGACTGGAACGGGTTAATGATTTCAGCCTTCGCTCGTGCAGGCCAAGCGTTCAATCGCAGCGATTATATTGAACGGTCGAAAAAGGCCGCAGACTTTTGCCTCCATCATCTTCGGGAAAGCTCCGGCCGTTTAATCAAACGCTGGCGAAATGGAAAATCCGGACTCCCTGCCCACCTCGATGATTATGCCTTCTTAACCCAAGGACTTCTCGATCTTTATGAAGCTGGACAGGAGTTTAAATACTTTGTCCATGCCCGCGAATTAACCGACCTTGCGATTCGTCTTTTCGAAGACAAGGAACGGGGAGGTTTTTTCCTCACAGCAAAAGACGGAGAAAAGCTCTTAACCCGGCCAAAAGACATTTATGACGGAGCCATTCCTTCCGGAAATTCGATTATGGCACTCAACCTCGCCCGAATTTGGCAAATGAGCCAGGATCAAAAATATCTCCAATGCTTAACCCATTCGTTCACTGCATTTTCAGGCTTTTTAAAAACCAATCCATCCGGTGCCGAAAATTTTCTGCACGCACTGGCTTACATGCTTCACCCACCCCAGGAAATTGTAATTTTTGGCGACCCTGAAAACCTCAAGGTGCAGGCATTTTTGAAAGAGATAAATTCCCGGTTTCTCCCTTATAAATCTTTAATTCAAATATCCAGTGAGCAAAAGAACGGGAAGATTGCCCAACAACTGCCCCACTTAGAACCTTTTTTCAGCAGCTCAGATCCATCTTTATTCATGTGCCAAGACTATGCCTGCGAAAAGCCGGCCACTGACTTGGAAGATGTCCGAAAGCTGCTTGATACAAGAACCCGCTCTGCAGCAATCAAATAACCGTTCACGCCTTTTCCGCGGTAGCCAAAAGGGTTTCAAAAAAAGGCTTTTTCTTTTCTTTCGCAACCACCTCTACTTTGGCTCCACGAAAACCACAAGCTACCATCATTCGGTAGATTTCATTCTCACCAAAACCGAGCCAATGATCTCCATACAATTCGCGAGCCTTTTCAAACGGATGTTTTTTGAGGTCGATCACAATTAACTGCCCCCCGGGCTTAATCACACGATATGCTTCCTCCAACGCATGCTCCGGGTGCAATGCGTGGTGCAAGGACTGGCTCATGAGAGCAAGATCAACACTGTTTGCGGAAAGCGGTATTTTTTCTAAATCTCCAAGTTTATACTCCAGATTCGACAGTCCCTTTCTTTTTGCGAGATCGGTGCCCAAACGAACCATACTTTTGGAACTATCCACACAAATCACTTTCTTCGCCCGGTCCGCAAGAAGCTGGGAGATCATTCCATCCCCAGCACCGAGGTCGACTATGGTGATAGATGGTACCAGACGGAATAAAAAATGACCAATCGCTTCCCAGGTACGCCCGGGTACATAATTTTTACCAAGTCTTTCGGCAACTTCATCAAAATATCTTTCCGACTCCTGCCTTCTTCGGTCAACAATGCGGGACAGGGCAGACTGGTCGCTTTCCCAAAAGTCCTCTTCAGATTCCTCAGAAAGTGCGAGCCGTATGAATTCGTGCTTCGAGGAGGACTCCGTACTTAGGGTATAGTAAGTTCGTTTACCATCCTTGCGATCCACCACAAGGTTGTTTCTTCTCAGCAGACCAAGGTGTGAGGAAATTCTGGACTGTCCCATTTCTAGAATCTCCTGCAATTCAGCAACTGATAACTCCTCCTGACTCAGAAGCCGCAACATCCTTAGCCTGGTTGAATCAGATAACAACTGCAAAACCTCAGTAATTTTCATAAGGAAAAAGAGGTAGGTTTTCTAAGGCACTTAAGAATGGCAAACCAAATATCAACCAAGTAAGGCAAACAGGTCTCCCATCGGACCGAATCACAAATTATGACCCGTCCACAAAGACGGAACGGATGGGCTAGTTTTGATCCACCCAGCGGGACACGCCTTCGATAACCAAAGACTGCTCATTCCCTTCAATATCAATCTGTACCTTCTCCCCCACTTTCTTACCAAGTATTTTCTGGGCAAGCGGTGTAAGGTAGGAAAGGATATTGTTTTCAGGATCACCGTCCCATGCACCAAGCAAGGTGTATTTCATTTTGTTTCCTGAAACAGAATCCTTGAGATCAACAATGGTTCCAATACCAACTGAGTCTGAGGGAGCCTCTGTGAAATCGGTAGCCTTGGCACGCATAAGGTCTGCCTGGAGTTCAGCCTGCCTCGCAAGCAATACCTTTTGGTCATCCTTTGCCATATGATATTCAGCATTTTCCTTCAAGTCACCATGCTCACGGGCAGTTTCAATTGCCAGGGAGTTGGCTGGTATCTTTTCCTTGGTCAGCACATCTAAGTCAGCGAGCTTACGGTCATAACTTTCTTTAGATACAATCAATGTATCATCAACAGACGAGCTGGCAGAACCGGAAGAATCCCTAGGGCCCTCACGATCAAGCAATGACTGGATTTTCGGGAATTTTTTAATGAAGCGTGCAAGGAGGGAACGCTTGGTAAGATCTTCAAAACCTGGGTTAAGCATGAGTGCCTGGGCCAGATCCTTGGCATTTTCCTCCGAACCTTTACCGAGGATATCTGAAAGCAATTCTCGGTCATCTGATAAAATTTCTGCCAATGGAATTCTGCGACTGGTGGCATTTTTTAGGGATTCATAGTCAATGGCTGAAAAAACCGCAGTTAACAAACGGGGGTTGATCATATCACCGAGCAAATCCTTGAACTTGGCGAGCCCGCGGAACTTGAGCATCCATAAAAGCACCGGGGCTTTCAGGCTTTGCTCATCCAAGCAGGTATTGAGGGATTTGATCAGCAGTTTGGACTCCTCACGATCAATCAGAAAATGGGCACATTCCCCAGAAAATTTAACCAGGGTGTTTTGTAAAAGGTTGAGCACGATCTCTTTCCAGTTGTCCGGATAAGTACGGGCAACTAAATCAAGAAATCGGGAATGAAATTTTGCGGGCATTAAATCTGCCAATGCGGGCAAATCGTCCTCACACTCCTTCAGTATGGATGCCGAGGTAGGCTCGAGTTTCTCCACATCCTCTTCCACATCACGGGCAAGGTTGTTTCTCACCCAAATACCATAAAGGCGATCTGCCTGGCTGAGGTTTTTCGCCTCCATAATCGCCACAGTTAAATCCGCTAAAACTTGGGGCAAATCAGCCTGCAAGTCTTCTTTTTCAGAAGCTAAATCAAAAAGCCTCTCTGCCAGAACGATTTTTTCGTACGATCTTTTTTCCTCAAAAAAGTCCTGTAAAATTTCTTGCTCAGGCTTGACCGGTTCATCCCTCAAGACATAAGGCTCACTCTTTTTATTGGGCACTGCAATCCGTGGATCTTTGATCAGTACCTTCTTCGTGGCAGTCCACCAGCGCTTGGCTTTGGCGGATCCAAACATATAACCAAGAATGCGTTCTATCTCACGGCCACTCAAACAACCATCCACTCCTTGCTCCAACATTTTAATGATCAATTCAGCAGGCTCTTTTTTTGCAAGCTTCTCGATCTCCTCCGTATTTTTACGATGCTGGGTAAGGATGCTTTCCTCTGGGAGAAGTTCCAATTTATCGATACAAAAAACTGGATCCATCGCGTGACTGGTGCGTTCATCATCCTCAAAATCAATCAGGATCATGCCTCGATCTTCATCAAAACCGGCAATCAACCCAAAGCCCCAACTGCGGTGGATGCAATAGGTTCCTGGATTCATGGATTCTAAGACCGTGCGTGAGCTTTCAAGGGATGGATCTTTTTCGACCAAACGATCGATAACTTCAGTATTCATTCAGGCTAATTTGTATGTTCAGTTTCTAAATTTCAGTACTTCCAATAGTTAGCAAAACAGCAAAAAATGGCGAGTGAAAAGAACCCCTCTAAGCAGATACCAATTCTTTACTCCCCGCAGATTGTTTGACCGCAAGCAAAACAAGGGCAGGAAAAACCAGCCAAATAGCACCAATCATGTAGGCAACTGAGGACCCGTAAGTAAAGTAAATCAGCCCAGCAGAAATGGGTCCAATCGATCTGGCGATAGATCCACAGGATCGGAAAATACCAAGGTTCACGCCCTGCTCGGAATCCTTTGAACTCAGGGATGTAAGAGCGGTCAGTGTGGGGCTAATCAGGGCTACCCCGGAAGACATAAGGAAAAGACCAGGGTAGAAAAGTGAGTAGGAATCAGCCAAGGCAATCATAACAAAAGCGAAGAAGCCTATCAATATTCCCAGATGGGCCATGTTTCTTTCTCCCGTTCGGTTCACAAACCGCCGAACGACAACTCCCTGCACCAGGATTAGAGTACCACCAATGAGCAGAAACATTTCCCCCAAGTCTTTTGGACTAAAAGAAAATCGCTCCACTGCCAAAAAGGTAAGAGTAAATTCCATTCCTGAGAACGAAACCATGTAAAACAAATAGGTCAGGCAGGTTCTTCTCGCATCTGGACTGGTTACCTTGGCCATTCGAAATACTGCCGGTAAAAAAGTGGTCGATTTGCTTCTTTTTTCTTCGGAAAGGGTTTCTGTAAAACCAATCGCTAGCCAAAGTAAATTAATGACAGCCAGGCAAAAACTTATGGTAGCTGCAGCAGAAAAGGGGTGCATGCCAAAGAAAACCAATTCAGAACCCGACCAATCCCACTGAGAAGCCAACCCACCAATTGCTGGACCCAGTACAAAACCAAGGCCAAATGCAATCCCAACAAATGCCATTCCTTTGGAACGCTTTTCGCGGGAAGTAACATCGGCGATCGCTGCTGTGGCCACCGATATATTTCCTCCCGCCATTCCTCCAACCACCCGGGAAAGAACCAAGAGCCAAAAATTACCCGACATAATCCACAGAAAATATCCCAAAGCTGTACCCAAAAGAGTAAACAACAGGATAGGTTTACGACCATAACGATCGGACAGACCGCCCCAAATCGGAGCAAAAACAAATTGCAGGGCTGCGTAGAGCGATCCCAGCACTCCACCAAATATAACCGTCTCCAAACGGAAACTGGGGCTGTTGATCGATGCCTGGTTTGCAAATCCACTTACCCAGGACACAAAGCTGGACACGATACCACCTCCCATACTTTGCTCCAAAAACAGATAATGATCCAGCATCGCAGGAAATAAAGGGAAAATGATCGAAAACCCGACCATATCTAAAAAGATGGTCAAAAAAACGATCCCAAAAACGGATTTTTTTGATCCCCTCATCTGCTTTCGCCCGACCTTTCCTTGAGGGCAAGCCTGACATTTTCTGGAACCAGCCCGGTCTCCTGCCCACCATAGCGATGAACCTGTTTGATCAGTTGGGAACTGGTAAAGAAATACTTTTGGCTGGGCATTAAGAAAATAGTTTCCAAGCTCGAATCTAAATGCCGGTTCATCTGAGCCATCTGAAATTCGTATTCAAAATCGGAAATCACCCGCAAACCTCGAACCAGCACCGTTGCCCCTCTTTCGCGGGCATGTTCAACCAGCAAACCATCAAACAATTCAACGGTTACATTGGGAAAGTCCGCGATGTTTTCTCGGACCATCTTAACTCGTTCCTCTGGGGAAAACATCGTGCTTTTCGCCGAGTTACCAGATGCCACCGCAACAATAACTTTTTCAAAAAGTCGGGATGCCCGGGATAAAACATCGAGGTGTCCGAGGGTTACGGGATCAAAGGTGCCAGGATACAAAGCAATAGCCATTACTCTCTCTTTATCAACTAACCCAGCTTAAGTCCATAACCAAGGAAGCCTTGGGTTGTGGTTGCCAACCGTAAGCTAAAGTTCTAAAGCGTTGCACAGCTAATGAACCTGCCAAACCTACTTACTTTATCTCGAATACCCTTAATGGTGATCGTGGTTGCCCTCCTCCACCCATGGGATGGAGAGCCTCTTCCATGGGCGTGGACAACCGCCTTGTTGATGTTTTTATTCGGTGCTTTGACCGATTGGCTGGATGGTTGGCTGGCCAGAAAACTTGGACAGGTTTCAGACTTTGGTAAGTTTATGGATGCCCTCGTCGATAAAATTTTCACCATGGGTACCTTTGTTAGTTTGCTAGCTTTAGGGATAGTCGGGCTGTGGGCACTCTTCCCCATTCTTCTTATCCTTGCTCGTGAATTTTTGATCACCGGTCTCAGGCTGGTCGCAGCCGCTCAGGGAAAAACTTTGGCAGCAGAAAAAGCGGGAAAGGTAAAAACCGTCATGCAAATTACTTCAATCTGTTTATTCCTTGCCCATGGAGCAATCCTGCACGACCTAAGCAAACTCGAAATGTGGGCGGGGTTATCCAGTTGGGCAGAACCCATCAACCAAGCTGCACAGATCAGCCTGGTTTTCGCCTGTTTTCTTACCGTTTATTCGGGATGTAATTACCTGGTGAAGTATTGGAGTGTTTTCACAGGTAATCATTCCTAAACTAAATGAATAAAGCGGTTCTTTTCCTTGCCACCCTTGGACCTATTGGGAAAAACTTGCCCGCACCTGGCACAATGGGCTCCCTCGCCGGAACCATTCTATTTGGAGTGCTTACTGTGGGAATGGGGTGGTCGGTTCAATTAATCGCACTTTGCTTTCTTCCCCTATTCCTCCTTGGCATTCCACTTTGCACGAGAGCCGAAATTCTGCTCGATCAAGACGACCCGGGTGAAGTGATTTGGGATGAATTCTGCGTGATTCCATTTGTTTATCTCCCCCTGTCCTCTATTCTGGAACAACCCGTTTCCCAGGAAACTTTTATTTGGATAGCTGCAGGTTTTATTCTTTTTCGTTTTTTTGATATATCCAAACCATGGATCATTCGTTCCGTCCAGAAGCTTCCTCGGGGCTGGGGAGTGATGATCGACGACCTGCTTGCCGCAGGTGCAGCTGCTTTGGTGCTTTGGGGAGCCAAAACTTTTTCTTTGTCTTTTTTCCCCGCAGCTATCTAAATCGTAGATGTGAGTGAAGAATTATCAGCAAATGCCCATTCTTTTACCTTGGAGGTGATCAATAAAATGGGTGTGCATGCCAGGCCTGCAGCCATGATCGTTCGTATATCCTCCAATTTCTCTGGCGAAATCTGGGT
>Ga0181583_10003071_pt1 | contig 12264 bp, 13 predicted proteins | sample 071ome_31_FD_132461 | JGI IMG/M metagenome (GOLD analysis project Ga0181583, IMG submission 132461) | Coastal salt marsh microbial communities from the Groves Creek Marsh, Skidaway Island, Georgia - 071405CT metaG (megahit assembly) | ecosystem: Environmental > Aquatic > Marine > Intertidal... | reverse complement strand
CCGGTGTCAGGGTTGTCTAGTTGGTCGGAAAGGCTGGGTTAAGTATCGGTTGGCAGAAAATTTTTGAAAGGGCGGTTTTGCCAAACAGACAAAGGTGATGTGCGCTGGCCAGACAGGCGCTGTTTCAGGCCAGAACAGCTATAAGCCTTTCGCCCCTGCTGCCATAGAAGAGGTGGTCGCTGAAATAAAGTCTTTCCAGCCAGGCCTTGTTTGTGCCCCGCACGTGGAAACCTCCGCTGGCATGATGCTGCCAGATGACTATATCCAGGCGATAGCCGATGCCGCCCATGAAGCAGGCGCCCTGTTTGTGCTGGATTGTGTGGCATCAGGCGCATTGTTTGTGGATATGGCAAAGCTGGGGGTTGATATATTACTAACAGCTCCGCAAAAGGGCTGGACATCCACACCATGTGCCGGTGTGGTGATGCTGGGCAGCCGGGCTGTGGCAAAGCTGGCAGATACAAATAGTTCGTCTTATGTATGTGATGTGGCCAAATGGCACGCGATTATGCAGGCCTATGAAAATGGCGGTCATGCCTATCATGCTACCATGCCAACAGACGGGCTGGTAACCTTCCGCGATGCGATTGCCGAGACCCGCGCTTTTGGTTTTGAACAAGCCCGACAGGCACAAATTGAACTGGGCAGGCAAATGCGCGCTCTGATGGAATCACATGGCTTTGTTTCTGTTGCAGCAGAAGGCTTTCAAGCCCCGTCCGTGATTGTCAGCTTTACCAATGATCCGGATATGAAATCGGGCAAAAAATTCATGCAGCAAGGTGTGCAAATTGCCGCCGGTGTGCCGTTGCAGGTGGGCGAGGGCGAAGAATATATGTCATTTCGCATTGGCCTGTTTGGTCTGGACAAGCTGATGAATATCGACCGCACGGTCAGCCTGTTTGAAAAGGCGCTCACACAGGTCGAAACGGCCTAGCAAAATCGCCTGGTAAAATCACGATTTCGGCACAAGACCATTATTCTTCTGCCTCTTCTGCCGGGCTTTTGGTCGCACATAATGGACAAGTCCATTCCCGGCGTGCCGGGCTATCCTGGCTGTTCATGGTCGGGACAGTCCAGTAATAGCCACAGGCCCCGCAGCTCATATGCCAGATGGTTTCCCTCTGGACGCGGATAATGGATTTTTTTTCTGTTCCGCTCATTTTTGCCCGGCTCTTATATTGGCTGGCAACAATGTATCATGACAGCTGGTTTTGTCGGGCGAATGTATCTGACGGGTAAAACAGCTGCGAGTGCCCTCGTGACAGGCCGCTCCTGTTTGGTCGACCAATAATAGCAGCGTATCGCCATCACAATCAAAATGACAGCTTTTCAAAAGCTGGATATGGCCAGAACTATCGCCCTTGCGCCACAGGCATTGACGCGAACGCGACCAGTAAACAACCCGTCCGCCTGCCAGTGTTTCTGTCAGGCTTTCACGGTTCATCCAGGCCATCATCAGCACTTCGCCTGTATCAAATTGTTGGGCGATGGCCGGCACAATCCCATCTGCAGTAAAGCGCAATTGTGCGAACAGCTCGTTCGCGCTCGGGCGGGGTGTTCGGGGTTGTTCAGACATGGATCTGTTTCCTGATCTATCCTTCAAAAAAGATAGCTGAGATTTTACCTGTCTTCTGACCATTTGGCAAAAGACAATCCCCTAACAGGCCGATAGGATAAAAATAGGGCGAAAAAAAACGGATATTATTTTCATTTCCCGCAAGGCAGGGTAGAACAAGCCATAAACCCATTATCTGGAGGCGCAGATATGCCCCTATCGATGCGTAAAAAAGTCTTTATCACCGCCGCTATTACCGGCTCGGGCGGTACCCAGGATAAAAGCGATTTGGTACCGCGCAGCCCGCAACAAATTGCCGATGCCGCCATAGAGGCTGCCAAAGCAGGGGCAGCGGTCGCGCATTGCCATGTCAGAGACCCTGAAACAGGCGCGCCCTCGCGCTTGCCAGAACTCTATCGCGAAGTGACAGACAGGATACGGCAATCCAAAACCGATATTGTGCTTAATCTTACCGCTGGCATGGGCGGGGATATGGTATTTGGCTCCAGCGATGCGCCTTTGCCCTTGCGTGCCGGGGCAACCGATATGGCTGGTGCGGCCGAGCGAGTGGCCCATATTCGTGAATGCCGTCCAGAAATCTGTACCCTGGATTGCGGCACAATGAATTTTGCCGAAGCTGATTATGTGATGACCAATACGCCTGGTATGTTGCGTGCCATGGCCGAGATGATGCAGGAAATAGGCGTGCGCGTGGAAATCGAGGCTTTTGATACCGGCCATTTATGGTTTGCCAAACAGCTGGTTGCAGAAGGGCTGATATCTGATCCGGTGCTGGTGCAGCTATGTATGGGTGTGCCATGGGGTGCCCCGGATGATTTGAACACTTTCATGGCGATGGTCAATAATGTTCCCGATAATTGGGTGTTTTCTGCTTTCTCGCTGGGGCGGCATCAAATGCCCTTTGTGGCTGCCTCTGTTCTGGCAGGCGGAAATGTACGGGTTGGGCTGGAAGATAATTTGTATCTGGAACGTGGCGTGCTGGCCAATAATGCCCAATTGGTTGAAAAAGCGGCCAGCATCATTCAGAAAATGGGCGTAGAGGTGATGAGCCCGCAAGAAGTGCGCGAGGAACTGCGCCTCGAAAAACGCGCCCCGCTTGCCTAGCTCCAACAGATATGAACATTAGGAAAAATAAATGACAGATAAACAGGCAGCCATTATCGGAGGCGGGGTTATTGGCGGTGGATGGGCAGCCCGCTTTGTCTTAAATGGCTGGCAGGTTAATCTGTATGACCCTGATCCGGAGGCAGAACGCAAGGTCAATGAAGTGCTGCAAAATGCGCGTGCCAGCCTGCCGTTGCTTGCCGACAAGTCACTGCCAAAAGAAGGCCGGCTGGTGATATGTGCGCATCTGGAAGAGGCGGTGCGTGATGCGCTGTGGATACAGGAATCTATCCCTGAGCAGCTGGCGATAAAGCAATCTGCCTTTGCCGATATTCAGGCCGCTTGCCGCGAGGATGCGGTGCTGGCTTCTTCTACCTCTGGCTTTCGCCCCGCTCAGTTGCGTGAGGGGGCGCTGCGGCCGGAACAGATTATTGTCGCCCACCCCTATAACCCTGTTTATTTGCTGCCGGCTGTTGAGCTGGTTGGCGGTACAGACAACCCCGCTATTCTGGCAGCCGAGCAGATATTAAAAGAAATCGGTATGAAGCCTGTCACCTTGCGCCAGGAAATAGATGCCCATGTCGGGGACAGATTGCTTGAAGCACTGTGGCGCGAGGCTTTGTGGCTGGTAAAGGATGATGTGGCCACTACCGCCGAAATAGACGAGATCATCAGCTATAGCTTTGGGCTGCGCTGGGCGCAGATGGGCCTGTTTGAAACCTATCGCGTGGCAGGCGGCGAGGCAGGGATGCGCCATTTTATGGTGCAATTTGGCCCGGCTTTAGCCTGGCCCTGGACCCGTTTGATGGATGTGCCGGAACTGGATGAGGCGCTGATAGAAAAAATTGCCAGCCAGTCAGATGCCCAGTCGGGACATTATTCCATTCGCGAGCTGGAAGCTATTCGCGATAAAAATCTGGTTGGCTTTCTAAAGGTACTCAAAGACCATAAATGGGGGGCAGGAAAAATCTATTCAGACTGGCTGAAAACAGCCCCTCTGCCAGAACAGGCAGAAAAGGAAAGCTGGCAGCCCGAAACCCCCTTTGCCCGGCATCGCACAGAAGTTCTGCCTGCATGGATTGATTATAACGGCCATATGACAGAATTTCGATATTTGCAGGTGATGAGCGATTCTGCCGATTGTTTGCTGTCCTATCTGGGTCTGTCGGCTGAGTATGTCAGTGCTGGCTATAGCATCTATACTGTTGAAACCCATATCCGCCATTTGGCCGAAGCTAAGCTGGGGGAAGATATTACGGTATCTACGCAAATCCTGTATGCGGATGAAAAAAAGATCAGATTATGGCATAGCCTGAAAACCGATGCCGGACTGGAAGTTGCCACAGGCGAGCAAATGTGGCTGCATGTCGATATGAAGGCAGGGCGCGCTGTGCCGATGCGCCAGCCCTTGCGCGATAGAATGCTTGGCCTATATGAAGCGCATAAGGGGATGGGGATGCCAGTGGGGGCAGGTCGGCATATAGGCCAGAAACAGGCCGGGTAAATTTCTGCCTGCCAGATTACGCCTATCGCCTGAGAGTTGCTTGCTAAATATGCCTGTTTTCGCGTATCCTTCAAGCTGGCCAGATCGCCATTTTTGCTCTTGTTTCGGATAGTCGATTTTGTGAATAACCTTGATAACAAACAGATGCCAGATAGCCCATCCAAACTGATAGATCCCTTTGGTCGTGCAATAGATTATATCCGCGTTTCGGTAACGGACAGGTGCGATTTCAGATGCGTTTATTGCATGGCAGAAGAAATGACATTTTTGCCGAAATCCGAGCTGTTGACGCTGGAAGAGCTGGAAATGGTCTGCCGTCAATTTATGCGGTTGGGGACAAAAAAAATCCGGCTGACAGGGGGCGAGCCTCTGGTGCGGCGCAATATCCTGCATCTTATCCGCAATTTGGGCGCAGAGGTAAAATCCGGTCAGCTGGAAGAGCTGACTATCACCACCAATGGTAGCCAGCTGGAAAAAATGGCGGAGGATTTGGCAGAGGCTGGCGTGCGCCGGATTAATGTATCGATAGATACGCTGGAGGCAGATAAATTCCAGCTGATAACCAGATGGGGGTCGCTGGATAAGGTGCTGGCGGGGCTAAAAGCAGCACAAAAAGCCGGCTTGCAGATAAAGTTGAACACCGTTGCCTTGAAAGGGGTGAATGAAGATGAGCTGGGCGATATGGTTGCCTTTGCCGGCGATCAGGGCTTTGATATGACCATTATCGAAGTGATGCCAATGGGCGATATCGGTAATGAAAATCGGGTCGATCAGTATTTGCCTGTATCGGTGGTGCGCTCGCGCCTGGAAAAACGCTTCACCCTGACAGATTCTGACCATGCTAGCGCTGGGCCTGCCCGATATGTAGAGGTTGCACAGACAGGCCGAAAATTAGGCTTTATCACCCCGATGACGCATAATTTTTGCGAGAGTTGTAACCGGGTGCGTATCACCTGTACTGGCCAGCTTTATATGTGTCTTGGTCAGGAGGATAATGCCAATCTGGCAACCGCATTGCGCGGCGGCGGCGAGGCCGCACTGGAAGCGGCCATATTCGAAGCTATTGGCCGCAAACCGAAAGGACATGATTTTGTCATCAGCCGCAGAAAAGCTGTAAATGTTGGCCGGATGATGAATGTCACAGGCGGATAAGGCAGACAGATGACGATTGCAAAACAGGCTGTATTCGGGCTGGCAGGCTGGTCTGGTTCTGGCAAAACAACGCTGGCAGAAAAGCTGATCCGCCATATTGTCTTGCGCGGTTTTTCGGTAGCCAGCATTAAACACGCCCATCATAAATTTGATGCAGATGTTCCAGGCAAGGATAGCTGGCGGCATCGAAAGGCAGGGGCAGGTCAGGTGCTGGTATCCTCTGCGGCGCGTTCGGTGCATTTTATCGAGCATCCAGAAGAAGAGCCGACATTAGACGATTTGGTTAGCCAGCTGAAGCCATGCGATCTGGTATTGGTGGAGGGCTATAAAAAAGAGGCGATCCCGAAGCTGGAAATCTATCGAAAGGAGCTGGATATGCCGCCTTTATATCCAGAAGATAGCCATATTATCGCGGTGATGAGCGATGATGAGCTGGCGGGCTGTGCGTTGCCCTGTTTTGCCGGCGAGGATATTGCCGGCATGGCCGATTTCATCCTTGCCCATGTGGGGCTGGAGAGGCGGTAAGGCGATGGGGCATCCTGAAACCACCAGACTGGAAGATGCGCTGACGCTGATCCTGGGGGCGGCAAGCAAGCAAAAGCGCGAGACAGAAAACTGTCCGGTGATGCAAGCCTATGGACGGATATTGGCAGAGGATATTAAAAGCCCGATTGATTTGCCGCAAACAGATAATGCGGCTGTGGACGGTTTTGCCTTTCATACAGATAGCCTGGCAGAAAGTCCGGAGCGGCCATTGAAAATTATCGGAAGCGCACGCGCTGGCCATCCTTTTGACGGGCAGGTAAAAACAGGCGAGGCGCTGCGTATCTATACAGGGGCTATCCTGCCCAAAGGGCCAAATTGTATCATCATGCATGAAGATTGTACCGATAAAGGCGGTAGCGTAATCTGTCACAAGCGCCTGTCTGCTGGCACAAATATTCGGCCAAGGGGCGAGAATTTAAGTGCCGGCGAAGTGGTCGGCAAAAAAGGGCATCGCATCACGGCTGCGGATATGGGGCAATTGGCGGCATCCGGCTGTGCAGAGCTGCGCGTGTATCGCCCGTTAAAAGCCGTGATATTTTCCACAGGCGATGAGGTGATAGACGCTGGACGGATGCGGCAAACAGGACAGATTTTTGATAGTAATCGCCCGATATTGGCCGGCCTATTGCAGCAAGAAGATATTCAGATAATAGATGGCGGCATTATTTCGGATAAAAAAGAGGCGCTGGTTACAGCCTATCAATCCGGGCTGGCACGTGCCGATATTATCCTTTCCAGCGGCGGGGCATCGGACGGGATCGAAGACCATAGCCAGTATGCCTTGCGCGAAATTGGCGCAGAGCTGTTATTCTGGCGGTTGGCGATGAAGCCTGGCCGGCCGATGGCAGCTGCCCATAAAGAGGGTAAAATGTTCTTCTCTTTGCCGGGAAACCCTGTCGCGGCTTTTGTATGTTTTAAATTGCTGGTCGCCCCGGCGATAGATGCGCTATCCGGTCGCATCCCGCGCCAGCCTTTGGTTGTAAAGATAAAATCCGGCTTCCAGCATAAAAAACAGGCCGGGCGGGCAGAATATTTGCGCGCGGTGATACAGACAGATAGTACAGGCCAGCAACAGATAGCCTTGCATGGCCGCAAAGGGGCAGGCGTGATATCTTCTGTGACAGGGGCGGACGGGCTGGTTGAAATCCCCTTGGACGCTATAGCTGTAGAGCTAGGTGATATGCTGAATTTCATACCGTTTCAGGAACAGGCATTATGAAGATTTTATATTTTGCATGGATGCGCGAACACACCAAATGCAGTACAGAAGAAATCCGGCTGCCGGAAAATGTGACCACTATTTCAGAACTGGCAGCATATTTGCGCGGCCGCTCGGCCGGGCATGATACAGCTTTACGTAATCTGAAAACGGTGCGGGTGGCGATTAATCGCAAATATGCTGATCTGGAAAGTCCGATAACAGATAGCGATGAAATTGCCTTTTTTCCGCCTGTCACAGGGGGCTAGAAACAGATGCAAAAAATTCTGATTAGCAAAGCTGATTTCGACATCAGGGCTGAATATGACGCCTTGAAAAAAACCGGGGTCGGGGCGGTGGTGATGTTTGCCGGGATTGTGCGCGATACTGCCAAAGACCCGCAGCTGAACGCGATGACACTGGAACATTACCCCGGCATGACAGAACAGGAGATAGAGAATATTATTTTGCAGGCAGAAGCGCGCTGGCCATTGCAAGGGGTGCGCGTTATCCACCGCGTTGGCCGCTTATTGCCAGAAGAAAATATTGTTTTTGTCGGCACGGCCTCTGCCCATCGTGCAGCCGCTTTTGAAAGCGCAGCCTTTATTATGGATTACTTAAAAACGAAGGCGCCCTTTTGGAAAAAAGAGGAAAGCAAAACAGGTTCTGCTTGGGTGGATGCACGCCAGGCAGATGAAACCGCCCTCCATAAATGGCGCGTGGATGAATGACGCGACGATAAATGATCGTGATTTGCCGGTTTTCTAGCGCGCGACTAATCGGGCTAGAACGGACAATTCTTCAGGATATTTCTGTCCACATTTTGAATATCACGGTGGCCGCAAAGCGCCATGCTCATATCCAGTTCCTTATGCATGATCTCCAGCGCTTTGGTAACGCCTTTCTGGCCGGCTGCCCCCAGACCATATAAAAAAGCACGGCCGGTCAGGGTGGATTGTGCACCAAGGGCAACGGCCTTTAAAATATCCTGGCCAGAGCGAATGCCGCCATCCATCCAGACTTCGATATCCTTGCCGACTGCTGATGCGATTTCCGGCAACATGGCAATAGAGCTTTCCGCTCCATCCAGCTGACGCCCGCCATGGTTAGAGACAATCAGCGCATCCGCCCCTGATTTTGCCGCCATAGCTGCATCTTCTGCATCCAGAATCCCCTTGATGATCAGCTTGCCGCCCCACCAATCCTTGATACGGGCAACATCATCCCAATCCAGCTGCAGATCAAATTGCTCGCCCACCCAGGAAGAAAGTTTGGTCATATCCGATACCCCTTCCACATGGCCAACAATATTGCCAAAGGAACGGCGCGGCGTGCCCAGCATCCCCAGACACCAGCGCGGCCGAATAGCCATATCGACAATATTTTTTAAGGTCAGTTTTGGCGGGGTGGTCAACCCATTTTTAATATCCTTGTGGCGTTGCCCCAGAATTTGCAGATCAAGGGTCAGCATGAGCGCGGAACATTCTGCCGCTTTGGCACGGTTCACCAGCCTTTTAGCAAAATCATGATCCTTCATCACATACAGCTGAAACCAGAAAGGCGCGCTTGTATGGGTGGCCAAATCTTCTATCGATGAAATGGACATGGTCGAAAGCGTAAAAGGAATGCCAAAATCAGCCGCGGCACGGGCAGCCAGAATTTCCCCATCGGCGTGCTGCATACCGGTCAGCCCGGTCGGGGCGATGGCCAGAGGCATGGCGACCTCTTTGCCCAGCATGGTTGTTTTGGTGGTGCGGTTGGACATATCCACCGCTACACGCTGGCGAAAGGAGATTTTTTTGAAATCATCACAATTGGCCCGAAAGGTTGTTTCTGTCCAGGAGCCGGATTCCATATAATCATAAAACATGGTGGGTACCCGCTTATGGGCAATTTGTCTTAATTCATCTATGGTGGTGACTTTATCCAAATGCATCATTTTTACTTTCTTCATCGAATATTCTATCTTCCAATACTACCAGAACTGCCTGTATGGCAAGAAAGGGTAAAGAAGACAGGGCAAAAAAATCTGCCTTGTCTTAACCTGTTTTCCCCAATGGGGCAAAATTTCTTTATTCAGGGCACAAGAGATAGGCTATGGTGAGAACAACAAACATAGCCTGTCATATAGGAAAGAGATGAGCAGAATTATCATTATCGGGGCAAGCCATGCCGGGCTTTCCTGTGCAGAGCGGTTGCGCCATCACGGCTTTGACGGGCATATCACCATTTTTGACCGCGAGGATGGTCTGCCCTTGCAACGACCGCCCCTGTCCAAAGCCTATCTAAAGACAGAGGCCGGCACATCAGATGAAGCCTTTTTCCTACGAAAAGCTGGCTGGTTCGAGGTGTTTAATATTGATTTTCAGCCAGGATGTGCGGTGCGTTCCATCGACCGGCAATCCGGCCAGATAGAGCTGGTAGATGGTCGCAAAGAGGCCTATGGCCAGCTGGTCATCGCTACAGGGGCCAGCCCGCGTCAACTGCCCATGCCAGGCGGGCAGTGCGAAGGGGTATTCGAATTGCGTATCGCGCGTGATGCACGGGCTATTCGGGCGCATCTGGCACACACAAAAAAAGCGGTTGTAATAGGCGGCGGCTATATCGGGCTGGAAGCAGCGGCCTCTCTTCGCGCGGCCGGGATAGAGGTGGATATCGTTGAAATGGCGCCGCGCCTGCTGGCACGTGTCGCCTCGAAAGCGTTGTCAGAATATTGTGCTGATTTGCATCAGCGCCATGATGTGCGCCTTCACTTTGACAAGGGCGTTGAAAAAATAATATGTGATGATGGCACAAAATTACGCGCTGTCAGGCTATCAGATGGCACAGAGCTGCAAGCAGATTTGGTGCTGGCAGGTATCGGAGTTGTCCCGGAAAGCCAGTTGGCGATGCAAGCCGGGCTGAAGGTGGAAAACGGAATTATCGTCAATAGCGACTATCAGACCGGCGATGCTGGCATTTGGGCGATAGGCGATGTGGCACGCGCCCCCGATATCAGCCCCATGCGCATAGAATCCATCCATCACGCCCAATATAGCGCATCGGTTGCGGCGGCTGCCATGATAGCTATGCCCGCCCCAGCGCGAGAGGCCTGGTGGTTCTGGTCAGACCAGTATGATGTGAAGTTTCAGATGGCTGGCATTGTGCCGGTGGCGCGGGAGGCAGAGCTGATATCAATAACCCGGGCTGGCAGACGCGAAAACAGCCTGTCTGTCTGGAGCTGGCTGGATGGTCAACTGGTCGCGATAGAAGCTGTCAATGATGGGCAAGCCTATATGATCGGCAAAAAATGTCTGGAGGCAGGCCGCCATCCTGACCCGCAGGAAATCGCTAGTCCGGAATTTGCGCTGAAAACACTTCTGGAGTAAGAAAAAGGTTAAGTGTTCTGTCTCGCATTTCCTTTTTGAATTCTGCCTATTTTTAATAACAGTCCCATCTATAGGGTTAAAGATTTGTCCCCAGCTGAGAAAATTGCCTTGATGCGTGCGATGTTTGATGCAGCTGTTAGCGCTGCCCATCCTGATAATTTTATTGGCGAAGCGGTAGAAAAAACAGTGCAAGCCCTGCCTGAGGGGCGGGTATTTGTTACCGGATTTGGCAAGGCGTCTGCGGTGATGGCTCATGCCTTTGAAGCGGCCGCCCCTGACAGGCTAAAGGCCAAAATGGAAGGGATGGTCATTGTCCCGGACGGTCATGGCAGTGAGTGTGAACATATCCAGATTATAGAAGCAGCGCACCCTGTGCCAGATGAACGCGGCCTGAAAGCCGCCGAGCAGATTATTCAGACTGCCCGCCAGCTTGGGCAGGATGATTTAATGGTGGTGCTAGTCTCCGGCGGTGGTTCCAGCCTGTTTTGCCTGCCCCATCCGGCTATCGGTTTTCAGGTAAAACAGGATATCACCACCCAATTATTGTATAATGGCGCGCCGATTGATGCGATGAATTGCGTTAGAAAACATCTTTCTGCGGGCAAGGGGGGGCAGCTTGCCGCGGCGGCCTATCCGGCCAAAACTCTCAGCTTTGCGATATCTGATGTGCCAGGTGATGATCCGGCTGTGATTGCCTCGGGGCCTACGGTGGGCGATGAAAGCACGGCCCGTCAAGCGCTGGAAATATTGGCACGCTACAAGGTTGCCGTGCCAGAAGCGGTGGAGGCTCATTTACATTCTGCTGAGTGCGAGACCCCGCTTGCCAGTGATCCGCTTTTAACTGCCAGCGATATGTATGTGCTGGCCACGCCCCAGAAATCCTTGCAAGCGGCTGCAGAAATTGCCCGTAAGGCTGGCTATAATCCTGTTATTCTGGGTGATGCGCTGGAAGGGGAAAGCCGGGCATTGGCCGCCTGGATGGCACAAAAAGCCACGGCCAGCCCACTTAAAACCGCCCTGATATCGGGCGGGGAAACAACGGTGATTGTCACAGGCAAAGGCAAGGGCGGGCGCAATGCTGAATTTATTCACGCGCTGGCTTTAGAGGGGGCATTTTTCGGGCTGGCAGCTGATACAGATGGTATTGACGGGGCGCTGCCTGTTGCAGGGGCCTATATCACGCCGCAGACATTATCGCTGGCCAGAGCGCGCGGGATAGATGCACAAGCCATGCTGGAAGATAATGACAGTCACGGGTTTTTTGCCGCGCTGGATAGCCAGATTATTACCGGCCCTACCAAAACAAATGTAAATGATTTTCGCGTGATATTAACGTGAAAAACTATCTGGCCTGAGGAGCTATCCAGGGGATGTTTTCAAATTTATCGCCTCGCCAACTGGGCTATAGTGCAGCTATAGCCAGCCCGGCTTTATGGGGATTTGCCCCGATATTTTTTCATTTTCTAACCGCTTTTGCCTTAGATGAAATTCTGGCACACCGCGCCTTATGGGCAGCGGTATTTATGACCGGGCTGTATTTTTTGCTGGGCGAGGGGGCAAAATTATTCGCTGCCATTCAAAGCAGAAAGCAATTGCTGGGACTGATGGTGGGGGCGTGCCTTGTCACCACAAACTGGACGGCCTATTTGGTGGCCGTTGGCAGTGGTCATATTGTTGAATCTGCGTTTGGGTATTTTATCTATCCATTGATGGCGATTGCGCTGGGCATGGTTGTTTTTCGTGAAAAGCTGGGCAGGCGCGGCTGGCTGGCATTGCTGGTTGCCACCATAGGCGTGCTGATCAAAGCGACCCAGCT
>Ga0181583_10003069_pt1 | contig 12267 bp, 11 predicted proteins | sample 071ome_31_FD_132461 | JGI IMG/M metagenome (GOLD analysis project Ga0181583, IMG submission 132461) | Coastal salt marsh microbial communities from the Groves Creek Marsh, Skidaway Island, Georgia - 071405CT metaG (megahit assembly) | ecosystem: Environmental > Aquatic > Marine > Intertidal... | reverse complement strand
TTAAATAAACACAACACTACAGTCATTAGTGGGAGAGACTCTAATTTGTCTTCTTTTGCTAAAAAGAATAATATGGAAACTTTTTTCATTGAAGACAATATCGGTGGACGATTTTCTGTGTTTAGCGTTGTTGGTTTAATTCCTTTATCAATGGTCGGAGTAGATATAGATAATTTGTTAAATGGATGTAAGAGAGTTTATGAGAGTTATTTCGCTAAGAGAGGCTATTATTCGCATATTATGAATAAGGCTCGATTTCTTGTAGAAAATAAGTCAAGGTTTAATATAAATACTATTTTTTCATACTCATCTTCTCTGGAAAGTTTTAACAAGTGGTTTATTCAGTTATGGGCAGAAAGTTTGGGCAAGATTAATATTAATGGTACTAGACAATCACTAACTCCTGTAGCTTTAGTTGGGCCAATTGATCAACATAGTTTTCTTCAATTAATAATTGATGGTGTTAGAGATAAGACTGTGACATTTATCAAAATTGATGATCTTAAGGATGATTCAGTAGTCCCTTTTTCAAAAAATGGCGAATTTGATGATTTTAATCTTGAATATATTGAAGGGATTAGTTTTAATAAACTTTTAAACTATCAAGCAGACTCTACAATAGAATCTGTATATGATCAAAAAGATATCCCCTGTGATGTAATTACTATTAGAACTGTCGACGAATATAACATAGCAAAACTGATGTTTTCTTTCCAGCTAATTGTTTCTGTAATTGGGCAATTCTTACAAATTAATACCTATGATCAGCCCGGCGTTGAGCATGGAAAAAAAATCTTAAAACAAGATCTTAAATCGAAAAATGTCAAAAATTCGTAAGTGTTTGTTTCCTGTAGCAGGATTTGGATCTAGATTTTTCCCGGTAACAAAATCAATTCCAAAAGAGATGCTACCTATTATTACTAAACCTTTAATTCATTACGCTGTTGAGGAATCAGCTCAAGCTGGCTTAAGCTCGATGAAAATAGTTTTAAGTAAGAATAAAAAAAACATTCAAAATTATTTTATGATAAGTGACAATATTAATTCCGCCAGCAATAATAATAAAATTAAAGAATTGGATTTGCTGATACAAAAAGCAGAATTTGACTATATTTTTCAATCAGAAATGCTCGGCCTAGGGCATGCGATATTTATAGCAAGGAATGAAATTGGAGAAGAATCTTTCGCAGTCATCCTTCCAGATGATTTATGTTTCAACGAGGGAAAATCAGTCATTGGTCAAATGATAGAAATTCATGAAAGATATCCAGACTATTGCATTATTGCTATTGAAGAAGTTACAGATGATAAGAAAAGCAATTATGGAATAGTGTCAGGAGAGCTCTTTCAAAATCATGAGAACTTATTTTTGGTGGAAAAAATGATAGAAAAACCCGAGGCCGATGAAATTGATAGCAACATGGGAATTATAGGTAGATATATATTAACTCCAGAGATATTTAGCAAACTTGAAAGCACTCCTCCCGACATAAGAGGCGAAATCCAAATTACTAATGCACTTAAAAAATTAGCTAAGGAAAAAAAAGTATTGGCCTATAATTTTTCTGGAAGAAGATTTGACTGCGGCGTTGTTGAAGGCTATATAGAGGCAAATAATTTCTATCTTAATCTTTATAAAAATACAAATAATAATTAGTATTTGAAATAATCCTTTGCCTGTTTCCAGAGAATATGATTGTAGATTTTCTTAAATGATTAATTCTAAATTCCTTACCTCATAATTCATAGATATTGAAGAAAGGTAATCGTTGAGACTATGAAATGCCTTACAATTATTTCAGAACCCTAAACTTATAATTTAGGGTCCTTTTTGGTTGTTAATTAATACCAATCATCATCGTCATCATCCTCATAATCATAATCTTTTTGATCTTCATCTTCAAACTCCCCATAATCATCATCATAATCATCTGTAATCATTTTTGTCTCCACAAAATAAATAAACAAAATTAACCAACGATTCTTTATTGGTTAATTTCGAAATATACTCTTTTTGTAAAAATTGTAAAGAAATTTTTTTATAACTAAATATATTAAAAATCAGTTACTTACGAATATAAATTTCTTAATATATTTAATTATGACCAAATACTTTCATAAATATGAATGGATTCTTTGGTTGTTAAATACCTGAGAGTTTTTTTGAATATTGGGCAGTTTAATTATCAATAAGACATAAGTAAGAATTTGTAAATTTATCTACTTTGTCTTCAACTTCTTTAATAAGAGATTCAAACTGAATTTTTTGGGACAAGCCTTCAGAGTTTCTTATCACATCTCTCATCTGATCAACACTTTGGAATAGCTTGAAGATTTCACCATAAGTTTGCTGATCATATTTTTTAATATATTTTCTAATATGGTTTACCAATTCAACACGAAGTTCTTTGTTTACTCTTTGTTCAAGTTCTGATGGTTTCGGATTAATTTCATTTGGATGGAAAATAACAGCATTTTCAAATTTCTTTTTAAAAGATGAGTTGGACTTTGAAATATTATGACCTAGCCTTTGAAACATTGGAAAGTATGAATCTTCATTTATAAATAAACCAAATAGGTTGTTGATTTCATTATCGTAGTTCATGATTGTTGATTAATATTATCTTTTTAGAGTTTCACAACTATTCCACTGTCACAGATTTCGCCAAATTTCTTGGTTGGTCAATATTGCAGCCTTTTAAAAGAGCGACATGGTAACTTAACAACTGTAAGGGAATGGAAAAAATTATTGGCCCGGTTATTCTTCCTAGGCCTTTTGTAATTGGAATTATTTTCATATTGGCTTCGATTGGTATATCTGCTAACTCGTCTTTAAAAACGTACATCAGAGAGCCTCTAGATTTGACCTCTTGAAGATTAGAGTTTAATTTATCTAATAACTCATCTTTTGGAGCAACAACAATGACTGGCGTATTTTTGTCTACTAATGCAATTGGACCATGCTTCAATTCACCAGCTGGAAAAGCTTCAGCATGAATATAACTAATTTCTTTAAGTTTTAACGCTCCTTCCATTGCAACGGCATGCATTGTTCCTCTTCCAAGAAATAGAGCATTAAATTTATCGCCAAATTCTTCTGCAATAATTCTTATATTAGGCTCGTATTTGAGAGTATCTTCAATTAGTCCAGGAAGTCTATTGAGACCATTTACAATGAACTTTTCTTGATTGATGTTTATTGTTTTTTTAATTTTTCCGATAGCAACAGTCATTAAAGCCAGAGAAACTAGTTGAGTGGTAAAAGCTTTAGTGGAAGCTACCCCAATTTCTGGACCAGCATGTGTTAAAAAAACCATCTCAGACTCTCTAGTGAGGCTTGATTCTGAAGAGTTGCATATCGTCAGTGTGGAAGAAGTTGGATTTTTATGTTTTGCGTTCTTTAGTGCCTCAAGAGTATCTGCAGTTTCACCACTTTGCGAGACAGTAACAAAAAGTGTGTTTTTTGGAGTAATAGAATTCCTATATCGATATTCACTTGCTATCTCAACAGAACAAGAGATCTTGGCAATATCTTCCAGCCAAAATTTTGAAACTAAACCAGCATTGTAACTTGTGCCGCAAGCAATAATTTTTACATGTTCAATTTCAGAAAAAATCTTCGTCGCATTTGGACCAAAAGCTTCAACATAAATTTCTTCATGCGAGATTCTGGATTCTAGAGTGTCCCTTATGGATTGGGGCTGCTCAAAAATCTCTTTAAGCATATAGTGGGGATAATTGCCTTTACTCACTTGCCCAGGTTTGAGTTTAGTTTCAACTGCATTGCGTTTAACTAATTTTTGATTTCTATCAAAAATTCTTAATTCGCTGCCTTTTATAGCTGCAACATCTCCATCTTCTAGAAATATGAAATTTGTAGTTAGCTCTAATAATGCAAGCTGGTCCGAAGCAAAAAAAACACCTTTCTCACATAGCCCAATAGCCATTGGAGCTGATTTTTTTGCAATGATAATCTCATTAGGATTATCTTTAGAAATTACTGCTATAGCAAATGAACCTATAAATTTGTTAATAGATTTTTGGGTGGCTTCTAGAAGGCTACTCGAAGTTTTAAGATTTTCAAAAATGCAGTGAGCAATTACTTCTGTATCAGTATCAGAAGTAAAGATATAACCTTGTTTTATTTGATCCTTTTTTAAAGCATTAAAGTTTTCGATGATTCCATTTTGGACAACAGCGATAGAGTCATTACAAATATGAGGGTGCGCATTATTTTCAGAAGGTATGCCATGTGTTGCCCACCTGGTGTGGGCAATTCCTACATTCCCTTCTAGTGATGTCGCTAATTCAGAAATCTTTTGTTCAAGGCTTGAGACCTTCCCTTGAGAGCGAACACGTGTCAATTGACTTCCTGAGTTTAAAACTAAACCTGCCGAATCATACCCCCTATACTCAAGATGTTTTAGACCTTTAATCAAAAATGGGGCAATGTTATCTTTACAAATTCCACCAACAATTCCGCACATAGATTATCTTTTTAAATTCAAAAAAAAATTAGAATATATATCATTATGAGTTATGAAAATAGATCTACATACTCATTCATATTATTCTGATGGAGTATTATCCCCCAAAGAAATTGTAGAAAAAGCAGTAAATGCTAAATGTGATTTTCTATCCCTAACTGATCATGATAGCGTTGAAGGCTTGACCGAAGCTTCGAAATATTCAAAATATCTTGATTTGGGTTTTATTAACGGCGTTGAAATTTCAGCAAAACACAATTCTCACTCTATACATATTGTTGGTTTAGGAATTAATCCAAAAGAAACAACTTTAATAGAAGGGCTTCAGAAAAACAATAATTTTAGAATTGAAAGGGCGAAAAAAATTAGCGAAGGCTTATTTAAGGCAGGAATAAATAAAGCATATGAGAAAGCAAGCTTAATAAGTCAAACTAAATATATCACTAGAACTCACTTTGCACAAATGTTAATTCAAGAGAAAATATGTCCAAATATGTCATCAGTATTTAAAAAATATATGACTGGGAATAAACCTGGTTCTGTGAAGGGAGAATGGGCTTCATCAAAAGAAGTAATTAAATGGATCCATAAGGCAGGCGGATTGGCAATCTTGGCTCATCCACTAAGATATAGAATGACTCTAACAAAATTAAAAAAAATAGTTAATGAGCTCATGTTACTGGGACTAGATGGTTTAGAAATTGTAAATTCCTATTCAAGATCTGAAGATATAAAAATTACAAAAATGATTGCAGATGAGAATAAACTACTTTATTCATCAGGCTCAGATTATCATGGTTGGTCAAATCAAACGATTGAATTAGGAGGTACGCCTGAATATGATTTTGGAAGAAAATCAGTTATTAACTTTTTAAGATGAAAACTGAAGTTATAAACATTCATCCTGATAATCCACAACCAAGATTTATTAAGTATGTCGCTGGAAAAATAACCTCTGGTGCCATATTTGTTCTTCCAACGGATTCTGGATTCTCAATCGGTTCTGCTTTGGGAAATAAATCGGGCGTAGAAAAAATAAGACGAATACGAAACTTGTCAAAAAGACATGACTTTACTTTAATGCTTCAATCATTGAGCCAAATTGGTGAATTTGCTAAAGTAGATAATGATGCATTTCGTATTCTTAAAAGAACACTTCCTGGTCAATTTACTTTTATTCTAGAAGCCACCAGGGAAGTTCCCAATAGACTAGTTCATCCTAAGAAAAAAACTATTGGCATTAGGGTTCCCAACAAACCATTAATAAAAAATTTAATCGAAGAATTGGGCGAACCTATTATTTGTGTTTCATTAATTATTGATGGAGTTGAATTTGTAAACACCCAGGATGTAATTGATAAACTCCAGAATCAGATAGATATTGTTATAGACTCAGGTTTTTGTTTGCCTACCCCAACAACTGTTATTGACTTTACTAGAAATCCCTATGAAATTGTTAGATATGGCGCTGGAGATACATCATCAATATTTGGTTGAGGTATTATATAATGTCGGTTTTGGTCAACCTGTGAGCTAATGAAAACTGCTGAAATTAGAAAAAAATTTCTAGATTATTTCGCTAAACAAAATCATGCTATTGAACACAGTTCAAGTCTAGTTCCTCACAATGACAAGACATTATTGTTTACCAATTCTGGAATGGTACCTTTTAAAGATGTGTTTAGTGGCTCTGAGAAAAGATCATACACTAGGGCAGCATCATGCCAGAGATGTGTACGTGCCGGAGGAAAACATAATGATTTAGAGAATGTGGGATATACAGCCAGACACCATACTTTCTTCGAAATGCTTGGCAATTTCTCTTTTGGCGATTATTTCAAGAAGGAGGCTATTAGATTCGCATGGGAGTTCCTCACAGAAGAAATAAAGCTTCCTCCAGAGAAATTATGGGTCAGTGTTTTCGAAGATGATGATGAGGCAGAGGACATCTGGATTAATGATATTGGTTTCCCAAAAAACAGAATTTCAAGATGTGGAGCTAAGGACAATTTTTGGCAAATGGGTGATACAGGACCTTGTGGCCCATGTAGTGAAATTTTCTATGATCATGGAGAATCAATTCCTGGTGGCCCTCCTGGACATGCAGATGAGGACGGTGATCGATACATAGAAATATGGAACTTAGTATTTACACAATTTGATAAACAAGATGATGGCTATTTAAAACCTCTTGATGCCCCATGTGTTGATACTGGCATGGGCCTTGAAAGATTAGCGGCGGTGCTTCAACATGTCAACAACAATTATGATACTGATGGATTTCAAGAATTAACTAAAGCAATTGTTGAGTTGTCAGATTCTGAGTCAAATATTGACCAAACAGATCCATCAGTCAGAGTGATTGCAGACCACATTCGCTCAACCGCTTTTATGATTGCAGATGGTGTCCTTCCTTCAAACGAAGGAAGGGGGTATGTCCTCAGAAGAATTATTCGAAGGGCAATTAGGCATGGACATAATATTGGTATCAACAAGGTTTTTTTCTATCGCCTTGCCCCGATACTCGCACTTCAGATGAAAGAAATATATCCAGAGCTTAAGAAAAATCTTGCCAATGTTGAAAAGATTCTCAAAAGAGAAGAAGATAGATTTCTTGAAACCTTAGATCAGGGTATGAGTATTCTTGAGGAAAGTATCACCAAGCTTACTAGTTCAGTGATAGACGGAAAGACTGTTTTTAAACTTTACGATACTTTTGGTTTTCCAGTTGATTTGACAGCGGATGTTGCCAGAGAAAAGGGACTTAGTCTTGATATGGAAGGTTTTGACTTGGAGATGGAAAAACAAAGACATAGGGCTAGAGCATCAGGAGATTTCTCCTCTCAAAAAACTCTTTCAATTGACTCTGAAACAAACTTTGTGGGTTATGATCAATTAGAAAGCAATAGTTCAATTATTGCAATAATAAAAAATGGATCGCAAGTTAAGGAGCTTATTGAGGGGGATGATGCAGTAATTTTCATTGAAAGCACCCCATTTTATGGCGAATCCGGAGGTCAAATAGGAGATTCTGGAAAGCTTATTTTTGATGATGGCATTTTTGAAGTCATAGATACTCAGAAACAAGTTTCTGGTGCTTATGAACATCACGGTAGGGTTATCTCAGGCTCAATAAGAATTACTGATTCTGTTAATGCAAAAGTTGACTCATCTAAAAGAAAAAAAATTGCGAGAAACCACTCTGCAACGCATTTACTTCATGCTGCACTAAGAAAAGTTCTAGGTGAAACCGTATCCCAGAAAGGATCATTAGTGAATTCAGATAGACTTAGATTTGATTTTTCTCACGATGAACCACTTTCTACTGATGAAATTAATGAAATTGAGTCTATGGTTAATAGGAAAATATTAGGTAATACAGAAGTACACTCTCAATTAACCGATATTGACCATGCAAAAAAACTTGGAGCTATGGCGTTATTTGGAGAAAAGTATGGCGAAACAGTTAGGGTACTGACTATGGGTAAAGATGATTTTTCTGTTGAGTTGTGTGGCGGAACACATGTTGATAGACTTGGGGATATTGGTTTATTTAGAATTACCAATGAAACTGGTATTGCTTCAGGAGTTAGAAGAATTGAAGCTATCACAGGTTTTACTGCCTATCAATATGATAAAAATAAAGAAAATCAAATTAACCAGATTTCTAATTTAGTTAAATCAGAACCCTCTAATGTCATAGACAAAATATTACAAATCTTGGACCAACAAAAGAAACTTGAAAAGCAAATTTCTATTTTTCAGAAGCAACTTGCAGGTAATCAGTCAGATGATTTGTTAAAAAATGTTAAAGAAATAAATGGGGTTAAGCTTCTCTCAGCAAAAATTGAAGGTATTGAAATAAAAGATTTGAGAAATATTGTAGATAAGATTAAACACAAACTTGCTAAGGCAGTAGTAATTCTTGCCCTTGTAAAAGACAACAAAGTCTCTCTTGTCTCTGGTGTTTCAAAAAATTTAACAGATCAATATCATGCAGGTGAAATTCTAAAACATGTTGCTCTTCAAATTGATGGAAAAGGAGGGGGAAGACCTGACATGGCTCAAGGTGGTGGAAATAATATGTCTAATTTAGACAAAGCCCTGGAATCTGTTGAACAGCTTATCAACTAGTTCAGTCTTTTGAGTTGGTGTAAAGTAAATCTTATTTGTGACAGAAATGATGCACATGCGATTGAAGAGATATTGGTCGCAAATGAAGCTATATCAATTTCCATGGGTGACGAAAGAGGTAATAACCCAATTTATGAGCCCGAGGTTGGCGAAACCCCCCTTTGGGAAGTTGTGGAATTAAGCGCATTATTTGAAGAAAAAATTTCCATGGAAACTATTAACTCCCTTCTTCAGGGAGTTCCATATTCAAAACTTATCATACAAAAACTTGACAATCAAAATTGGATTGAGAATTATCAAAGAAATTTTAAACCCATAAAATTTGGAAGAAAGCTTTGGGTCATTCCTTCTTGGAATAAGAATCCATCAATGTCTGAAATTATTCAACTAAGAATGGATCCTGGAATGGCTTTTGGATCTGGTTCTCACGAAACAACACATTTATGTTTAGAATATTTAGATGAAAACTCTCCAAATAATATCTCAGTTTTGGATTATGGTTGCGGAAGTGGAATTCTAGGGATTGCTGCTTTATTACTTGGTGCTTCCGAAGTTATAGCCGTAGATATTGATCCTCAAGCACTCATTGCTGCTAAAGAAAATTCTAAAGTAAATAATGTTTCTGAAAAAATAATTGTTACTTCACCGAATGACCTATCTAATCTTGGAGTTAAGGTCGATTTTTTGATTGCAAACATTTTCTCAAAAAGTCTTATACGCTTAAAAAACGAATTTTATAACCTTCTCAATAGAAAAGGTCTTATAGTTCTCTCAGGTATATTAGAGGAACAACTTGACGAAGTTATAACTTTTTACGAATCCTCCTTTGAATTAACCAAAGTTAGAAAAAAAAATAAATGGTGTCTTATAGAGTTAAGGAAATGTTTTTAGGGTATTCGTATGCAAATTATCGATAAATATTTATTTAAACTTATTGCAAAAAATTCACTTTTTATGATGCTTTCTTTGTCGTCAGTTTTTGCTTTCTTTAAGTCAGTAGATGAGTCTATCCATATAGGAACTTATGATTATTCCTATGAAACTTTAGCAATGTATATTTTCTTCTTGTTTCCAAGCATTTCAAGTGCTGTCTTAGTTATCTCTATCATGATTGGAACAGTATTTTGTATAGCAGCATTAAATTCATCACGAGAACTTCAAATTTTACATTTTGGTTCTATTTCTATTAATAAATTGATTTTTAAGGTCTTGAGTAGTTCGTTGATTATATGTGTAATTTTTATGATTTTTTTTGAATTCATAAACCCTTCTTTATTAAGTACAGCAGAAAATATCAAAACTAAAGCCTTAGGTGGAATTTCTTATTCTGCATCAGATTCAGACTTTTGGGTAAAAGATCAGGGCAAATATTTTTTTATTCCCTCCAAAAAAAATTCAAATAGTAAAGCTTTTTTGTTTGAATTAGAAACTTCAAAAAATTTAAAACAATTCACTTCAGGGAATGCAAGCTTTAAAGATGGACAAGTAATTTTTAAAAATTCAGATGTTTTAAATATTGAATCCTTAGATGGAGTTTTTCAGTTACAAAAAAATCATATCGACTCTGAAAAGAAATACTCTTTTAGAGAGTCTAAATTATATTTTTTTGAGAAAAATGAGAAAACTTTGAATATCATAGAATTAGTTAAGATATTTTTCGCCTCTCTTGAAAGTTCTGATAATGCCGACAAATATTTATTGGAGTTATTTAATAGGCTCTCAAAACCATTGCTTATGTTGGGCATGATTTTGATTGCAATTCCTTTTATATTAGATTTCAATAGAGAAATATCCATTAGTAAAAGGATTTTTTTGGCAATTTTTATAACTGGAATTTCACATTTAATATCAAAGTTTTTCTATGTTTATTCTTTAAATTTCGGGTCTTTGGTAATTTTGGGCCCATTCATTGCACCAATTACATTATTAATATTTGGATTATTTTTAGTTAAGTTCAAATTGCATTCTAGTTAGATTCAACCACCCCCAACAGCATTAATTATTTCGATTCTATCACCATCAATAATTAGCTTGTTCTTTAGTTTAGATCTTGGAATTATTTCTTCATTGATTTCAACAGCTATTTTTTTATTCGCATAACCGAGTTCATCCAATAAAGACTCAATAGTGAAGTTAGGACTGCATTGTTTTATTTGGCCATTAATAGTAATTTTCATTTAATAATTATATTGCTTTAGAAAAATTCTATTATTGCCATTTTGTAAAAAATTACAAAAGCATTGCATGGTAAAATATGTCAAATAATTAATGGAGTAAACGTGTCAAAAACAGCCCTTCTAGCTCTAGAAGATGGAACGATATTTTATGGCAAATCTTTTGGCGCTTTAGGTAATTCTGTAGGTGAGGTTGTGTTCAACACTTCTATGACTGGATATCAAGAAATATTAACTGACCCATCCTACAAGAGTCAAATAGTCGCGCTAACTTATCCTCATATCGGTAATACTGGATGTAATGTGATAGATGAAGAGTCAGATAAGCTTCATCTATCTGGATTAATTATTAGAGATGAGACATCTATCCCAAGTAGTTGGAGGAGTGAGAATTCTCTTAATTCATATTTAAAAAAATCAAAAATTGTATGTATCTCAGGTATTGATAATAGAGCGCTTACTAGACATCTTAGAATTAATGGCTCAATGAGGGGCTGTATTTCCTCTGGAAAGAATATCGATGAAAAAAAAGCCGTTGCATTGGCGAAAGATTTTGAAGGACTAAAAAATAAGGATTTAGCAAAGATTGTATCTACTCAAAAAAAATACATTTTTAATGAAGGGTCCTATGATCTTAATGAGGGTAAGTTTCTAAATTCAAAAAAAGAACATCATGTGGTCGTTTATGATTATGGGGTTAAGAAAAATATTCTAAGAATGTTGGTTGATAGAGGCTGCAAATTAACAGTGATCAATGCAATGACTCCTGCAGAGAAGGTTATTAATATGAAGCCAGATGGTGTCTTTTTATCGAATGGCCCCGGAGATCCAGAACCTTGTGATTATGCGATAAATAATGTTAAAGAAATTTTAAATAAAGAGATACCTGTTTTCGGTATTTGTCTAGGTCATCAAATACTTGCGCTTGCATGTGGAGCTAGGACTGAAAAAATGAAATTTGGCCATCATGGAGCAAACCATCCAGTTCAAGATTTAAAAACCTCGAGTGTAATGATTACTTCACAGAATCATGGTTTTGCTGTATCAGATGAAAATATCCCGGACAATATCCATATTACCCATCGTTCACTTTTTGATAACTCAATCCAGGGAATTAAAATAAAAGATAAAAAAGCATTTAGTTTTCAGGGTCACCCTGAAGCCTCTCCTGGGCCTCATGATGTAGGTTATTTGTTTGATCAGTTTAAGAAAGATATGTTGCAATGATTAGGATAACTCAAATTTTTTTAATTCTTTTTTTATTCATAAATCCTTCTAAAGCGACCTTAGGACCAATAAATGTATACCTTGATGATATTGATCCTTTGGAAGAAATTAATCGTCCAATATTTGAATTCAATCAGACTCTAGATCAAAATCTTATTAAGCCTATTGCAATTTCATACAGAGATAACACGCCTGAATCAATCAAAAAAGGAGTAAGCAATTTTTTCTCTAATCTTGGTGAAGTA
>Ga0181583_10003063_pt1 | contig 12290 bp, 8 predicted proteins | sample 071ome_31_FD_132461 | JGI IMG/M metagenome (GOLD analysis project Ga0181583, IMG submission 132461) | Coastal salt marsh microbial communities from the Groves Creek Marsh, Skidaway Island, Georgia - 071405CT metaG (megahit assembly) | ecosystem: Environmental > Aquatic > Marine > Intertidal zone... | reverse complement strand
GCTACTTTTTTTAATCTTTTCTGTCTTTCTTCATCTCTACAATCTATAATCTATCTGTACGCTAGTAAAAGCACTGCTGGATTATAGATAGTAGAGATGAAGAAAGGCAGAAAAGATTAAAAAAAGTAGCTGATGAACTGAAATTATTTAGATGTCATACCATTATGAATTGTACAAATGCCTGTCCAAAAGGCTTAAATCCAGCAAAAGCAATTGGCTCTATAAAAAAAATGCTGGTTACCGAAAAAACCGCGTAGTAACATCTCATTAGATTATTATGAAAAATATATTTCATTACGTGGATGGAGCAATTTTTAAGAATACCAGCTCTAGAACAGCTGATGTTTTCAATCCAGCAACAGGAGAAGTTCAGGCAAAAGTTAGTCTAGCTTCAAAGTCTGATGTAGGAAATGCAGTTAAATCTGCTTTAAAGGCGTTCCCAGCCTGGGCCAATACTCCCCCTATAACTAGAGCAAGAATACTTTTTAAATTTAAAGATCTTATAGAAAAAAATTCTGATGAACTAACAAAACTAATAGTTTCTGAGCATGGCAAAGTTTACGAAGATGCAAAAGGTTCTTTAACAAGAGGTTTAGAAGTTGTAGAATTTGCTTGTGGTATTCCACATTTATTAAAAGGCGAATTTACAGAAAATGTTGGAAAAGGAGTTGATAGTTGGTCGATGAGACAGCCACTCGGGGTTTGTGCAGGAATAACACCATTTAATTTTCCTGCAATGGTACCAATGTGGATGTTTCCCATGGCAATAGCTTGCGGAAATACTTTTATACTTAAACCCTCAGAAAAAGATCCAAGCTGCCCTATGATGTTGGCAGAATTGCTAAAAGAAGCAGGTTTGCCAGATGGAGTTTTTAACGTAATTAATGGAGACAAAGAATCTGTTGATGCTCTTTTAGAACATGAGGATGTGAGCGCTATTAGTTTTGTTGGTTCTACCGGGATAGCAAAATATATTTATGAAAATGCCGCAAAGTACGAAAAAAGAGTTCAAGCTTTGGGTGGAGCAAAAAATCATTGCGTTGTAATGCCAGATTCTGATCTTGATCAAGCTGTAAATGGATTAATGGGTGCCGCGTACGGCTCCGCTGGAGAAAGATGTATGGCACAATCAGTTGCAGTAGCAGTTGGCAATATAGGTGATGAACTTGTAAAAAGACTATCGCGAAAAGTAGAAGCTTTAAAGGTAGGTCCAGGCATGGATAAAGGATCTGAAATGGGCCCATTAGTTACAAAAGAGCACCTAGAAAAAGTAAGAGGCTATGTTGATCTAGGAGTAAAAGAGGGTGCAAAACTGGTAGTTGACGGGAGAAACTTAAGATTACAAGGATATGAAAATGGATTTTATATTGGAGGATGTTTATTTGATAATGTTAATGAAAAAATGAGGATTTATAAAGAGGAAATTTTTGGTCCAGTCTTGTCAGTTGTTAGAGTTAAAGATTTTAATACAGCTGTAGATTTAATAAATAATCATGAATATGGAAACGGAACATCAATATTTACGAGAGATGGAGATACCGCGAGGTCTTTTGCAAATAAAATTAAAGTTGGAATGGTTGGGGTTAATATACCAATTCCTGTTCCAATGGCCTTCCATAGCTTTGGAGGTTGGAAGAGATCCTTATTTGGGGACCAACATATGCATGGCCCAGAAGGTGTAAGGTTTTATACAAAACTTAAAACCATTACTTCTAGGTGGCCCTCAGGAATTAAGGATAATCCTGAATTTACGATGCCAACGATGAAATAAGTAATCCTTATTTATTTTACAATTAATATAAAATTGATTTATAGTTAACTAATGACAATCAAACGTGTGGGATTTGTAGGCTGGAGAGGAATGGTAGGGTCTGTTTTAATTAACAGAATGATAGAAGAACAAGATTTTAAAAATATTAGTGAAGCAGTATTTTTTACAACTTCTCAAATTGGTCATGAGGGTCCAAACATAGGAAAAGGTCAAAATATTTTGCAAGATGCTTTTAATGTTAATCATCTTAAAAATATGGATGTAATACTAACTTGTCAGGGCACAGATTATACAAAAAATATATTTAGAAAATTAAAAGATGCTGGATGGAATGGCTACTGGATTGATGCTGCCTCATGTTTACGTATGGAAAAAATGAGTACAATAGTTTTAGATCCGATAAACAAAGATTTAATTTTAAAATCACTAAAAGAAGGAAAAAAAGAATTTATTGGTGGAAATTGTACAATTAGCTGTATGCTGATGGGAATTGGTGGTTTGCTTAAAAATAACTTAGTTGAATGGATTACCTCAATGACTTATCAAGCTGCATCAGGTGGTGGGGCACAGCATATGAGGGAGTTGTTAAATCAAATGGGTGTTTTGCACAGCAGTTCTAAAAAACTACTTTCAAATTTATCCTCCGAAATTCTAGAAATTGATAAATCAGTTCATAATGAAATAAATTCCAAAAATTTTCCTAAAGAACACTTTGGAGTTCCATTGGCTGGAAGCTTAATACCTTGGATTGATTCTAAAATGGAAAACGGTCAGTCTAAAGAAGAGTGGAAAGCATTTGCTGAGACTAATAAAATTTTAGGAACTGAAAAGATGCCTATTCCAATAGACGGTACATGTGTAAGAATAGGCGCCATGAGATCTCACAGTGCAGCTCTTACAATTAAATTGAAGAAAAGTATATCTACTAAAGAAATAGAAAAAATTATTGAACAAACAAGTGAATGGACAAAGGTAATTCCAAATGAAAAAGAAACAACTATTATGGAACTAAGTCCAGCTAAAGTAAGTGGTACACTAACGATTCCAGTTGGCAGAATAAGAAAAATGAATTTAGGTGAAAACTATTTAAACGTTTTCACAGTTGGTGACCAATTACTGTGGGGTGCAGCTGAACCATTAAGAAGAATGCTGAATATTGTTTTGCATCATTAAACTTTGCTAAAAATGTTAGATCAAATTTCATATGGTTTTCACTGCTTCAATTTAGTCTTTGATTTTTTTTGTACATTAAATATATAGCGATGATGAAAAAAATATCGCTTATCGGTGCTGGACAAATCGGTGGAACTTTAGCTCATCTAATTGGCCTCAAGGAATTAGCAAAAGAAGTTGTTTTATTTGATGTTGCCGAAGGTGTAGCTAAAGGAAAAGCTTTGGATATATCTCAGTCTTCTGCCATAGATGGTTTTGATGTAAATTTTACTGGAACGAACAACTATGATGATACAAAAAATTCTGATGTTATAATTATAACTGCTGGCATTCCTAGAAAACCTGGAATGACTAGAGATGATCTCTTAGGAACAAATTTAAAAATTATCAAACAAGTTGGGGAAGGTATTGCAAAATCCTCGCCAAATGCATTTGTCATTTGTATTACTAACCCACTAGATGTGATTGTGATGGCTTTACAAAAGTATTCGGGACTACCAAAAAATAAAGTTGTTGGCATGGCAGGTGTATTAGATACTTCGCGATTTAAACTATTTTTATCTAAAGAATTAAATGTACCTATTAAAAAAATCGACTCTTTTGTTTTAGGGGGGCATGGTGATACTATGGTTCCGGTACCAAATAGAACAATGGTTGATGGAAAAAATTTAATGGATTTTGTAAAAGAAGGAAAATTATCAAAAGAGAAGTTAGATTCTATAATTGAGCGAACCAGAAAAGGTGGAGCTGAAATTGTAAAATTTTTGGGAAATGGATCCGCATTTTATGCTCCAGCAGCTTCAGCTGTAGAAATGGCAGAGTCATATTTAAAAGATCAGAAAAAAACCTTACCTTGTGCGGTATATTTAGAAAATCAATATGGCGTTAACAATCTGTATGCTGGAGTACCAGCAACCATAGGTGCAAATGGAATCGAAAAAGTTGTTGAATTGGATTTAGATGATGAGGAGAAGAAGAATTTTGATATTTCTATCGCTGCCGTTAATGAGTTATTAGATGCAGCTAAAAATATCGATCCATCTTTGAAATAAAATTGTGAATATCCACGAACATCAAGCAAAAGAAATATTAAAAAAATTTGGAGCACCTGTTCCCAATGGTTATCCTGTATTAAACTTAAATGAATTAGAAAATGTCGCAAAAAAAATAACTACAGACAAGATAGTTTTAAAAGCTCAAATTCATGCTGGAGGAAGGGGAAAGGCTGGCGGGGTCAAGGTTGTAAATAGTATTGATGAATTAAAAAAAGAGGCAAAAGAATTATTTGGAAAAATTTTAGTAACACATCAAACTGGACCTCAAGGAAGAGAAGTAAAAAGATTATATTTGGAGGATGCCTCTGAAATTGAAAAGGAATTTTATCTTTCGTGCTTAGTAGATAGAGCAACTTCAAAAATTGCATTTATTTCAAGTGCAGAAGGTGGAATGGATATTGAAGAAGTTGCAGCAAAAACTCCTGAAAAAATAATTACAACAAGAGTTGGTATTGGAGGAGAAGTAAATCATGATGATATTTTGAAAATACTCAAACCTTTTGATTTAAAAGGAGACGCATTAGAGGATGGAAAGAAAATAGTGAATGCTTTGTATAAATCTTTAATAAAAACTGACGCTAATTTAATTGAAGTAAATCCCTTAATCGTAACTAGAGATAATAAAGTTATTTGTTTAGATGCTAAAATAAACTTTGATGATAATGCATTATTTAGACATCCTGAGATTCTTGAACTCAGAGATTTAAATGAAGAAGATCCAATGGAAATCGAAGCCAGCAAGCATGATCTAGCATACATTAAGCTAGACGGACAAATTGGATGCATGGTCAATGGTGCGGGATTAGCAATGGCTACTATGGATATTATAAATTTATATGGATCAGAGCCTGCCAACTTTTTAGATGTAGGAGGAGGAGCATCTAAGGAAAAGGTTAAGGCGGCATTTAAAATTATTTTATCAGATAAAAATGTTAAAGGAATTTTGATTAATATTTTTGGGGGAATTATGAAATGTGACGTGATTGCTGAAGGTGTGATTGCAGCAGCAAAAGAAACGGAACTTAATATTCCATTAGTTGTCAGGTTAGCAGGCACAAATTTTGAAAAAGGAAAAGAAATATTAAATAAGTCAGGTTTAAAGATTATCCCAGCTGATGATTTAAATGATGCAGCAAAAAAAATTGTTGAGGCTATAAAATAAAATGTCTGTTTTGGTTAATAAAAATACAAAATTAATCTGCCAGGGTTTTACAGGAGCCAATGGTACATTTCATTCAGAGCAGGCTATCGCATATGGTACAAATTTAGTAGGAGGTGTGACGCCAAAAAAAGGTGGTCAAATTCATTTAGATAAACCGGTGTTTAATACTGTTAAGGAAGCCGTAGATGAAACAGGTGCTGATGCAACAATGATTTATGTGCCTGCAAAATTTGCGGCGTCAGCTATCATAGAAGCTATAGAATCAAAAATACCTTTAATTGTTTGCATCACGGAAGGTATTCCAATTCTTGATATGATTAAAGTTAAAGAAAGATTGCAACAATCAGATTCAAGACTGATTGGCCCAAACTGTCCTGGAATTATTACGCCAGATGAATGTAAAATTGGTATTATGCCGGGGCATATACATAAAAAGGGTACAGTTGGAATTGTATCTCGATCTGGAACACTCACATATGAAGCTGTTGCCCAAACAACAGCCGAAGGTTTGGGACAATCAACATGCATTGGGATTGGCGGTGATCCAGTAAATGGTACAAATTTTATTGATTGTTTAGATTTATTTTTAAAAGATGATGAAACTGAATCAATTATTATGATAGGAGAAATCGGTGGATCTGCAGAAGAGGAGGCAGCAGAATTTTTAAAAAATCATTCTATCAAAAAGCCAACAGTTGGTTTTATTGCTGGTATTACAGCTCCGCCAGGTAGAAGAATGGGTCACGCTGGAGCAATTATTGCTGGCGGAAAAGGTGGAGCTCAAGACAAGATCAAAACAATGCAATCGTGCGGAATCACAGTTACAAATTCTCCAGCTGATATTGGAAAAACATTGAAATCAGTGTTGAATGGTTGATATAATGCTTTTAAAAAATGTCAGCTTATAAAAATAAAATATTTCAAACAACTTCATTCCTAAGTAAATCAAACTCTTCTTATATTGAGGAGATGTATGAAAAATTCTGCAATAGCCCCGATGATGTACCTGATAGTTGGAGACAATACTTCGATGGCATTACTGATAATCATGACATAGCAAAAAAAGAGATTAGTGGAGTTTCATGGGCTCCAAAAAAAATGAAATTATCTTCTGATATTGACCCTGATGTATATGAGAAATTTATTCCACAAAATTTAACATATTCAGTTGAACAAAAAATTAAAAAAGAAAATCCTACAAGCTCAACTCTAGACATAGAAAGTAGCACTAAAGATTCTGTAAGAGCAATTATGATGATAAGAGCCTATCGTATAAGAGGTCACCTCAATGCAGATTTGGATCCATTACAATTAATTCAGAAAGAATATGCCTCTGAGCTAGATCCCAAAACGTATGGATTTAGTGAAGATGACTTTAATAAAAAAATTTTTTTAGATGAAGTTTTGGGTCTAAAGTATGCAACACTTAAAGAGATATTAGAAATTTTAAATAGAACGTACTGTTCTAATATTGGATTTGAATTTATGCATATGACCGATCCAAATGAAAAAAGTTGGATACAATCTCGTATAGAAGGAAAAGATAAAGAAATTCATTTCACTGAAAGAGGCAAAAAGGCAATTTTAAATAGATTAATTGAAGCAGAAGGATTTGAGAAGTACTTAGCTAAAAAATATGTAGGAACAAAAAGATTTGGCCTAGATGGTTGTGAATCTCTAATACCTGCAATGGAGCAGATTATTAAAAGAGGAGGTGCGCTTGGTTGTAAAGAAGTAAAGATTGGAATGCCTCATAGAGGAAGATTAAATATTTTAACAAACGTAATTCAAAAACCCTTAAAAAAAATTTTCAAAGAATTTGCTGGTGATCCCGGAATAGCTAGTGGTGGGGTTTCTGGAGACGTTAAATATCACTTAGGTGCATCTGCAAATCGTGAGTTTGATGGCAATTTAGTTCATGTTAGTTTAACAGCTAATCCTTCACATTTAGAGGCAGTTAATCCAGTTGTTCTAGGTCAAACTAGAGCTAAACAAGATTATCACAAAGATAAAGAGAGAAATAAAGTTATACCAATTTTATTACACGGCGATGCAGCTTTTGCCGGCCAAGGTATTGTTGCAGAATGCTTTGCAATGTCTGGTTTGACAGGTCACAATATTGGCGGAACGATTCATATAATTGTAAATAATCAAATTGGTTTTACGACTCAGCCTGAATTTTCAAGATCTTCGCCTTATCCTTCAGAGGTAGCTAAAATGGTGCAAGCTCCAATTTTTCACGTGAATGGAGACGATCCTGAGGCAGTAACTTACTGTGCAAAGGTGGCAACAGAGTTTAGGCAAGAATTTAAAAGAGACGTAGTTATAGACATATTTTGTTATAGAAAATTTGGCCATAATGAAGGTGATGAGCCGTCATTTACTCAACCAATTATGTATAAAAAGATCAAGGATCAAGTCTCAACTTTGGAGAAATATGGAAAAAAATTAATAAAAGAGGGCACACTAACAGAGCAAGATTTTGAAGAACAAAAAAAAGATTATCAAAAAAAATTAGACGAAGAATTTGAGGCATCAAAAAATTATAAGTCGAATGAATATGATTGGTTTACTGGCGTTTGGTCTAAGTTTACTTCTGAGCTTGGTCAAGATAGACGCGGTGTTACAGGGATTGATATTGAAAAAATTAAAAGTTTAGGAAGAAAATTAAATTCGATTCCAACAAACTTTAAAGCACATAAAACTATTTCAAGAATTTTTGAAAATAGAATTAAAATGCTAGATACTGGAAAAGATTTTGATTGGGCAATGGCAGAAACTTTGGCCCTGGGGAGTATATCAGATGAAGGTTATGGAGTAAGGTTAGTGGGACAAGATTCCGTTAGGGGCACTTTTAGTCATCGACACGCAGGTATAAATGACCAAGTAACTGGTCAGAGATATTTTCCAATTCAAAATCTATCCGCCAATCAAGGTAAAGTTGAAATAATAGATAGTCTTTTGTCCGAAATGGGTGTCTTAGGATTTGAGTATGGATATTCTTTAACCGATCCAGATACCTTGGTTTTATGGGAAGCTCAATTTGGAGATTTTGCAAATGGTGCCCAAGTAATTTTTGATCAGTTTATAAGTTCTGGAGAAAAAAAATGGACAAGGGCTAGTGGATTAGTATTGCTTTTGCCGCATGGTTATGAAGGTCAAGGGCCCGAACATTCATCTGCAAGAATCGAAAGGTATTTACAAGCATGTGCTCAAGAAAATATTCAAGTAGTAAACTGTACAACTCCAGCAAATTACTTTCATGCTTTGAGAAGGCAAATTCATAGACCATTCCGAAAGCCATTAGTTATTTTTACACCAAAATCACTTCTAAGACACAAAAGATGTATTTCTGAGATAGAAGATTTTACTAAGGACAATTCATTTCACAGAGTCCTTTCAGATAAAGCTGAATACAAAAAATATAATATGATACCATTGGAAAAAGATGAAAAAATTGAAAGGGTAATTTTATGTTCAGGAAAAATTTATTATGATATAGTTGATGCAAGAGAAAAGCTTAAAGCTAACAAGGTTCAAATTGTTCGTATCGAACAACTATACCCATTTCCAGCTAAAACTTTAGCTAGGCATTTAAGTAGATTTTCAAATGCAAAAAAATTTGTGTGGTGTCAGGAAGAACCACAAAATATGGGATGCTGGAATCATGTAGAAAGATATATTGCTCGTACGCTAGACTATTTAAAGGCAAAATCAAAAAAAGTAATATATACGGGTAGATCACCCTCTGCTTCACCCGCTACTGGCTATCTTAAAAAACATCTTGCCCAACAGCAAGAAATTGTTACAAAAGCGATTACTATATAATGAGTGCACCAATTCTTGTTCCATCTCTTGGAGAGTCTGTAACTGAAGCTACAGTAGCAAAATGGTTAAAAAAATCTGGCGATCAAGTAAACGAAGACGAGCCATTAGTTGAATTAGAAACTGATAAAGTCAGCGTAGAAGTTACTTCTCCATCCACAGGAGTTTTATCTGAGATTAATGTTAATGAAGGTGAAACTGTTGAGGTGGGGGCCAAACTAGGAGTTATTGGAGAATCCAAATTACAAATAAATAAAATTGAAAAAGAAGAAGCTGTAGAAAAAGAAAAAGAAGAAGCTGTAGAAAAAGAAAAAGAAGAAGCTGTAGAAAAAGTAACTGAAGAATTGTCGGTAAAAGAAGATGAGTCTAAAGTTGTTCAGCTTAATGTTGAAAAAAAAATTACAGATCCATCTCCTTCAGCAAAAAGAATCATAGCAGAGAATAATTTAGATATTTCTACCATTCAAGGAAGTGGAAAAAGAGGACAAATTTTAAAAAGTGATTTAATTGGTCTAATGGGCATTAATCCTGCAATCGATAAAAAATTCCAGGAAAAAGGACCCGAAGAAAGAGTAAAAATGTCCAGACTAAGAGCTACGATTGCAAAAAGATTGAAAGAAGCACAAAATACTGCAGCAATGCTAACGACTTTTAATGAAGTTGATATGTCGATGATTATGCAAATTAGAAAAGATAACAAAGAAGAATTTGAAAAGATTTATAATGTTAAACTTGGATTCATGTCATTTTTTGTAAAAGCGTGCGTCAATGGATTGCAAACTTTTCCTGCAGTGAATGCTGAAGTTCAAGATGAAGAAATTGTATACAAAAATTATTATAATATAGGTGTAGCTGTTGGTACAGATAAAGGATTAGTAGTGCCAGTTGTTCGTGGTGCTGACCAAATGTCATTCGCAGATATTGAAAAAGAAATTATTGGTTTAGGTAATAAAGCGAGAAATGGACAGTTATCGATTGAAGATCTGCAAGGTGGAACTTTTACAATAACCAATGGAGGAATATATGGATCGATGTTATCAACTCCAATATTAAACCCTCCACAATCTGGAGTTCTTGGAATGCATAACATTGTTCAAAGGCCAATAGTCATTAATGGAAAAATTGAAATTAGACCAATGATGTATTTAGCGCTATCATATGATCATAGAATAATTGATGGAAAAGAGGCTGTTTCTTTTTTAGTGAGAGTTAAAGAAATTTTAGAAGATCCAAGAAGATTATTTTTAAATTTATAATGGAAGAATTTGATATTATAGTTATTGGAGGCGGACCCGGCGGTTATGTTTGTGCGATTAGGGCAGCACAATTAGGTCATAAAACAGCGTGTATTGAGTCTCGCGGATCTCTTGGTGGAACCTGTTTAAATGTAGGATGTATACCATCAAAATCATTACTTCATTCAGCTGAAATGTATCATAAAGCAAACAAGGAATTTGAAAAAATAGGTATAAATACTGGAGAACTTTCGTTGGATATTTCCAAAATGATGAACCACAAACTTAAGACGGTAGATGGATTAACCAAAGGTATTGAGTTTTTATTTAAGAAAAACAAGGTAACTTATATTAAAGGGCATGGAAGTTTTGCATCCAACAACATTGTAGATGTTGAGAGTTCAGAAGGAAATAAAAGCCAAGTAAAAGGTAAACACATAATTATAGCTACAGGGTCATCAGTGGCAACATTGCCTAATATTGAAGTAGATGAAAAAATTATTGTATCATCAACAGGCGCACTTTCTCTAGAAAAAGTTCCAAATAAAATGGTAGTTATAGGCGGAGGGGTCATTGGTCTCGAGCTAGGTTCAGTTTGGATGAAGCTTGGTGCAGAGGTTGAAGTTATAGAATATATGGACCATATTTTACCTGGAATGGATAAAGAAGTTTCAGATAGTTTTTATAAAATCTTAAAAAGACAAGGAATGAAATTTAATCTTTCTTCAAAAGTAAGCGGAGTTAAAAACCAGGGCAAGAATGCTCTAATACAATTTGAAAAAGATGGTTCCAACCACAATCTAACTGCTGACGTAGTTCTAGTTTGTGTTGGAAGGAAAGCAAATACCGAAGGATTAAAGTTAGAAAATGCAAATATTGAAAAAGATGAGAGAAATAGAGTTAAAATAGATAAACATTTTCAAACAAATGTTCAAAACATTTATGCGATTGGAGATGTGGTTGCTGGACCAATGTTGGCTCATAAAGCAGAAGAAGAAGGAATTGCAGTTGCAGAAATTATTTCAGGAAAGTTTGGTCATGTTAATTATAATGTTATTCCCAATGTAGTGTATACGCACCCCGAAATAGCTTCTGTTGGTAAGACAGAGGAAGAATTAAAAAAAGATTCAATTGAATATAAAGCTGGTAAATTTCCATTTATGGCTAACTCAAAAGCTAAAGTTAATGATGAAGCCGAAGGTTTTGTAAAAATTTTAGCTGACAAAACAACAGATAAAATTCTAGGTGTTCATATTGTTGGACCAGATGCAGGAAATCTAATCGCAGAATTAGCATTGGCTATGGAATTTGGTGCAAGTTCAGAGGATATAGCTAGAACGTGTCATGCTCATCCTACATTAACTGAAGCGGTAAAAGAAGCTGCTTTAGCAGTAGATAAAAGACCAATACACATGTAACTAACCAATCTTTTGATTAGTACTTTTCCAGTCATCAAGAAATATTTTTAATCCTTTATCTGTCAAGTCGTGTTTATAGAGCTCATGAAAAACCTTAGGTGGAATGGTTACGATATCTGAACCAGCTATGGCTACATCTTTTACATGATCTATATTTCTAACAGATGCTGAAAGAATTTTTGTTTTAAGCTCTTTATAATTATCAAAAACTTTTCTAATATCTTTGATGAGTTGAACGCCATTTTGACCAATATCATCCAATCTTCCTATAAAAGGGGATATGTATGTTGCTCCAGATTTTGCAGCTAATAAAGCTTGAGTTACTGAAAAACACAAGGTCACATTAGTCTTAAAACCCTTTTTATAAAGTATTGAGCAAGCTTTTAATCCATCGAATGTTAAGGGCAGTTTGATTACAATATTTTTTGCAATTTTTTTTAGGATTTTAGCCTCTTTGATCATGCTATTAAAATCAGTGGCTGTAACTTCTGCACTAACAGGCCCCTTAATTTCTTTACATATTTCTTTTAATATAATCTTAATATTTTTGTCTTGTTTTGCAATTAATGATGGATTGGTAGTTATTCCATCCACTAATCCTGTTTTATTAATCTCTTTGATTTCTTTAATATTTGATGAGTCTATGTATAT
>Ga0181583_10003052_pt1 | contig 12315 bp, 12 predicted proteins | sample 071ome_31_FD_132461 | JGI IMG/M metagenome (GOLD analysis project Ga0181583, IMG submission 132461) | Coastal salt marsh microbial communities from the Groves Creek Marsh, Skidaway Island, Georgia - 071405CT metaG (megahit assembly) | ecosystem: Environmental > Aquatic > Marine > Intertidal... | reverse complement strand
TCCCTACTTCCAGTGATATTGGCTTGAGCGCCTCGATTTTTCTAAAGCGCGGTTTGCCGGTGATGATTTCCCGCACACGGTCCAGTTCCCTGTCGTAGAGCTTATAGAACTTCGACACGCCCTGGATGGAAAGTGCCGGATTCTGCATCAGAGCACCTCCCTTATATGGGGAATGCTGCGCCTGAATATAAGCCATGCCGGTCCCAGCAGCAGCAACCAGACCAGAAAGGGCCTGGCAATATTGATCCAGGAATAGTCGTTGCCCTGAACGAGACCATGAATCACCGCCATCAAATCGGAGAACGGATTGATCCAGATAAACAACCTCACGCCTTCCGGCAGCATGGCCGGAAAATACAGGATAGGGGTCATAAACATGGTGATCATGACAAGGAAGGGCACTATCTGGGCGAAATCCCGGATAAAGAGCCCAAGCACCGGCAGCAGCATGCACACTGGCAACAGCCACAGCATCAGCATCGGCAGTACAACCAGTGATGCCAGCGCGCTGGCCGGGCCGCCGATGACCAGGCAGAGCAGGAAGTACACCGCGCCGTATACCAGGCAGGGAATGGTCATGATAAGAAGCGGCAGAATCTCAAGGGGGAAGGGGTTCCTGCGATAGAGCGGGCTGAATTCCCTGAACATCAGGGTGGCACGGTTGAGGACTTCGGCAACGCACAGCCAGGGCAGCATGCCCGTAAGCAGGTATTCGAGGTATTCAGGACCCCGGTTTGCACGCATGGCAAAAACAATATCGAACAGGAACCAGTAACCCAGTACCTGCAGCCCGGGTTGCACTACCGGCCAGAGCTTGCCCAGCACGGTGCCCGAGGTCCTGTTCAGGATGTCCCGTTTGACCAGCATGCGGTACAAGCCCCAATGCTTCAGTACCGAGCCGTATGGCGTCAGCAAGCCCTGGAGTATGTTCCTGCTATAACCCAGTACAAAATTCACTGGAGAGCCTCTTCCTCTGTCCTCACCACCAGGCGAATGGGAATATTCTGGTAGGGATTGATCTTGAGCACCTTGGGCCTGTCGTTGAATGACCTGATTTCCACGATTTCTGAAAACGCCGAAGTCGTGACATCCATTTCGACGAGTTCATCGTCATCGAACGGGTAATCTTCCACCGCCAGCTTTTTATAGGCCATTATCGTATAAAAGCTGGTTGTGCGCCTCGAATTCAGCCAGGGGCGCAGTTCCGCCATGTTTTCCGCCGGAACGATCTGCGCCACATCACCGTTGCCCCTGAATTCATTTTCCTGGCGAAATGCGATGATTTCTCCGATGAGTTCATCGTCCAGTCCTGGCAGCAGGCGCATGGCCTCCACGGTCGCCAGGTTGAGATTGATGAGCTCATCATCGGTATACAGTGTGAAGGCCGCATCCAGGTCCACATCGGCAAACACTTCGTCGAAACCACGGACGTGCAGGATTTCTTCCACTGTTTCCAGCTTGCCGTTGCGGGGAATATAGGGATTCTCCAGTGCTTCATAGTAATCCCGCTCGGCACCGTCAATGCCGGTGCTGTCACTCAGGTCAACCCAGTCCCCCCATGCCGCGATCAGCTCGTCGATCTGGTCGTCAGCATCTTCGCCCAGTTTCTTTTCCAGCAATGCCCGCATGCGAGGCCTGCCGATTTCACGCAGGTTTATTTTCCCGGCATGATCATAAATCCGCACGGTGATGCCTTCGGCCTGGGGATAGTGCAGATCGAGTTCCTGCCCATTGAAGCGGAACATGGGAGTCCTGTTGATGTCATTCAGGTCTTCGATATCTTCCGGCGGACGCGGCATGCGTTCCAGCATGAGCTCCATTTCCGCCTGATTGACCGCGGAGGTGATGTTCGCCCAGTCGACCAGTCCTTCCTGCTGGTAATACGCAGCGCGGGAAGACAGCCGAATCTGGCCCGCGATCACGGTAATCAGGATGGTCAGCAGTATAACCGTCCAGAGAGTGACGACAATTACCGAGCCCTGTTCACGATTCATGTTCATATGGGCGAAATATTCGGCTGGATATCTTCATGCTGCCATGTCTTGATCGCAGCGAGTACTTCCAGCACTTCCGCGTCCAGGCTTTCATCGATTGGCCTGAGAATGATATGCACGGCCCGCGGCAGGCTCCTGTATTCCTCGCGATCCCATTCGTCGATCCATTCCTTCTCGTCCTCGTTGCGCTGGACAAGAAACAGGAACTCCGCCGTGTAATTGGGCAGGATCAGGGTGGGGGCCAGCTCCTCGAAGCGGACATCCGGGTTGTCGCTGTATGCCGGTGTCAGTGTGAGTTGCAGGCCCTCGTCATAATCATTGGTCAGCTGCCAGGCTGTCAGGCCAATGCGCCGCTGCGGGGACACCGTTGACACCCAGCGCAATTCATCGGGCTGCCCTTCGAAATAGACAACGCGCTCCAGGGATTCGTAATCGATATAGCTGTGCGGAAAAGCCGAAACCAGCCCGCGCTCGATCTGCAGCAGCGCCAGTGACTTGTCCAGCGTCTCATCCAGTACCGAGGTTTCGTTCTGCCAGTCATTGACCACTGAATAGATGCCGGCACTGAGCATGCCCAGCAGCATGGCGGTCAGTGTCATGGAAACCATGATTTCCAGCAGGGTAAAACCGGCTTGTTTCGTCCGCCTGCGCATCGCCGCTTACTCCGCCAGCTCCAGTTCCACCCAATAGGTGCCGACAGTTACGCTGTCACCCAGTTCATCCAGCACTTCATACTGGCGCAGGGCCAGCCTGCTGGCCTGTGTTTTCCGTTCTGGCGCCTCCAGCTCGAAGCCGGTCACTATATCGACCTCGTCGTACTCAAAATCGACCATAACCTCGCCGCGTTCATCGTTGAGCTGGGAAAAATTGATCATCCCGCGAGTCTGCATGGTCCTGACCAGCGCCTCCTCGGAGCGCCAGGCCAGGCGCTTGTTGCCGGCGATGACGCCAAACAGCCCGCCGAGCGCCATGCCGGTGATGGTCAACGCCACCATGACTTCCAGCAGGGTAAACCCGCGGTGCTGTTGTCTGGTCCTTGCTGTCATGATCATGGTTTTATCGTTCCCTGCTCACCGGAGCTCTTCCTCAAACTCTTCGCCGGGATAGCGGGTCTGAATTTTCCCGGTGATCGGGTCGATGCGAATGCTCGCTGTTAGGTCATCCATGGTGAAATGCAGGATGCCGCCTGTGCTGCCGCCCTCCGGAAAAAACACGATATCAATGATTCCCATCACTTCGGGATCTTCGTTGATGTCTGCCTGGAACGATACCTCGGCATCGAACTGCTCGAGCAGGGGAATGGTGGCACGCTGCAGCACCTCTTCCCTGATTTCGGAATAGTCCGGTGCCTGCGGATCTACCTGGATCAACGAGGCGACCTGTGGTGCCCCTTCGACGATGGCGATGCGCCTTGCGTAATTGAAGGCATTGGCTGTCTGCCTGACCTGGGCAATCAGCAGGTTGCTTTCCGTGCTGGTGATACTGGGTATGACGACGGCTGAAGCAATAACGATGATGCTCAGGACGATCAGGAGCTCCAGCAGGGTAAATCCGTGCTGTCTCCTGGTTGCCCGGGCCTGGTGAGTAAAACTACTTACCGATATCGGCGTCATCACCTTCGCCGCCAGGGATTCCGTCGGCACCGTAGGAAATGAGTGAGAAATCCCTGCCTTCAGGCTCGTAATGGTAAGGGTTGTCCCAGGGGTCCAGGGGAACTTCCTCATCACGGATATAAGGGCCGTTCCAACGTGGGCTGCCGCTGTCATTGGTGACCAGGCCGGCCAGTGAATCGGGATAACTGCCAACATCGAGGCGGTAGGTATCCAGTGCCGACTCCAGGTTGCTGATCTGGGAAGCAGCGGTAGTACGTTGCCCCTTGCTGAGATTGCCGAACAGTGCCGGCCCGACAAGCGCTGCCAGCATGCCGAGAATGGCCATGACGACCAGTAGTTCGATCAGGGTGAATCCAGTCTGTTTTTGCATCTGTTTACTCCGGTTCCTTTCTTATAGGCCAGCTTCTTCCAGCAGGGAGGTGATATTCTGGAAGCTTTGCCTGAATTGGCGCATGTATTCGCTGTCACGATCATCGCCGCTTATGATCTGGGGCCTGAGAATAACAAACAACTCCCTGCGCACGGAACGGTACTGCTGGTAGGAAAACAGACCGCCCAGTACCGGCACTTTCTGCAGGTACGGAACGCCGCTGTTCTGGTCTGAATCATCTTCCTGGATCAGGCCGCCCAGGGTAATTGTAGACTGGTCTGCAACCACGGCGGTCGTGGTTATCTCCTGGTTGGAAAACACGGGATTGCCAGCAACACCAGAACCTTCTTCAAGGGATGACAAACTCTGGAAAATTTCCAGGTTGATAAAACCATCGTCATTAATATGCGGGGTGATGGTCAGGACGATGCCCACATCACGATACGCCACGTTGGAAGTGGTCACACCGTTGCCGGATACGGTCGTGCCCTGATCGATGGGCACCGCCTGGCCCACCTTGATCTCGCCTTCCTGGTTATTGGTGGCGAGGATGGTCGGCCTGGCAAGCAGCCTGACTTCGTTATCCTGCGCGATGGCGTTGAGCGTGGCATCGATAATGGACGTCCCATCATTGAATGTCCGGGACAAGATGAGACCGGAACCCTGTGCCGGAACGCCGCTGTCCGACAGCAGGCCGCCAGGCAACACACGTGAGCTGACGAAGCCGGTATTGGCATTCTGGGAAATGCGGTTCCAGTCCACACCGAACTGATTGCTGTCAGTCAGGGTGACCTGGCCGATCACCGCGTTGATCAGGACCTGCATCGGCGGCGTGTCCAGGTTGTTGATGGTGGTCAGCAGCTGGCGGTATTCCCGCGGCGTACCACGGACAAGGAGACTGTTGGTATCTTCGTCGGCCACGATAGTCACGGAAATATTGGCGGAAACGATATCCGTTGCCGCGCCTGCATCTCCACCAGCAGGTGCCTGGGCAGAATCACCTTCAGCCGTGGCGGTGACTGATGCCACATCTTCCTCGGTGGCCACCTCCGGAACGTCGCTATCCTCCTGCTGGAACACCTGTGTAAGTGTCGCTGCCAGCGTGGTGGCGTTGAGGTTCTTCACCTTGTAGAAGAACAGCTGCTCCACCTGTTCCTGGCTTTCCGCATCAAGAATGCGGACCCAGCGGGTCACTTCCTGGAAGCCCCTGCCTGCGGGCGCCAGCACGAGAACAGAATTGATACGCTCAAGGCCCATGACCTGGTAAGAAGACTGCTCGCCTTCGATCAGGGTCAGCACATTGGTCAACTCGGTCGCCACGTCTGCAGCCTGGGAATTGAGCAGTTCGTACAGCTGGATGCCCTGGTTCTGGAAAGGATCGTCATCGACGATTTCCAGGAGCGCGTTGACGCGCTGCAGCTGCTGCGGCGATCCGCTGATGCCAACCAGGTTGGCCGGGCCCAGCCGCACGATGCGGCCTTCCGGCTGCAGCAACGGGTTCAGAACAGCCAGCGCCGACTCAACTGAAATATAGGTCAGGGGGGTTATCTGCATGACTTCAGAAGAGGTAGCCTCTCCCAGCCATCCGGGCAGGACTATCTCCGCCGGAATGTTGGAGCTGTTGCGCATGAACCGGTAGACATTGCCGGCCTGCTCGATGGTCACACCGGCATTTGCCGCCAACATCCGCATCAGCGGCCAGAGGTCCTCATATTGCAGGGGGTTGTTCGGTGATGAGCGCAGGCTGACGCGATAATCGATGGCAGGATCGATAACCATGTTGATCTGCAGTTCATCCCCCAGCTGTTCAAACACAACGCGCAAATCTTCCTGCTCATAGTTGAGTTCCACAGTGGTGCCTTCCGGCACCTCGACGACCGGTCGTTCTTCCACGAACCGACCCAGCTGGATGACCCGCCCTTCCCTGTTGATACCGGAATCTTCTTCCTCTTGCCCATTGCCAACTGCGGTGCTCGCTTGCGCAGCAGGTGCAGATGTTGCCGCTGGCTGCTGGCTTTCCGCCTGCCTGCCGACATTCGCCGAAGGCTGGCTTGCGCCAGGGCCGCTCTGTTGCATGTTGGCACAGGATGACAATATGCCGGCCACCATGATCATGACGAACGCCCTGATCCTTGCCGGTACCTTCCGGTCAGAAAATTCCATATACAAACTGCCTGTGTGTTTCACACTTTACTCCGGTTAAAAATCCACTGTGTTCATACTGAATACTGCCGACAGCATGATAATGATAATTCCGCCTACCGCGATGCCAAGCAACAGGATCAACGCCGGCTGCAGTGCACTGACCAGGCGCGTCATGTCATCGCGCACACTGGCATCAAAACTCCGGGCCAGCTTCTTCAGGATTGCGCCGGTGCGGCCGGACTCTTCACCAACGGCAACCAGCTGGTGCAGCAATACCGGGAACATGCCGGTTTTTTCGAGAGCATTGCCCAGCCCCGAGCCGCTGCGAACATCTTCTTCTACGACCTCGAGGTGGTGAATGAGTTCCTCGTTGCTGATGACCTCCCGGGCCACCCGCAATCCGCGGATCAGGGGAATACCTGCGCCCAGCAGTGCTCCGAGTGTCCGTGCAAAAATCGCAACATCCCGGTGCAGCAGCAGTTTCCCTGCTATCGGCAGCCGCAGCATGTAGGCATCTTTTTGCCGGCGCCTGGCCTTGTCTGCATTCACCCAGCGCCACCAGTAGCCAACCAAAAAAACCAGCGGCACGATCAGCCAGCCGAAATTCTGTATACCGGCACTCAGTCCAAGCAGGAATTCCGCTGACGGCGGAATCTCGGAACCGACGTCCTCGAACATGGCCGTGAACTGCGGCACCACATAGACCAGCAACAGGCCGACCGAGAGAATGCCGGTGATCAACAGCACGATCGGGTAAGTCAGTGCCGAGATGACCTGCTTCTTGGTTTCTTCCGCAGTCTCCAGGAAGTTGACCAGGTCTGGCAGCAGCTGGTCGAGAATGCCGCCGGTTTCACCTGCGCGAATGATGTTGATGTACAGTTTGGAAAATACATCTGCCCGTGCTTCCATGGCATCGGCAAGGCTCTTGCCTTCCTTCACGTCACGCCTGAGCGATACCACCAGGCGTTTCATATGCTCCTTTTCTTTGATGCCTTCGAGCAGGGTGAGCGCCTTGTCGATCGGGATCCTGGCTTCGACCAGTGTGCTCAGGCCGTTGGTGAAATCCACGAGGTCAGCATTCTTGATGCGGCTGCCGCCACGCTGCAGATTCTGCCTTGACGTGGTTTTTATCTTGACCGGTACCAGTTTCCTGGACTGCAGCATGGCGATGGCTTCGCGCTCGGAATCCGCGCTCAGCTGGCCGCTCGTCAGGTTGCCCTGTGCATCGCAGGCCTGGTACTGGTAGTAATTCATGCTCATACGGCGCGCGTTACCCTCACCACTTCTTCGGGCGTCGTCAGGCCGGCTTTCAGTTTTTCCAGTGCATCTTCACGCAGGGTTTTCATGCCTTCCTTGATGCCTTGCTGGCGTATGACGTTGGCATCGGCACTGCTGGTGATCAGGTGCCTGATCTGGTCGGACATCATCAGCAATTCATAAAGCCCGACCCGGCCCCGGTAACCGGTGCCGCCACAGCGCTCACATCCCGAGCCGCGATTGATCGTTGGATAGTCGCTGAGCTCAACGCCAAGTACGTTGGCTTCATCCGCAGTGAGGTCATGCTGTTCCTTGCAGTCGGTGCAGACTCGCCTGACCAGGCGCTGCGCCTGGATTCCGAGCAGGCTCGAACTGATCAGGTAACTCTGCACACCCATATCCTGCAGGCGGGTCACCGCGCCAGCGGCATCGTTGGTGTGCAGTGTTGAAAACACCAGATGGCCGGTCAGGGCTGATTCAATCGCGATCTCCGCGGTTTCGTGGTCGCGAATCTCACCGATCATGAGGATGTCCGGGTCCTGGCGGACAATCGACCTGAGCCCGGATGCGAAGCTAAGCCCGATCCTGGGATTCACCTGGATCTGGGTGATGCCGTCCAGCTGGTATTCCACCGGGTCTTCCACGGTCACGATCTTGTGCTTTTCGTCGTTGATCTTTTCCAGGGTGGCATACAAGGTCGTTGTTTTACCGGAACCCGTCGGGCCAGTAATCAGGATGAGGCCATGGGGCTGGGTGATCAGCCGCGCATAATCCTGCAGCACTTTCTGGGGCATGCCGAGATCTGTGAGCTCGATGCTCAGGTCGCTGCGGTCGAGAATACGCAGTACAACCGACTCCCCCAGGACGCCGGGCAGGGTCGACACACGCATGTCCAGTTCACGGTCACCGATGCGGTAATCGATGCGGCCGTCCTGGGGCAGGCGTTTCTCGCCGATATCGAGCTTGGCCATCAGCTTCAGGCGTGAGGCGACCGCCGACTGGATCTTGATCGGCAGCTTTTCAATGCGGGTCATGATGCCGTCAACGCGGCAGCGCACTTCCAGGTGGTGCTCGGTCGGTTCGAAATGTATGTCGCTGGCATTGAGGTCCATGGCCCTGGCGAACAGGTGGTTGACCAGCCTGATGATCGGCGCTTCGGAATCCATGTCCGCAAATTCATCGTCATCCCCGAAGCCGGAAACGAAGGCGTCATCCGGGTCGGCGATTTCAGGTGAGAGTTCGGCGCGCCAGTGCTTGGTCAGCCTGGCCACTTCGTCCGTATTGCCGATGCGAAAATTTACCTGGTCGCCGATGACATACCTAACCTTGGCACGGCTTTCGATGCTCGGCAGTCGGTTGCAAACCAGCTCCCAGCTGTCATTGAAATTCTGTGCAGGCGCCATGCCTTCGGGCTCCAGCAGCTGGCTGAAGATGGGCAGTGTCAGGTGTGCGTGTTCTGTTGCCATAACGTCAGGGTATCTTGCTGAATCCGGTTACAGTGATCGAGCCGAGGAACTGCCGGCGGTTCCGGTTGATGCTGAATTCGGTGACATGAAGCCTTGGCCGTGACTGCTCCAGCTTGTCCAGGAAAGGCAGGATCTTCTCCTGGTCGATGACAAAATCCATTTCCTGGGAAACCATCAGCCAGCCATCCAGCTCCGTATAACGCGGTGTGCTGTAGGAGCGCGGTAAAACACCGGCTTCCTCCACGACCTGTCGCAGCGAGCGTTGCACGCCGCTGCCGATAAGATTCTGGTCCTGACCGGTGAATACCCAGCTTTCCAGGGCCGCCATCTCTTCGCGCTTCAGTGCTTCTTCATCAACGAGAAAGGGGGCCTCTTCCACCAGCAAGCGCAGGCGCTGGATACGATCCTGGGTGAACTCGATTTCATCCTGCATGTCCTGATAGGACTGGCGCAGCATCGGGATGCCCCTGAAAACCAGTACCAGGAGGAACATCATGGCAGCGAGGGCAACCAGTTTTTTCTCTTTGGCTTTCATGGCTCGGCGTTATCTTCCCTGAGTCCTGGCGGGGTACTTTTCTTCATAATCCTCGAAATCCACGTTGGTCAGGTTCAGGCGTATGCCGAACTGCGAACCGGCGCCGCGGGTGCTGGTGCTCTGGCTGACGTTATTGAACTCTTCCCTCTCGGAGAGCAACTCCACCAGGTAGGCCGGGTCGTTGGTGGACCCGGTGATATCGACAACACCCTTGTTGATGGAAATGGAGGTCAACGAACTCTGGATCACGCTGTTCAGCGAGACAAGCACCTGCGCAACCTGCTGGTCGGGGTATTCGTACAACGCGCCCCATTCCTCTTCCATGTCGAAAATGGACGCCTGCAACGCCCTGGGTTCCGCGCTCATGTCCTGAGCGGTTTCCAGGTCATCGAGCACGCCGCGCAACTCCAGCCATCTGGCTATAAATGGCGCGAACAGGAGCAGCACCACAACTGCCGTGGCGGCCATTGCGACTTTGCTGTTGCGGGCAAAGCTGATGCGTTTTTGCTCGGCAATGGCGCCGGCTGGCAGGAAACTGTATTCGGGCAGTGGCTGCACCTTGCGTTTTAATGCTTTCCAATCATCCATCGAGGTCATGTTGCGCATGGCGTCACCCTTGAGCTGACTGGTTTCGATTTCCCATTGCCGGGCAAACACCTCCTGCTCCAGGTCCCTCTTGTTCACGGTCAACAAGCGCCTGACGGCATTGCTCCTGACCTGGAGGAAGGAAATATTGCTGCCCTCTTCATCATTGATGAGCATGGTTTTCAGGTCGTCATCATCAGAGGCGTCCAGAACGGCCAGGCTGCGGGGCATGATGGCACCGAGAAACAGGTCCTCGTGGGCGAAGGCCCGGAACAGCCGGTTCGCTTCCTGCTCGTTGAACCACAACGCAACTCCCTCCTGTTGTGCGGCATTCACGGCAAGCAGCAGGTTTTCCTCGTACGCGGGAAGCAGTGACTGCGCCTGGAGCTCGAGGGCAGACCGGATCATTTTTTCGCCGGCCAGGTTCATGTGATAGGCGGTGGCTACGAAGTCGGCGGTGGGCAGCAGCAGCAGGATGTTGCGCTTGTCACCCCTGGCCAGGCGGCGTGCCGCCCGGGCCATCGCTTCCGGGAAGGAGCCGTCTTCGGTCAACGCGATTTCTTCGGCTTCACCGTTGGCGGTATTGACCAGGGTGTTATCAAACAGCAGGAGGCTTATATCGATCCGGTTGAAGATATCGGAATGACGCCGGGCCGGCAGCAGGGACTGGATTTTCAGGCCAATGTCACTGGTGGGAATTTTGTCGAGAAAGGGGATGCCCGATGCCATGGCTGTTGTCTGGTTTATTTTTCTCTAAAACGTTGAATTATAGGTTATTTTCGGCTGGCGCCCTAGCCGCTTAACGGCATTTGGCGCAATTCGTGGCGCCGGGCCTGTTGTATGACAACACACCCCGGCAAAAAGTTTATTCAAACATGAAATTTTTGCTGTAAATGTCTAAAAAACCTGAGAAATTTCTGAGAACTTTTTACAAAACACCTGCAACGGCAAAGTCCGTACCATAAAAAACGCCCATGTTGAACCAACATGGGCGTTCAGTGTCGGTCGTGTGTAGCGTGTCAGCTGCCGCTTTTTTCTTTCTGGACCAGGAAGTCCACGATTTTCAGCAGGTCGGTCTGGGTGGCGACGGGTCCGCCCACGGATACCAGGTATTTGCCGTTCACCACCATGCTGGGTACGCCGCGCACACCGTAGTCACGCATACGCGTGCCTGCGCGCTTCACGGCAGAAGTCACTGAGAAGGACTTCCAAGCCTTGTCGAAGGCGTCCGGTGCAACGCCGGCGTTGACGAACATGTCCTTCACGACTTCTTCAGTCTGCAGGTAGTTGCGGTTCCGGTGAATCTCGTTGAAAGCCACATCATGAATCTTGCCGGTAACGCCAAGCGCCTCGGCAGCGTAAAAAATCTGTGCGTGAATTTCCATGGTCTGGTTCCACATGCCCGGGCTGCGCACGAACGCCACATCGGAAGGCAGTTTTTCTTCCCAGCTGGAAATCAGCGGCTCAAACGCATAGCAATGCGGGCAGCCATACCAGAATATTTCGGTCACTTCGATCTTGTTGGGATCAGCGGTTCTGACCGGTGAGGCGATAGTTTCGTAATGGGTGCCCTCAACGTATAACGCCGGTTGGGCATTGACGGTGGCGACCACGCCCATGAACAAGGCGGCCAGCAGTGTGAATTTCGAGAACAGTTTCATAGTCTCTCTCCCTGGGTTATTCCTTCTTTATATAAAGCGTAATCCGGTAAAAATCATCGCGAGTATGCCATAGCAGACCCGGAAATCAGCATTTATTGACTATCGGGCACAATCACTTTCATATTATTTGCAGTATTGCCGGGCGTTGCTGAACCCGTGCTGAACTAGCGCAGGCCCGCGAGGTAGGAGGCCAGCGCCGCAATTTCAGCATCATTCAGGCGGGCGGCAATACTGCGCATCACTTCCGCATCGTCGTTATTGCGAACGCCGTCGCGGAATGCCCGCAACTGCAACTCGGTATAGGCCGGATCCTGGCCGCTGAGCGCCGGGTAACCTGCTGATGCCAGGCCCTGGCCATTGGGGGAATGGCAGGCCGAGCAGGCTGCGACGCCGATGTCAGCATTACCGGCACGGTACAGAGATTCTCCCAGGGCGACCTTTTCCGGCTCAGCGGCACCTTGCGGGGCTGCCTGTGAGGCATAGTAGGCAGCAACATCGGCCATGTCCTGGTCGTTGAGGTTGTTGAGCATACCCGTCATGAGCGGGGCGGCCCTGACCCCGCTTTTGATGTCATTCATCTGTTTGAGCAGGTAGTCAGCATTCTGGCCGCCAATCTTGGGCACGTTGGCGATCTGGCTCATGTTGCCGTCCTGGCCGTGGCAGGCCAGGCAGACGATGATCTTTTCGGC
>Ga0181583_10003050_pt1 | contig 12320 bp, 13 predicted proteins | sample 071ome_31_FD_132461 | JGI IMG/M metagenome (GOLD analysis project Ga0181583, IMG submission 132461) | Coastal salt marsh microbial communities from the Groves Creek Marsh, Skidaway Island, Georgia - 071405CT metaG (megahit assembly) | ecosystem: Environmental > Aquatic > Marine > Intertidal... | reverse complement strand
TTAGAATGTGCATTAAGAACGCCAGACACAAACCCGACGCGTGCATCACAGGTCATATCGGCCAGTTTCCGCCAAAATGTCACAAGATGCGGCAAAACCATGCTCACGCGCCCCCAAAAATGTCAGGAAAAGTGGTCTGAGCCACATCCACATTGATCCGCAACAGCGCATCATAATCGCTGGGATCAAAATTATCTGGATCTACAGGCACCACTTCGCGCCCGAACAGCCAGCTAAGACGACCGGCATCCAGATTACCGCGCTCGAATGGCTCTTCACCGAAATGCTCCCAGAGCGCTTCCATGAATCCGGCATCCGCCCGCTTGTCTGCTGGACGGCGATCGGCATAGCGTTCGCGCCGCGTGATCGGAGTAACCCCTTTGGGGTTCGCGCGTCTGATCACGAACTGGAAATCGGTGCCGGCCAGACGGCCAGGAAATCCGCGATGTTTGATCATGTCATGCAGCCCCTTTGTGTGCAGCACACCGGATCCAGCGGCTGCGCTTGTTTTCATCAGCCAGCAAATCGGCGATACGCGCGACCACAGCAGTCTTGGGGACCATACTGTCGATCTGCCCGCCTGCACGAACAGTCAAACCGTCGGCATCCCCAGTCACTTCGATGACCGGAGAAAACCCGCGTAAAGACTGCAGCGCGCGCCACATATCCTGACGGATCTGATGCGCCAAGCGTCCCCGCGCCACAACGGGAAAGCGCGCTTCCGCCCAGACATCCAAACGCTGTCCCGGTTTACGGGCCAGCCTCAGGCTGTCCTGTTGGCGATCCATATGCCAAGAATTTCGGCTCATCCGGCTTTCATCTTTCCAGAAATACTCTCGGGGGGTGCGGGGGGCAGACAGCCCCCCGCCCGGGTCCGCTTGATCAAAGCGGAATATTGTCGTGCTTCTTCCACGGGTTCTGCAGCTTCTTGTTGCGAAGCGAGGCAAAGGCCCGAGACACCCGTTTACGGGTCGATTGCGGCATGATCACCTCGTCGATAAAGCCACGCTCTGCCGCGACAAACGGATTGGCGAACCGGTCTTCGTAGTCCTTGGTGTGGGCCGCGATCTTTTCAGGGTCGGCCAGATCGGCACGATGGATGATTTCAGTTGCACCTTTGGCACCCATCACGGCAATCTCTGCAGTCGGCCACGCATAGTTGAAATCACCACGCAAGTGCTTTGACGCCATAACGTCATACGCACCGCCATAAGCTTTACGGGTGATGACGGTCACCTTCGGCACCGTTGCCTCGCCATAGGCAAACAGCAGCTTTGCACCGTGCTTGATCACGCCACCGTATTCCTGCGAGGTGCCCGGCAGGAAGCCCGGAACATCAACAAGCGTCAGGATCGGAATTTCAAAAGCGTCACAGAAGCGCACGAAGCGCGCCGCTTTACGCGAGCTGTCGATATCCAGACACCCTGCCAGAACCATCGGCTGGTTGGCCACAACGCCCACGGTCTGGCCCTCAAGACGGACAAAACCAGTGATGATATTTTTGGCGTAATCTTCCTGAATTTCGTAGAAATCGCCTTCGTCCGCGACCTTCAGGATCAGCTCTTTCATGTCATAAGGCTGATTGGGGTTTTCCGGGATCAGCGTGTCAAGGCTTTGCTCGATCCGGCCCGGCTCGTCAAAGAAGGGACGCACAGGGGGCTTTTCACGGTTGTTGAGCGGCAGGAAGTCCACCAGTCGGCGCACTTCGCTCATGGCTTCGACGTCATTTTCAAACGCACCATCCGCAACCGAGGACTTTTTGGTATGGGTCGAGGCCCCACCCAGTTCTTCAGCGGTCACAACCTCGTTGGTGACGGTTTTAACAACGTCGGGGCCTGTGACGAACATGTAGCTGCTGTCTTTGACCATGAAGATAAAGTCGGTCATGGCCGGAGAATAAACGGCACCACCGGCACAGGGGCCCATGATGACGCTGATCTGGGGCACCACACCCGAGGCCATGATGTTGCGCTGGAATACCTCGGCATAACCCGCAAGCGAGTCGACGCCTTCTTGAATGCGCGCTCCGCCTGAGTCGTTCAGACCGATGATCGGCGCGCCATTCTGGATGGCCATATCCTGAATTTTGCAAATCTTCTGCGCGTGGGTTTCTGACAGCGAGCCGCCAAAAACTGTGAAGTCCTGACTGAATACATAAACCATCCGACCGTTGATCGTACCCCAGCCGGTGATCACCCCATCGCCAGCAGGCTTTTGTTTTTCCATACCGAAATCGGTGCAGCGGTGTGCTTTGAACATGTCGAACTCTTCAAAGCTGCCTTCGTCGAGCAAGAGTTCGATACGTTCCCGAGCGGTTAGCTTGCCCTTGGCATGCTGAGACGCAATCCGGCGTTCGCCGCCGCCCAGACGGGCGACCTCGCGGCGGTCTTCAAGTTCTTTGAGAATGTCTTTCATGGTGGCACCCCTGTTCAATTGCGGCGACACTAATGCGGTGCGGCGGCGCAGCAAAGTCAAATTCGGCAAATTTGCAAATTATTTGAAACCGGCGCGTAGCTAAATGCAAATTAGCTAATATGACGTTATGACCAAACTAGACAATTCACATGTTTAGTATTACCGATTTCGTATGGGCACAAAAACAACCATCCGCTTTTTGGATCGGACAACACCCCCACATATCTTTACGCTGATCAGCCTGACGTCCTTGGCATCGCTGAGCACGAATATGTTTCTGCCATCCCTGCCGGGAATGGCCGAGTATTTCGATACACCCTATAAAACCATGCAGCTGTCTGTGGCCTTGTTTCTTTTCGTAAACGCCCTGCTGCAAACGATCATTGGCCCGCTTTCAGACAAATACGGCCGACGTCCGGTTATGCTGGCAGGTGTGTTCATCTTTCTGCTGGCCACAGTCGGGTGTCTGTTGGCGCAGAATATTCTGGTGTTTTTGATTTTCAGGATGCTGCAAGCGGGCATTGTGGTGGCCACTGTGGTCAGCCGCGCGACTATACGGGATACGGTTCCAGCGGATCAGGCGGCCAGCATGATCGGCTATGTGACCATGGGTATGGCCATCGCGCCGATGATTGCCCCCGCAATTGGCGGCATTCTGGATGGCATCTTCGGATGGCAGTCGACGTTTATCGCGTTTCTGGTGTTGGGTCTTCCGATGATGTGGTTATCCTGGGCGGATCAGGGCGAAACGAAAGCCCCGTCCGATCTGTCCATTCTTGGACAGTTTGCCGAATACCCCGAGCTTATGAAATCGCGGCGTTTCTGGGCGTTTTCGCTGACAAATGCCTTTGCATCTGGGGCGTATTTCGCGTTCCTAGGTGGCGGACCGTTTGTAGGCACCGAGATATACGGCCTGACACCCGCGCAGTTGGGTGCGTATTTTGCTGCGCCTTCCCTTGGCTATTTCTTTGGAAATTTCCTGTCGGGGCGCTTTTCAACGCGCATCGGAATGATCCGAATGATGCTTATCGGATGTTGGTTCGTGACTGGCGGGCTGGCATTGACATTCGTGCTGTTTCTTACCGGCTTTGGGTCGAAGGAAGTCTTTTTCTTTGTGGGAATTGTCGCGATCGGGCTTGGAAACGGACTGTCCATTCCCAATGCAACGTCTGGCATGATTTCGGTCAAGCCTCATCTGGCAGGAACCGCCAGCGGATTTGGCGGAGCCATTATGATCGGTGGCGGAGCGACGCTGTCCGCGATCGCGGGTACGTTTCTGGATAAAGAAGCGGGGGTCTATCCGCTATTAACGCTAATGTTTATCTCGGCGCTGATCTCGTTGGCGCTGGCCATTTACGCCCAGCGCCGCGATAGAATTATCGGAATGACGTAGACCGATTACTCAGCCGCATCCAGGAATGGCCGTGACAGATCTTGCATCCGCGTGTCAATCTGCGCGGAGACACCGCTAATCTCGTCAATTGTTCCAGCCTGTTTCTTGGCGGCTTCGGTCACCCGGGCGATTTGTTCGACGGTTTTTTCAACTTCTGAAATGATGTCATTCAGCGTTTCGTTCGCCCGCTCAACGGTCTGAGCACCCAGATTGACGTTCTTGCCGCTATCCTCGGTCAGTTGGCTGATATCTTGCGCTGCTTTCGCCGCACGTCCAGCCAAGGACTGCTTCTCTCCGGCAAAGACCGCGAACCATTTGCCCGCATAGCCCCCGCCCGCGCAGCCTCGATCTGTGCGTTGAGAGCAAGCAGGTTGGTTTGATAGGCGATATCTTCTATGGTCGAGCTGATGTTGGCAATATCGGTCGAGGACCTCTGTGCCTTGCACATGGCGTGAATCGCCTCTTTCACAACCTCGCCGCCGCCTTTTGCATGGCTCTCTATTCCTTTGGTGGACAGATTGGCGGTCTCCATCATCTCCGAGACCTGACGTACTGACACCGCCAATGATGCAATACGACGTGCATTCCACTCCATGTCTTCGGCAAGTTGACGCGAATGCTCTTCGCGGAACTGGGCTTCTTGACGCAAACGCTCGGCTTCCGCGCGCTCTTTGGCTCGTTTCTCGGCGTTGGCGCGATCCAGTTTGGCCTGCGCTTTCAAAGCTTCGTTGTGCGAAGCAGTGGCCTGCTGAACCGCCATTCTGGTTTGGCGGTTGTTTTCGTAGGCAAAATAAACAACGTACCCCATGGACGAGACCGCCGTGAGCAGCATTGTCATTGTCAGCTTGTACGGATCGGTGAGTTCGTTCAACGCGGCCAATTGATCGTTGAAAACGTACATGACGGCAACAGCGCCTATGCTCATGGCGCCCACAATGATTGATGCACTCATGCCATTCAGGAAACCGGCGATCAAAATCGGCGGTATAAGCCACATCATCAACGGCGACCAAATCCCCCCGCTGACAATGGCACACCAAAGCGGCGCCGCCCAAAGGGTTAGAGCCAGCGTGAAACCGGCGACGTTATGCATAGAACGCACGGTCAACACCCATGAGAACGACAACCCGACCATGAAACCCAATGGCCCCCAAAAACTGTACCATGCGCCTATAACCGCATAGTAAGAGGTAAATACCGCACCCAAAACGATCATCGCGGCTAAGTAGGTTTTCAGCTTTCGTTCGTTGGCGATCTGCAAAAAGCTGCTTGTTTCCTGCGGAAGAATTGGTGTCATTCGATAAGCCCGTGAGATGTGTGAAACAATTTTTTGAGTTGTCTCTCTCTAACGGCGTGTGAAACGGAAACTTTAGCTGGCCTTCAGGTCGAGCAGCTAAAAACTATCGCTTTTTCTCAAAAAAACGGACCAATATTTCCTGTGCTGCTTCGCCATCAATGCCGGCATAAATTTCCGGCTTGTGATGGGTTTGCGGGTGCTCGAAAACCCGCGCGCCACATTCGACGCCGCCTGATTTCGGATCAGACGCCCCGTAGTACACGCGCCGAATTCTGGCGTTGGCTATGGCCGCCGCGCACATGGCACAGGGCTCGAGGGTGACATAGAGGTCATATCCCGCCAAACGTTCTTGGCCCAAGGCGGCACAGGCCGCGCGGATCACGTTGATTTCGGCATGAGCAGTGGGATCGTGGCCGATGCGCGTGCGGTTTCGGTCTTCTGCAATAACGCGCCCGTCAGAAGCGACGATAACAGCGCCGACAGGCACTTCACCGCGCTCGGCGGCTAGGCGGGCCTGATCAAGGGCAAGATGCATGAAACTGCGAAACGTCACTTCCCGGCTTTCCTGTGGACTGCATATGGTCTAAGCGACAGGCATGACACAGGAAACCCCAAAAGGCGATCGCATCGCCAAAGTACTGGCCCGAGCAGGGGTCGCAAGCCGCCGTGAAGCCGAGCGGATGATCGAAGCCGGACGTATTTCGGTCAACGGCAAAAAGCTGACCAGCCCTGCGTTGAACGTCACGGCCAAAGACAAAGTCACTGTCGACGGCAAGCAGATTGCCGAGGCCGAAGAAACGCGGCTTTGGCTGTATCACAAGCCGACAGGTCTGGTGACGACCGCCAAAGACGAACAAGGGCGCGAAACGATCTTTGACAAACTGCCCGAAGACATGCCCCGCGTGATGTCTGTCGGGCGACTGGATTTGAACTCGGAAGGCTTGTTGTTGCTGACCAATGACGGCGAGATCAAGCGCAAGCTTGAGCTGCCCAGCACAGGCTGGTTGCGCAAATACCGCGTAAGGGTCAAGGGAACGCCGTCCGAGACGACGTTAGCCCCGCTTTTGAAGGGCATTGTGATCGAGGGCGAAAGATTTCAGCCGATGACAGTGACGCTGGATCGCCAGCAAGGCGCAAATGCTTGGCTGACAGTGGGTCTGCGCGAGGGCAAAAACCGCGAGATCCGTCGTGCGATGGAGACTGTGGGGCTGACCGTGAATCGGCTGATACGGGTCAGCTATGGTCCGTTCCAGCTGGGGCAACTGAAAGCTGGCGAGGTACAGGAACTGCGCCGCAAGGTCATCCGCGACCAGTTGGGGCTGGACGACGCGCCAGCACAGCCAAAACCAAAAGTCGTGCGCAAGCGCCGCAATTAATAGGCGAATGGCGGCCAAATATGCCGCTATTCCATTCAATGATCTGGTATCACATTGCATCCGTGCCTATCTTTCCTGCGAGAGGGGTATCCATGAGTGAAACCGGGTTACAAAAACTGGCATATGGGCTGTTGGTCGCCCTGATCCTATATGTCTCCATCACGGCGGCGGGGGCGTAATGGCCCAGCGCTATGGTGGAAAATACAGCCCCGGCGGACGGGCCCCTGACGCTCCGCTACAACATGCGAAACGGTCACGAGTCGGTGGGCGGGTGAACCTGCTGTTTTTCGCGCCTCTGTTTCTGGTTATCAAAGCTTTCAGCAGCGAGCCTGTTGTAATGGCGACCTACCTTGGCGCACTGGGAAGTTTTCTACTGGGCGCGTGGCTGACACGCGAAGGGCTGTTGGCGCAAGACGCCTTTGAAGCGCGCGCGATTGCCCGCCGCCCAGCCATTCCACGCAAAATTTTCGGTGCAGTAATGACGGGGGTTGGTCTGGGCCTGACCGGACTGGCCGGTCACGGGCCGATTGATGCCGTGATTTTTGCCGCACTGGGTGTGGTCCTGCATCTGTTGGCCTTTGGACTGGACCCTATGCGCAGCAAGGGAATCGACGGCGTCGACGACTTTCAAACCCAGCGCGTTGTCAAAGCCGTGGAACAAGCCGAGCAAAGCCTGCAAAGTCTGACGGTAACCATTCGCGGTTTGAATGACCGAAACCTGCTTGAGCGGATCGAAGGTTTCGCGGGCACCGTGCGCACAATGCTGCGGGCGATTGAAGCGGACCCCCGCGATTTGACCGCGGCGCGGAAATACCTGAGCGTCTACCTGCGCGCGGCTTGCGAGGCTTCGGAAAAATTTGCTGATCTCTACCAGCGCACAGACAATGCCAAAACGCGCGACGACTATGTGAAGCTGATCGCAGACCTTGATCAGAATTTCGTCCGCAAGACACAGGTCTTTTTGGCCGACGATCACATTGATCTGGATATCGAAATCGGGGTCCTGCGGGACCGGCTGAAATCCGAGGGCGTTGCCCTGCATCTTAACGAACGGGAAAACTGACATGTCTGAAAACACTCGCCAGAAAGCAGCGCAGGCCGATGCGGAAATTCAGGCTTTGAATGCCGTACAATTGCCGGATGTGCCGGAACAAACCAACGCTATGGACCCGACCACAATGGACCGTATCCGCCAGTTGATGGGAATGATTGATCCGGCGGACACCAATTCCATCGTCACTTTCGGCTCGGCGGCTCAGGGTGATTTGCAGCAGATCAGCCAGTCGATGCTTCAAGGGGTGCGCAACAAGGACGTTGGCCCAGCAGGTGACAGTTTGCGGGACATTGTGGCGACGATCCGAGGGTTTTCGGTGTCCGAACTGGACACCCGCCGTGACCGTAGTTGGTGGGAAAAGCTAATGGGCAAGGCCGCGCCGATTGCGAAATTCCATGCCCGTTTTGAAGAGGTTCAAGGACAGATCGACCGGATCACCGAAGATCTTCTGGGGCACGAACACACGTTGATGAAGGATATCAAGTCGCTGGATATCCTGTATGAAAAAACCCTCGGGTTTTACGACGAACTGGCGCTTTACATCGCGGCAGGAGAAGAAAAGCTGGCCGAAATGGACGGCACCGATATTCCTGCAAAAGAGGCGGAAATGAACGCAGCTGGGGATGCGGACAAGACCCTTCGGGCGCAGGAATTGCGTGACCTTCGGTCGGCGCGGGATGATCTTGAGCGCCGCGTGCATGACCTGAAGCTGACACGGCAAGTCACGATGCAATCGCTGCCCTCGATCCGGTTGGTGCAGGAAAACGACAAGTCTTTGGTCACCAAGATTAACTCGACGCTGGTGAACACGGTGCCTCTGTGGGAAACCCAATTGGCGCAGGCGGTCACAATGCAACGGTCGATGGATGCGGCGGCGGCGGTGAAAGACGCCAATGACCTGACCAACGAATTGTTGACTGCAAATGCGGCCAACCTTCGGGAAGGCAACAAGATGATCCGTCAAGAAATGGAGCGCGGCGTGTTTGATATCGAAGCGGTCAAACAGGCCAACGACGATCTTATCGGCACCATTGAGGAAAGCCTGCAGATCGCGGACGAAGGCAAGGCCAAGCGTGCGGCGGCGGAAGGCGAGTTGCAGAAAATGGAAGCCGAGTTGCGGCAAACGCTGGCTTCGGCCAAAGCGGGTCAAAGCACTTCGGTTTCTCAGGGGTGAAACCGTTAGCGCGGCATATTCGACGTTCGGCAGCGCTTGCCGCGTTAGCCTTGGCTGGTTGCAGCGTTGCTCCGGTTCAAACGGCCTATACGCCACCAGCGGTGACCGCGCCCTCGGCCAAAAGCGTGGCCTTGGCCGAATATTATGCCGATCTGCAATACAATATGCGGTTGCGCGGGTTGATCCGCGAAGATGACGGCGCCGGTGTGACCACGATCAACGGGCGGATATTGGCAGAAAACTTTGAAGCTATAGCGCTTTTCGATGAATACCAGCCCGGACAAGCCGGATTTGTGGCGCGGCAAACCCCCAGCAACATACGCCGGTGGGAAAAGCCCATCCGCATGAGCGTGGAATACGGGGCTTCGGTCCCGCAGGAGGTCCGCGCGACCGATGGGGCGTTTGTCGCGGACTATGCCCGACATCTTTCAAACCTGTCCGGGCACCCGATCCAGATGACCTCGCAACGCCCGAACTATCTGGTGATGGTGATCGGTGAAGACGACCGTGCCGCCTTTGCCAACCGCTTCCGATCTTTTGTGCCGGGCGTGTCCGACCGGACGATTTCGGACTTTATGAACCTGCCGCGCTCGATCCTATGTCTGGTCTATGCCTTCCCCTCGCAGAACGGGGGGCATTCATATGACCGCGCGGTGGCGGTGATCCGCGCCGAGCACCCTACCCTAATGCGACGCTCTTGTATCCATGAAGAGCTGGCGCAGGGGATGGGATTGGCGAATGACAGCCCAAGGGCGCGTCCCTCGATTTTTAACGATGACGAAGAATTCGGCTTTCTGACCCGACAGGACGAGATGCTGTTGAAGTTGCTGTACGATCCACGTTTACATGTCGGGATGAGCGCGCGGGATGCACGCCCCATTGTACAGCAAATTGCGTATGAACTGGCCGGATAGGTCAACTGGAAAGGACTAGTCATGGGTATTTGGGATTTTCTGACAGGCGAGTTTATCGACGTCATTCATTGGGTAGATGACACCCGCGATACGATGGTCTGGCGGTTTGAACGCGAAGGACATGAGATCAAGTATGGTGCAAAGCTGACCGTCCGCGAAGGTCAAGCAGCCGTGTTTGTACACGAAGGACAGTTGGCCGATGTGTTCACCCCCGGCATGTATATGCTGGAAACCAACAACATGCCGGTGATGACCACGCTTCAGCACTGGGACCACGGGTTCAAAAGCCCTTTCAAGTCCGAGATCTACTTCGTCAACACCACCCGTTTCACCGATCTGAAATGGGGCACCAAGAACCCGATCATGTGCCGCGACCCCGAGTTTGGTCCGGTTCGCTTGCGGGCGTTCGGAACCTATACAACCCGCGTGACCGACCCCGCAAAGTTCCTGACCGAGATCGTCGGGACAGACGGCGAATTCACCAGCGACGAAATCAGCTATCAGATCCGGTCGATCATCGTGGCCAAAGCTTCGGCGGCGCTGGCAGGCAGCAATATTCCGGTGCTGGACATGGCCGCGAATACCTTGGAGTTGGGTAAATTGATCGCAGCGCAGGTATCACCAACGCTGGCAGAGTACGGTTTGGCGATGCCTGAATTCTATATTGAAAACATCAGCCTTCCCCCCGCTGTAGAAAAGGCATTGGACAAACGCACCTCTATGGGATTGGCGGGCGATCTAGGGAGGTTCACCCAGTATTCGACCGCCGAGGCAATGACCGCTTCGGCCCAGACAGCAAATAGCGGAATGGGGGCCGGTCTTGGTATGGGTATGGGCATGGCGATGGCACAGAACATGGCGCAGCAGGGGCCTTGGGGGGCACATGCCGTCAGCGCTCCCCCTCCGCCACCGCCGGTCGAGCATGTGTGGCACATCGCCGAAAACGGCACGACCAAGGGGCCGTTTTCCAAAGCCGATATGGGGCGTATGGCGTCTGATGGAAGCCTGACCCGAGACACCTTTGTCTGGACCCCCGGCCAAGACGGTTGGATGAAGGCCGATGATGTCACCGAACTGGCACAGTTGTTCACAATCCTGCCGCCCCCTCCTCCGCCACCGGGAGCGTGATCTTTGAATGACGTCCAGCATGAAAGCAGCACCTCGACCGTTGAGAGGGGCACAGCCTGCGGCTCTTCGCCAAAAGCGAAGAAGGCGGCGGATATTGCGCTTGGCTTAATGGGGGCGAGTGCACTTTTGTCTGACGATTTTGCGGAAGCGGTGTCGTGGCAGAAAGGCGGTGCCGCGCTGATCGGGCAAGATGCCATCTTCAAAGCGGCCAAGCAAACCGGGGCCGACATTCGCATTGACGAAATCGTCACCCATGGCAAAGCCGCCGCCGTGTCAGGGCAAGTTCGACGCATGGGGCAACCTGCGGCTTTGTTCTGTCACATGATCCGGTTTACCAGCGCCTCGGCCAAGCAGGTCGCCAGTGTGATCAGCTTTGAACACCCGTTAAAGGAGCCAAGGAAATGAGCGTCGAAGAGCACCGTTTCCCTTGTTTGCAATGCGGTGCGGATGCGCGGTTTGATCCAGTAAATGCGCAGCTTGTCTGCGACTATTGCGGGCATGCGCAACCGATTGATGACGCAGGACCATGGTCAAATCCAATCCGAGAATTGGATTTTCAACAGGCTTTGTCGGCAGATCTACCCGAGAGCGATTGGGAAGAAACGCGCGTTGTCACGTGCCCCGATTGCGCGGCGCAGTTCGTTCTTGGACAAGAGACGCACGCCGCCGAATGCCCCTTTTGCGCAACGCCGGTTGTCACCGACACCGGCACCCATCGTCACATCAAGCCACGCGGCCTGCTGCCGTTCGGCATCGACGAAGGACAAGCGCGTGAGGCTATGGGCGCGTGGCTTGGCAAGCTCTGGTTCGCTCCGAACGGATTGGATCAGTTCGCTCGAAAAGGCCGGAAGATGCAGGGCATGTACGTGCCCTTTTGGACGTTCGATGCGCAAACTGCATCTTCCTATACAGGTGAGCGTGGCACGGACTATTATGTCAGCCGCACCGTCACGCGCAACGGCAAGACCCAGACCATCCGCGAACGGCGCACGCGGTGGCGCAGTGCCTCGGGGCGGGTGGCACGGTTTTTCGACGATATTCTGGTTATGGCCTCGAAGTCGCTGCCGCAGAAACACATCGACGATCTGGCCCCTTGGGACCTGCCCGACCTTGAGCCCTATCTGCCCGAATACCTCGCCGGTTATCGGGCCGAGGCGTATACCGTCGAACTTGACGACGGCTATGAGCGCGCGCGCGACCACATGGATCGGGTTATCTTGCGTGATGTGAAATTCGACATCGGGGGTGACCGCCAACGGGTTCATTCGGTCAATACCAAAGTCTCGGATGTGACGTTCAAACACATCCTTCTTCCGGTCTGGATGGCGGCCTATAAGTTTCGCGGCGAAACCTACCGCGTGGTTATCAACGGGCGCTCGGGACGCGTCAGTGGACAACGCCCATGGTCGTTTTGGAAAATTCTTTTTGCGGTGTTGGCCGGACTGCTGGTAGCCGGAGGTATCGGTTATTTCATCGCCAGCAATCCGGAACTGTTCAGCGACGTGTGATGTTTACTCTTCGCCCAGCCTGCGCCTCGGGTGTTTTGCGAGGGACCGTAAGGCTAAGAAC
>Ga0181583_10003046_pt1 | contig 12331 bp, 4 predicted proteins | sample 071ome_31_FD_132461 | JGI IMG/M metagenome (GOLD analysis project Ga0181583, IMG submission 132461) | Coastal salt marsh microbial communities from the Groves Creek Marsh, Skidaway Island, Georgia - 071405CT metaG (megahit assembly) | ecosystem: Environmental > Aquatic > Marine > Intertidal zone... | reverse complement strand
TCGCTCCCCCCCGTACGTGTGGTAATCGTCGCGACACTTGGAAACTCCACGGCCGGGGGAGGCAACGACGCCTCCCTTCCCCCGAGGCTCCTCGCCCAGGGTTCAGTAGTCGCGGGTGCCAGTCCACAGAAGCCGCGACGACGACACCCTGCGAGGGAGGGAGAATTCACCGCAATGCAACGTCTTATCGAGTATTCTGCGGAGTTTCAGTGAGGCCACACTCGATAAGTCCTCCGTTTCTTGGAAGACGGAGGTCGGAGCGCATGAAGTAGTGCTGGAGGACCCGTCTCATTCCTCTCCCCCCGTACTCCTCACACCTCCACGCGTACGCCTCTTCTCGGAGACTCTGGGTTACGAATACGATTTATCCTCGATGTGTGCCCCTGAACACGCCCCCTAGTAATCCTGACAGCCTTCCTGGGCCGAAAGATTTTCTCCTCCAAGGTCCGGCACGATTCCTCCTACCCGTTGCCGCACACTTCCCGTGGCGATGGGCGTCCAGGCCGCAGGCAGGACGGTCGAGTATCATGCGGTCACGGTACGGGACTGGGGGCGGAGGGATGGCCAGGAGATCCCGGTAGGGAGCCGAGGAGCCCCGGCCTCCCGAGACGCCTCCCCCAGCCACTGCTCCCGGCGCACCTCCTGCGGCCCCGTCGTGGCCGCGTCCGCGACCCTGGCCCTCCTCGTATGCTGCCTTGCTGCGATCGTCGACGTGACCGCCTGGCAGGGGGAGGCCCGGGCCCGGCTCCCTGCCCGCGCCGCGGAACGCCCACGCTCGCGCCCCGCCCCGACCTCGCGGTTCTCCCCGCCAACCGTCTTCCTGCGGAGCCTCGTCCAGGACGACCCGGACCCCGCCCAGTCCGTCTGTCCGAGGGGCATCGCCATCTCATACACCGCCTTCGACCGTCTCGACCAGCCGGGGGACGTCTTCCCGGACCAGCAAATGGTGCGGTGCTACGGGCTGGCGGCCCCCACTCGCCCATGTCCATGCCGCCCCCAACGCCACCAACGCCTCTCCCCTCGACGGATGACTGCGTCCCCTCCCTCACACCGTCATCCGGCACCTCCCTGGACCGCAGTTCGGGAACGTCGTCCTGACGGACTTCAGGGACGGCAGCACCACGCCACCTGTCCAGTCCTGGGGGCTCACGTGGACCTTCACGGCGAGTCCCTGGGCCGACGACGCTGAGCCATCCTCCCCTCCCCGGCCTCGCCTCCCCCCGGGCTTACCTCTCCCCTGACCCCCGGTCCATACCTGCAGGGTGGGGAGCGCTTCCGCCCGGAGGGCTTCATCCTGGACAACGCCCTCCCCGAGCGCGGCAAGGCGGCCGACAGCGTGGTCCTCGTGAGTGACCCGGGCAGTGCGAGAAACACGGACCTCTTCCTCAGTGGCGGGTGGCTGGGCTCCGCAGACCGGCAGCAGCGGGTCAAGTTTAGCGCCGCCAAGGGGGCTTCGGGGACGAACGGGTACCGCATCCAGGTCCCCCGCGACGTCGTCTTCAACAACGCCCCTTGCTCCCCGCTCCTGGCCCGGCCGGAGACGCCCGGGGTGGGCGAGGCAGGGGACGCCCTCCCCTGCGTTTTTCCGACGGGGTTCCTGGAGGTCAGCTACATGCCCGTGGAGCTCGAGGCTCGACCGCTCGACTCAGACCCGGCGCCGACGTTCGCCCAGATGATTCTGACGGTCCGCAACCTGACCACCAGGCCCATCCCGCTCTCGTCCGTCCGCCTCGACTACTTCTTTGGCGGCACGGCGTCCAACGCCGTCGATCCGTCCGGGTATCGCGTCTACTGCATGGACTACCAGGCCCTCCCGCTCGTGGTCGATGCCCCCCCTGCGGACCGGTGCGCCGGCGCCTTCCGGACCCGGATCCTCGCCACAGAGGGCACCGCGGAGGTGGACGCCTCGCTCACGCCCGGGGCCCGGTACACCCTCAGGGGGGACTTCGGGAGGCAGATCGGGCTCCCCGGGGGATACGATGACGTCCTCCTCCTACCCCAGGACGCCGTTCGGGCAGTGGAGAACGATCCGGGCGTCGTGTCGTCCGTCCAGCGGTACCGGCAGGACCCGACCGAGGCCCGCGCCGCCGCCATGGTGGACGCGGGGTGTGGGGCGGCGGGCCTCCAGGGGGAGGCGTGCGGCCCGTGGGCGGTGAGCGCGCAGGTCATCCTGTCCCTCGAGTCCGTCGACATGGAACCCCTCTCCACCCTCGGCGACTTCTCCTTCCTCGACACGCCCCCCGTCACCAACCCCCAGCGAGCCGAGTACTGGACCAGCCAGGGGATCGTGCCCCGGCAGCGGGTCGCCAACCCACGCCTCCCAGCGTACTTGTCCGCCCCCGCCGGCAGGGACGCGGGCGGGGCCGAGCGCCTCGCGTGGGGTGAGACCCCCGGCCACCGCCGCTGCGCCTCTGCTGTCGTGCCCCCCGGCTTCGTCTGCCCCGGCGTCCCAGAGCCCTCTGAGGACCAGAAGCCGGACTGCTTCGTCCGCGTGGACTTCTGCTGCGAGGCTCCCGAGGGCGAAGATCTGTCGACTGTCCTCCCGTCCGCCTTCAAGTCCGACTACGGCGCCCCCGCGAGCCCCGCTCCCTCCCAGGATCCGTCCCACGCGCCCACCCCCCGCCCGGGCGTTGCGGGCACGCCCGTCGCGCCGGCCGGGGCCCCCGGCTCGGGCTTCCCCGTCAACGCCGTGGTCGGCTCGGCCGTCGGGGTAGTCGCGGCCGTGCTGGGGGCCGGGGCTCTGGTCCTGCTACGGCTCAGGAGGCGCAGGAGGCACCTCGCCGGCTCAGACTCGGAGGAGTCTCGCTCTCCCGTGTCGGGTGGGGTGAGTGGGCGGTACCTGCCCTCAGGGACAGGGCGGCACCTTCACTCGCGAGGTGCCCAGTGCCGAGGCCGGGAGGTGGAAGGACAGCCTGACCCCTCGTTTGCTGCTCCGCAGTCTGCCAAGGGGCGCGGGGCCAGCCCCCGCGCGTTGACGGGCCCGGGGCCGGCCCAGAGCGCCTTCGGATCGTCAATCGACTCTCGGAAGGCCCTCCCCGGCCCGGCTGCCTCCCAGGGAGAGCCGTCCGGGGCCAGGGACGGCTTCGACACGGGGGGCTCGGGGTTCCTGGAGACGGGCGGGGGGCTCGGCGCCCCGGGGTTCTTCCTCCGCCCTAGCGTCGACTCGCTCCCGGGTGGGTCGGGCGGGCTTGGGCAGGGAACCCACTCCACCGTGGGGGAGCTCCCGAGCCTCCCCCGCCCGCGTCCCCGCCTGACAGTGGTGCCCGAGGACCGGGGGGACTGCGGCGAGCCCGCATCGGAGGGCGTCGACTCCACGTCCGACACCCCGTCCACGCGCCCGAGCCCGGCGAAACCCCCACCCCAGGGTCCGTGGCACAGCCGGCCCGGCCGGTCGCCGTCGCTGTCGCCGAGCCCGACCGCCCACCCTGCGCGGGTAGTGAGCCTGGCCGCGTCGCCCTCCGGGGCCAACGTCCCGCTCTCCTCGGCGGGCCTGTCGACTCACCGCCGGGCCTCCTCCTCCCTCGCGGGCTCCGCCACGCCCCACGCGGCCACCCCTGGCGGCGCCGGCTCGTCCGTGGCGTCGACGGCCACAGGCCTGCCGCTGGGCGACGCCGACCTCGTCCTGCGGGCCCCCGGGGTGAGCACGCGCAGCCTGATGTTATCCCGGCACGGCGACGGGGGCCCCTTCGCGCCTCCCTCCCCGCCCGCCTTCCCCCTCATCCCCTTCGACAGTCTGACCATGGTATCGCTGCTGGGGCGGGGGGCCTTCGGCGAGGTGTGGAGGGCCCGGTGGGCCAGGCCGGGGCCCGGGCGGGCGGCGGGCGAGGCGCCAGGGGCCGTGGACGTCGCCGTCAAGATCATCTGCCCGGGCACCCCGGGCGCGTCGCCGTCCCCGGAGCGCTCCGAGGAGCTCGCCCGGAGCATCCGGCAGGAGCTCGTGCTGCTGGCGGGCCTCCGGCACCCGCGGATCGTGGCGTGCCACGGGGGCGACCTCCGCCCGGCGCCGTTCCTCGTCCTCGAGCTGCTCCCCCGCGGGTCCCTGGACGCCATCATCCACCCGGCGGGGGGCGAGCGCGTCCGGCTGTCGTACGACAGCACCCTGGCGCTCTGCGTGGACGTGTCCCAGGCGCTGGCCTACCTGCACCCGTCCGGGATCATCCACCGGGACCTCAAGCCGCAGAACATCCTCATCGCCGGCGACGGCGCCGCCAAGCTCGCCGACTTCGGGATCGCCAAGATCCGGGACCCCGACGGCACCCTGACCAAGTTCCTGCTCTCGCGCAACGACGGCACCCCCTTCTACATGGCCCCCGAGGTGCTCCAGTCCCGCGTCATCACCGAGAAGTGCGACATCTACTCCCTCGGCCTCGTCCTCATCGAGTCCTTCTCCGGCGTCCGCCCCTGGGCCGAGCTCACCGACCCCTTCCAGGTCGTCTTCAAGGTCTGCGTCGAGAAGGCGCGCCCGCCCATCCCTGACGACACCCCCCGCCCCTTCCGCCGCCTCCTCGAGAAGATGGTCCACGACTCCCCGCTGGTCCGTCCCAGCGCCGCGGACGTCGTCATCGAGGCCACGCGGCTCCTCCGGGAGGCCAGCGGCGGGCCCGCCGCCCCTTCCCGAGAGCCCACGCCCCCTGGGCCCACGCCCCGCCCCACGGAGGTCCTGGGCTCCCGCCCCCCCTCCGCGTGGGGGAGCCCCGCCGGGACCCCCCCGGGCGCGGGGGCCGGGACGTCCGGGGGCGTCGAGCAGTGACGGGCGGCGGGGACCACCGTTGAAGGCTGCTTCACATCTCTCGGGGCCGCGCGGGGAGCGCCCGCGGGCCGACACTCACGGCAGGTCCGGGCACCGCGCCCTCACATGGCGAAGCTAGCCTCCCCCAGGATGGCCCCGGCCACGCCGTCCCCGACGGCGCCCTCGGCGGCATCGCCCTCGAGCCCCTTGGGCGTCGGCGGGCGGGACTCGACGTCGTCGCCGCTGGGGCTGTTGTCTCGGGTCTCCCCAGCGCCGTCCGCCGTCTCCCCGCTGGGCTCCCCCGCCACGGCAAAGGAGGCCTCCGAGTTGGGGGCGGGGCTCCCTTCCGACACGGCCCCCGCTTCCCAGCGCGCCCCCTCCCGCCCCGCGGTGGTCGGCGTGTTGGCCGGCGGCGGCGCCGCCGCCGGGGGCGTCCCGGCCACCGAGGCCGCCGGCGTGTCCACCACGCCCGACACGGGAGACAAGGTCGACAGGGACGGCGAGGGGGACGCCCCCCCCGCGCCGCCGCCTGCGCCAGCGCCAGACGCGCTCCGCTCCGTGTCGGACAGCAGGGACCGCTGCGCCGGCGTCCCGTTCCCCGCCCGGCTGGGCCCGCCGGGCCGGCCGGCCATCCGCGGCGTGGAGGCCGCCGGGCTCCCGCGGTGCGGGGCCAGGACGGGCGACCCCGTGGCCTGCGTGTCCGAGAGCCCCCGCCCGGGGCCCCTCACGGGGCTGCCGGTCGCGGATCCCGGGAGCGCCGCCCCGTCCCCGCCCGAAGAGGGCGCCCCCGCGGCCCGTGGGCTCCCAGGGGGCTGGCCGCGGCCGCCCGCCCGCGCCGACCCCGCGGGGCTGGCCGGGTGGACGTCGTCCTCGGGGATGGCGTTGTCGGCGCCGGCGAGCTCCCAGGCCTGGCGGCGGGCGGCCGCGTGGGCGGCACCGCCGGCGCGGTCGTCGGCGAGGGAGAAGAGGGCGCGGGGCTCGGCCCCGTCGCCCTCCTCGGCGGCACCGGGGCGCGGGTGCGGGGTGGCGCCCGGGGACCGCCCCGCCCCCAGGGGCGAGTGCCCCGGGGTGCCCGGGAGCGGCGCCCGGCCCTTGAGCGGCGTCTCGAAGGCGTACGTGTTGGAGAAGACGCCCGCCTCGACCGACTCGAACCGCGCCCCGCAGATGGGACACGGGGCCTTGCACCGCAGCAGGTGGTCGGCGCACTCGAGGCACATGCAGGCGTGCATGCAGGGCCGGAGCCGCCCCTGCCTCTCCTCCTCCATGCACACCACGCAGTACTTGTGCCCGTCGAGGTCCTCCCCGGCCTGGCAGTCCTCGTCGGCCTCCAGCAGGTGCCCCGTGGCCCGGTGGCACTCGGCCCGGAGCTGGAAGAGCCGCCCCTCCTGGGGCGACACCCGGATGGCCTCGTTTAGCAGCTTGAGCGCGGCGTCCCAGTCCTTCCCGGCCATCTTGCACTCGGCCTTGATGGTGAGCGCGCCCACGTGGTCGGCCTGCCGCCGCAGGACCTTGTCCATGTCCTTGCTCGCCTCCGCGTGCGACCCCTGGGCCTGGTAAGACAGCCCGCGCTGCAGGGGGGGGGGCGGGGCGGGGGGCGTGGGGGTCGGCGACGGGCCCGGCGACGGGGGCATCGGCCGCGCGGCTGGGGCCCCGGTTCTCCGCCCCGCTCACCTCGTAGTAGGCGCGGATCAGGTTCGGATTGAGGTTGATGGCCTTGGTGAAGAGGGCGACCGACTCGGAGTACTTCTTCTGGACGTGCAGCGCGTTCCCCTGGAGGAGGATGTGTTGCGCCTGCGGGTCAGCGCGCGGGCTCGAGGGGCGGTTTCGGGCCCGTCGTGCGCGTTGGGCCGCGGCCATCGCGACGAACGTCCCCGGACGGCCCCGTGGGGCCCCACGGCCCGCTCGGATGTGGTATCGGCCCCCCAGGGCTCGGGGGGGAGAGCGCCCGGAACCCGCGTCTCCGGGCGTACAACTCCGTGTACACAATGACGATCCCGCACTTTGCATTATTTTTACCAAGCTTGTCCCGGTTTGTCCGGGAACCATGTCCCATTGAGTCCACGGGGGCCCGGAACCCCCGCCCAGCGACTCGAGTTACAATCGGAATCGGCCGCGGCATCCGGCGCGGGAGGGGGCACGGCGCGGGAAATCGCGGGATTTCTGACCGTAAAATGATAATCAACGTGTATTTCGACGGACGACAGCAACAATTTCCCCCTCAGATACGAACGGGGCGGTCGTCGAGGCGTTGTTGCGGTGGGCGACTTGTCGTGCAGTCGGTGGGGTGCGCACCTGGTCCTCCTTCGAGAGGGGGGGGCGGGGGATGTCCACCCGCCTGGCCGCAGGCGCCGGGTGCTGCTCAAGACTCGCGGGCGGGGCGAGCATCGGGGAGCCAGGCGACGGCTCCGTGGCGTCCAGATGCCTGGAGGAACCACACCCCATCGTGCAAGCAGCCTTTAGCCTCCGTTGACCCGGTAGGGCTGAAGGTAGCGTCCGTTCACGATCTGGCGAGATGAATCACCGATTATTCAGGGCCGTCAGCTCCACTAGGGGCGACAAGATCTTCTGGCGAAGCGGGCGCGGAGTTAAGTTTCGAGGGGGTGGGGGACAGGTCTCTTGAGCGTGCACTCAGCTGCACAGGGGGAAACGCAGCCAGAGACGTTTGCGGTTGTGTGATTCCGGGGCCACTGGTGCCTCCTCTTCCGCCCTCGGGGGCACCGGCGCCAAGGACGGGCGTAAATTTCGGGACGCGTCCCCGGGCTTCCCCCGGCGGACTGGGGTGACTCATCCCCCTCGCTCCTCGCTCCTCCCTTTTAAGTGCCTCGCCCCTCCTCCGTAGCGCGCTACACTTGCAACCCTCCCCGCGAACCCTCTAGAACCGCTCCATAGACGTCACTCGGATCGCAGTCGGGCTTTTCGTTTGAGCCCGCGAGTTTGAAGCCGTTTCCCCCCGCCTGCGCCTGTTGAGATAGCGAGCGGCGCCCCCCCGCATCCAGAGAGAAGCTTCGACGATGGCGGAGGATCCAGGTGGGTTTCTCATGCCGCCCCTCCACTCCCGCCCCATCGCGCCGGTGCCATCATGCCGTCTCCTCAGGACGACCCCCCGACCCCATTCGAGTGCCGACGGCGTGCAAGATCGCGTGACCCGGGTCGCGAGCCCCGCGCGAGACGAACCTTCGTAGCAAGATCCCCCGGCCCCTCGCCTCCGGCCGCTCCTAGCCCCTACCGGTGCCGCCCCGGACCGCTCTCCCGCCCCTTTCGCACGAACCACTCCCCCGGCCTGTTTCCCCCCCCTCCCCCCCCCGGGCGCCCGGTCCCGCCCCTCTTCCGGTCACCGGTCCGAACCTACGTCCCGAAGGGCGCCGAAATCCCCCCCGGGGACCGCAGCGGCGCCCCCAGCGGCGCCTCCCTGCCCCACGCCCCGCGCCCCAGCATGCCCAGCAGGAGGGCCCCTGCCCGGCAGCCGGCCCCGGCCCCCGGCGGCCCCCCGATCCCCGGCTCCCGGCCCCCCCGCCCCCCGCAGCGGGCCAGATCTACTTCGCGGACCAGCAGGTCCTGCAGGGGGACCAGGGCGAGGCCGGGACGGCGCAGAGCAAGAACGCCGTCCGCGCGCAGCTGGAGCACTTTCTCCGCTCCTTCCGCAAGCAGCTGCCGCACACGCGGGCGCTGTCCCTGGTGTACCGGGAGCGCCTCTTCCAGGAGCGCCTGAAGACGGACGCGGAGAAGCCCGTGCTGGCGGTGGACCTCCAGGACCTCCGGGACCACAACGAGGACCTCGGGCGGCAGCTCGAGCGGGCGCCCATGCAGATGCTGCCGCTGCTGGAGGAGGCGGCGGCGACGGTAATGCGGGACCTGGGGGCGATGGGGAGCGAGGGGGAGAAACAGCTACGGGACGTGCAGGTGACGCTGCACTCGTCGACGCTGTTCGGCCCCACGTCGCTGCGGGAGCTGACGGCCGAGTCGGTCACCCGCCTCGTCATGATCCCGGGCATTGTTACCCACGCCCAGTGCCCCCTCCACAAGGCGGCCTACCTCATGCTCCAGTGCCAGAAGTGCAACCAGATGACCAAGGTGCCCTGCAACAACGGCCTCGACAGCGCCCACGTCCCGCGCAACTGCTCCCTCGGGGACGGCGCCTGCGGCCTCGACCCGTTCGTCGTCCTCCCCGCCGAGTCGCGCTTCGTCGACACGCAGAAGCTCAAGCTGCAGGAGCGGCCCGAGGACGTGCCCACGGGGGAGCTGCCGAGGCACTGCATCCTGATCGCCGACCGGGCGCTGGTGGACCGCGTGGTCCCGGGGACGCGCGTGACGGTGCTGGGCATCCACTCGCTCATGAGCAGCGGGCCCAAGGGGAACGTGGCGGGCCTGGGTCAGCCCTACATCCGGGTGGTGGGGCTGCAGGAGGACTTCAGCGGGCTGGCGCGGGGGGCGCCCGTCTTCTCGCAGGAGGAGGTGGCGGCGTTCCGCAAGTTCGCGGCGCAGCCGGACGTGCAGGACCGGATCTTTGGCATGGTGGCGCCGCAGATCTTTGGGTCGGAGGACATCAAGAAGGCCGTGGCGTGCCTGCTGTTCGGCGGGTCTCGCAAGCGCCTGCCGGACGGCGTGACGCTCCGCGGGGACATCAACGTGCTCCTGCTCGGCGACCCGTCGACGGCCAAGTCGCAGTTCCTCAAGTTCGTCGAGCGGACGGCGCCGATCTCCGTCTACACGTCGGGCAAGGGGTCGTCGGCGGCGGGGCTGACGGCCACGGTGGTCCGCGACGCCAGCACGCGCGAGTTCTACCTCGAGGGGGGCGCCATGGTCCTCGCCGACGGCGGCGTCGTGTGCATCGACGAGTTCGACAAGATGCGCGACGAGGACCGCGTCGCCATCCACGAGGCCATGGAGCAGCAGACCATCTCCATCGCCAAGGCGGGCATCACCACGGTGCTCAACGCCCGGGCGGCGGTGCTGGCGGCCGCCAACCCGCCCAGCGGCAAGTACGACAACCTCAAGTCGGCGCAGGAGAACATCGACCTGCAGAGCACCATCCTCTCGCGCTTCGACCTCATCTTCATCGTGAAGGACGAGCGCAACCGGGACCGGGACCGGCAGATCGCCGCGCACGTCGTCAAGGTGCACGCCAACGCGGGGGCCGTGGACGACAAGACGGAGGAGCAGCTCGAGCAGGAGCGCTTCCTCAAGCGCTACATCCAGTACGCCAAGTCCCGCGTGCACACTCGGCTGTCCCCCGAGGCAGCCCGGGTCCTGGGGGCGCGGTACGTCAAGTACCGCGCGGACGTGGCCAAGGCGCAGGCGTCGGGGCGGGGGAGCGTGGGGTCGGTGCCGATCACGGTGCGGCAGCTCGAGTCGCTGATCCGGACGAGCGAGTCGCTGGCGCGGATGACGCTGCAGGAGACGGCCACCGAGGCGCACGTGACGACCGCCCTGGCCCTCTTCGACGTGGCGACGATGGACGCCGTCAAGAGTGGGCTCACCGAGGGCATCACCTTCACGCGGGAGCAGATCGCCGAGGTCGACCGCGTCACCAAGCAGATCCAGCGCCGCGTCCAGGTCGGCGGCCGCGTCAGCGAACGCCGCCTCATCGGGGAGCTCACGGGGCTCGGCATCCGCGAGGACCTCGTGCGGAGGGCGATCGTCATGATGGTCAACCAGACGCGGGAGCTCGAGTACATCCAGGAGCGCCGGCAGCTGCGGCGGGTCGCGTGAGGGGGGCGGGGGGCACGGCTTGAAGCGGGCAGTGTCACGGGCCCGTCCCCCCCCCCGCGGTGTCCTGTCGGCGCCACTGGCGACGCGGGTCCCCGGGGCGGGGCGCCTCTCCCTCGCTCCCCGCCGCCCCTCTGACCGCCTGGGACCCCCGCCATCGCGCCAGTCGCTGCGCGCCCGGGCAGGGCGGCCGAGGACGACGCCAGCGACGCCGAAGCCGGGACCCGCGTCGTCATGGAGGTCGACGCGTCGCCCTCGGTTAGGGGGAGCCTCCGGTTCGGCCTCCCCGCCGACCCGGACGAGTACAAGCTCCTATCGACGCTCGGAAAGGGGTCGTACGGGGTGGTATACAAGGCCGAGGTCAAGTGGCCCTCGGGCGTCCCCCCCGGGGCCCCGAATTTCGTCGCCATCAAGGTAACCGTCGGGGGGGCTTCGGGGTCGCTTTCCGGGCGTCCCTGTCCAGAGACGCTCGTTTTTTCGTGCTTCTGCGACGAGAATCCTCCGAAAGACCCCCAAAATCATGATGAATCGGCATCGGACTCCACCCCGCCGGCGACGCCCCGCAGGTCATGTCCAAGGGGACCACGGAGGAGCTCCTGGCGGACGTGAACAAGGAGCTGGAGGTCCTGAGCAAGTGCCGGCACGAGAACATCGTGCAGTACTACGGGTCGTTCCGCACCAAGCACAGGTGGGACACGGGCCGGGGCCCGGCGGGGGCGCCCGCGCCGCGGAGGATCCCGCCCCGCGGCGCCGCCCCCGCCCCGCCGCCGCCCCCGGCGCCCCGCCGCCGCCCCCGGCGCCCCGCCGCTGACCCCGGCGCCCCGCCCCCCCCCGCGCGCAGGGAGACGCGGTCCGAGAGCCTGTGGATCCTCATGGAGCTCTGCGAGGGGTCCGTCCTGGACATCATGCGCACCTCGGGCGCCCCGCTCACCGAGACCCAGATCCGGTACATCCTCCGGGAGGCCTTCACGGGCGTCACGTACCTGCACTCGGTGGGGGTGACGCACCGGGACCTCAAGTGCGGCAACATCCTTCTGCTGGGGACGGGGGAGGTGAAGCTGGCGGACTTCGGGGTGGCGGCGCAGATATCGACGTTCGGGAACGCGCAGACGTACATCGGCACGCCGCACTGGATGGCCCCCGAGGTGCTGGGGAGGAACTTGTACACGAGCAAGGTGGACGTGTGGGGGCTGGGGATCTGCGCGATAGAGATGGCGGAGATGCAGCCGCCGCACTGGGAGGTGCACCCGCTCAAGGTGGCGCTGGAGATCGCGGGGAAGGACAGCGCGCCCCCGCGGCTGCGCGACGAGCGGGCCTGGAGCCGCCAGATGCTCAACTTTGTGGCGTCGGGCCTGACGCGGGAGCCCGAGGAGCGTCCGACGGCGGCCCGGATGCTGCAGCACCGGTGGCTCAAGGCGGCGCAGGGAGAGGAGTACCGGGCCACGGCGCGGGCGTCGCTGCGGCCGCTGATCGCCCGCTGCGCCCGCGTGCTCGCCGCGCAGGCCGCCCCCGCGCCCGACGCCTACGGTCTGACGTCGGCGTCCCTGGGCGGGGGTCCCAGCGACGAGTCCGACTCGTCCGAGGACGAGGACGCGTGGGGGGGGTCCGTGGTCCGCACGGGGACGGTGGTCCGCGGCACCCGCGGCACCCGCGGCCACGGCGCCCCGAGCGCCGGCGGGACCGTCGTGGTCAACGGGCCGGGGGGCGGGGGCCGGGGCGACGGCGGCGGGAGCGTGGTGTTCGAGGGGGGCACGGTCGTGGGGGGCTCCCTGGCGGCGGGCGGGACGGTGGTACCGCGCGGCGCGCGCGGGGCCCGGGCGGCGCCGTCCGAGCACTACCTGGCGGCGCTCCGGGGGCAGGGGGCGTCGCCGGCGGGGGCCACGGGGGGGGGGGGGG
>Ga0181583_10003043_pt1 | contig 12335 bp, 9 predicted proteins | sample 071ome_31_FD_132461 | JGI IMG/M metagenome (GOLD analysis project Ga0181583, IMG submission 132461) | Coastal salt marsh microbial communities from the Groves Creek Marsh, Skidaway Island, Georgia - 071405CT metaG (megahit assembly) | ecosystem: Environmental > Aquatic > Marine > Intertidal zone... | reverse complement strand
AGATCTTGGATCCTCTCTAGTTCCTGAAGGTTTCGATGATGCTCTTTCGATGACTTGGCTCAGAGAAATGAATCAGCGTCAACCGGCCGACCATCACCTCGTCCTCGACTATGTCCGAGCTTCCTTGAATGTCGCGCTTCAAGGAGCTTCTTCCGTCGAAAAAATGTTGGAAGCCAGTGACCTAAGTCGCCCTGTAGGAGACTTCCCCAATTCCGCGATTGGGGGAGATCTTGCAAATATTGCGAGCTACATCAATGGGGGAGCAACGGCATCGACCTATTTCGCGGTGCAAGGTGGCTATGACACGCATCATAATCAATATGTCACAGATAGCGCTGGTCGTCCTTTAAGGGGGCGCCATAGTGTCCTCCTTGCTGATTTTGATGAGGCCATTGGCGCCTTTGCTCGTGAGATGAAAAGGCAAGGGCAATGGCATCGGGTTCTCTTAATGAGTTATAGTGAGTTCTCCCGCAAGATCCCCGAAAACGGGAATCATGGAACAGATCACGGTGCTGCGGGCTCAATTTTCTTGGCAGGGGGAGCCTTGGAGTCTGGCTTTTTTGGTGAAATGCCAAAACTCATTGAAGATCAGAGGATCATGAATCACAGCATGGCGCCGGTGGTTGATTTTAGGCAAGTGTATCGAACAGTCTTAGAGCGCTGGTTCCACATCCCCAGTCAGTCGGTCGAGAGTATTCTAAGAATCCCTGAGCAATCACATCAATCACTCGGTTTTCTAAAGGCATGAATATTCGCTTTCAGAGTTTCATCTTTGCGACAGGATTGTTCCTTCCTGCTGTTGCGCAGCAGTTTGATACTGAGATCATTGCTATTCAAGGGGCCATGATTCAGAACGATCCACAGGTGAGAATTGGCCAACTTGGCAAAGCATCCATCAATCAAAATGGCGAACTTTGTTATCGTGGTTCGATCATTGAGGATGGCTCCGAGAAAGCCGCAATTCTCGCGTTTGTGGACCATCAGTTCAGGGTTGTAGCAACTCACGGCGCAATGGTGGCAAGTTTTGTCGAGCCATCTGGCAATCGGGTAAATGGGACTCAATTTGAATCATTTGAAGACCCTGTCATCAGTTCGGAAGGGCGCGTCGCATTTTTGGCCTCGCTACAAGTGAATACCCTCAATGTGAACGCTAAGAATCAACAAGTGATTGCCGTTACCAACGATGCTGAGAATTTATGGATCGTTGACCGATCCACACGAGGAGTTCTTGTCAGTGAGAATGAGGGCTCGACAAGCTATCAGAAGAAGCGTTTTCGGGATTTGGATTTCGATCGTTTTGATCGTCTGACCTACCAATCACTCACACAAAAAACTGAGGAGAGCACCCCATTAGCCTACCGTAAAATGGCTTTCCGAGTTTCAGAATACGTTGATTCGTCAGATTCGGTCATGACCCCAGAGCCCATTGTCGCGCCTGAGGATTATGATTCTCCTGCCAGCGGTGAGCTGATTCCTTTCAGTGGCTTCGTTTCAGCAGCGGCCCCTTCTACAGACAATTTTCGCGCGATTATTCATGACACCGAAGGCGATCGATTGATTGCCGCGGTGGAGGGAGCTGAGGAGCTTTATTTAAAGACAGGCGATCAGGTGCCTGGAATTTTAGGAGCTAGAATTCTTAAACTACGAGGCTTGGCAAAGAACCCCGGTGACCAGCCTCCGGTTTGGATAAAGTTCAGGGTTAATGAAGAATCAAAGACCGCACTCTGCCGTGCAAGCTCTCAGGGGGATTTCGAGCTCATTGCCCAATCTGGGGAGCGGGTTGGTGGAGTTTACCCAGCGGCTTATTATACCGCGTTTGAATTACCCGTTTCAGCACACAATAATCATCTGGCGTTTATTGCTCATTGTGAGCAATCCGATCAGGAGAGAGGCCAAGTTCTCTGTCGGAAACTTGCGAAGGGTGTTGCTCCCAGAGTCCTTGCACGGACAGGGCAACAGGTGCCAGGAGCGGCACGAGGAGTCACTTATCGATCTTTTAGCAGCCCACAGATTAATCAACTAGGACAAGTCGTTTTTGGAGCCACTCTTAATTATGGAAATGGCATCAATGAGAGCAACGATTTCGCTTATTATTTAGCAGAACCAGATCGTGAGGCTCGTCGAATTGTAGGCAAGGGTGACTTGTTTTTCTTCGGCCAATTAGAGCTCAAAGAAGTGCGTGACCTTGTCGTCTCAGAGTTAACGGAAGCCGGGGAAGTTGCTCTAACCCTCTACGGTGATCAAGGACAGGGTGCATTGGTCAAACTTTCAATTCCTCCTTCAAATCTCAAGACATACGAGGACTGGGCGATTACCAACTTTTCGAACGATCAGCAGCGTGACTTTAACGATGACCCGGACCAAGATGGGGTCACGAATCTTCTAGAATATGCCTTTGGAAGTAATCCAAACGACGATGCATCCCATCATGAAGCAGAACTGATTCTCTTAGACACCGCTTCTGCCCGGCGCTTGGCCGTTGAGTTCAAAAGATTTTCGGCGGCTTCAGATATTGATTACCTCGTCGAGTTTTCAGGTGATTTAGAGCATTGGGAGCAGCCATCTGAAATCCATGAATCCGTTTTTTCGGATCCAAGACTTCCAGAACACGAAACCGTTGTTGTCTCGCGAGAGCTCAGTCAATCGATGGCTAAACAATTTGTTCGTGTGCGAGTCGAGTATTAACTGTTAAGGCAAAATCTGATTAACCTAAACAGTTGCCCAAAAGACAACAAACTCTCTTTATACCCACCACAAGTAGAGCTTTCAAACGCATGAAAAAGTTTCACCGAGTCATCTGTTTGTTGGTCTACTATTTACTGGGAAGACATTTTCCAACACAGCCCGTCCCAGGTTGGCGATTGGGGTATTTTTTCAGGGGCCTTCTCGTCAAAGGGATCTTTAGAAAGTGCGGAGACGGTGTGATTGTGAAAAGAAACTGCTATTTTGGTCGGGGGAGCACCCTCGAGGTCGGCAGCCGGTCACAGCTTGGTGAACAAGCAAGAATTGGGCCGGAAGTAAGTATTGGTTCAGATGTTATCATGGGGCCGGAAGTGGTGATTATGACGACCAGTCATGAATTTGAAGATCCTGACACGCCAATTCGGTTGCAACCTGAGCCACCCATTAGAAAAGTGATTATCGAGGACGATGTCTGGATTGGAACTCGAGTCACGATTCTCCCTGGAGTTCGCATCGGGCGGGGCGCGGTCATTGGAGCATGTAGTGTGGTCACCAAAGATATTCCCCAGTTTGGAGTCGCCGTTGGCAATCCCGCAAAAGTGTTGAGAAACCGAGGAAGCCGAAGGGCAAGCTTGCCAGAAGAGGTAGAGGTCAATCCTCACTAATCAAATGGTCTTTTACCTGTGATCCATTCCCAAACAACTCACCAACGATTTGCCTCGCTCGAGGCTTTTCGAGGTCTCGCAGCCCTTGCGGTGATTGTTTTTCATGCGGGCTCGATTGCGGCGTTACAAGGATATGTTGATGGCCAAGACCCATATACCTATTGGGGAAAATATGGTGTTCATCTCTTTTTTTGTCTGAGTGGATTTGTCATTTGTTACGCCCATTTTGACGACTTAGGTCGGCCAGAAAGAGGTCCCCACTACCTCTGGAGACGGTGGGCACGGATTTGGCCGCTCTATGCGGTTTTGACCTGTGCCCAAGTCGTCTTTGCGATCATACTCAATGGCGGAGCGGGGATCACGACTACCAAAGTGGTGACCTCCCTCTTGTTTTTAGATTTCGACGAGCCTCCTATTATCATGGTGGGATGGACCCTTGTTCATGAGGCTTTCTTTTACCTTTTGTTTTTGGTTTTCCTCGTTGTCGATCGGAAAGTAAGTGCTGTCGGCTTCATCCTTTTTTTGGTTGTTCAGTCACTCATCGAGCTCTCTCATCACCAGAGCGAAGCCATGATGGGTTGGGTTTTTCATCAACTAAGGTGGTATTTTTTATCCGGTGTTGGAGCCGCATTGCTGATCAAATATGTGGAGGATCACTCGAGAAAACACCTTCTTTTGTTAGCTGGGATTCAAATTGGAATCATGTTGGCGGGGATGCTTTATTTCGCCTTAGTTGATTGTGGCGGCCAACTCGGATTCGAGCGTCTCTCCAGAGCCTTGTTAATCCAGCTTCTCCTTTTGTCCTTTGTCTTGGCAGAGAAAAAAAACTGGATCAAGACTCCTCGGTTATTGGCATACTTAGGTCGAGCGTCTTATTCGATTTATCTCATCCACGCCTCGGTCATTCACCATGGATTAATCATTTTCGGTAAGTGGAATAGAGAGCGTGTCCAAGAAGGAATCATGCCTGTGATGATCCTCTTGGCTTTCTTTTCTGTGATTGCCGGGATCATCGTTTTTGAACTTCTTGAGAAGTTTCTCGCTCAGAAAACTCGAAGCCTCAAAGAGGTGTATTTAACAAAGTTTGCTTCGAATTAATCTCAAACTCTGCGTTCAATGATTCAACGGCTCAAAAAACTTGTTCCACATTCATTAAAACAACTGATCTATAAGCTTCTTAAGTTGAAAGTTTTTTGTAGCGTCTATTATCGGGATGCAAAAAGATTTCTAAGCCATTCGAGCATGGTCTCACACCGAGGTCGCAAAGAGAATCTTCGCTCTTTGATCGCGATTGATTATCACCGTTTGGAAAAGGGGCTCGCTTTACCAAATCCTAAGCCAGCTTTTGGGGTCGCCATTGTTGATCGATTGGTTGATCTCCTAATGGATTATCTCTCAAAACATGGCCCTGATTGGACCATTAAAGATGCCGTCTTATCCTTGAAGGCCTATTTTGAACGATATGGGGAGGATGCAAAACTTTTGAAAGCACGCGAACGATTTGAAATCATCCTTGGTGAAACTTACCCCGATGGGATCAATCAAAAGGTAGATGCGATCAGTTTCCAAAGCAAAGAGGACCATCAAAAGACTTTAGATTTCGATTTCGCCTCCTTTTATCACTCACGTCATAGCATCAGGGAGTTTTCGGATGAACCTGTTTGTGATGATTTGGTTCGCTCAAGTATTCAATTAGCGATGCGGGCCCCTTCTGTCTGCAACCGGCAGCCGTGGAAAGTCTATGCGCTCTCGAAGCCAGAGAAGATCAGCAAACTTTGTCAGATCCAAGGGGGCTCGCGAGGCTTTGCTGATCAGATCAGCCGACTACTCGTGGTCGCAGTCGATCTGTCGGAGTTTTATATGGTTGGAGAGCGCAACGAATGCTGGGTGGATGGTGGAATCTTTTTGCAATCTTTATTGGTGTGTTTGCATGCCAATGGCTTGGGAGCTTGCCCACTGAATTGGTGCGTGAGTACGGCGGTTGATGAAGAGGCAAGAAATCTTCTTGGTGCTGATCCGGGCCATAATATTATCGCACTGATTGCTGTGGGCTCTTTGAAAGATCACATCAAGTTTGCAAGGTCTGAGCGTCGTCCGGTAGATGATGTTTTGATCAACGTTGAGTAGGTTGATTGACCCTTCATTTCTGTATGAAAAAAATCATTAAAAACCTTCTCGCGGGATGGGCTTCATCGATTTCTATCGGGCTCATTGGGTTTTTAATGATTCCCTTTCTTTTAGGGGAAATGGGCCAAACGAGTTATTCGTTAGTCCTTTTTCTAGTCGCGGTTGTTGGGGCTTTTCAATTGGTAGATATGGGAGTGGGCATTTCCCTCTCACGAGAGTTATCTGCAGCGAGAGCAAATGATCAACGACAGGAATTCAGTGAACTTTTAAGTTCAGGAATTGCGATCTATGCCATCCTTGGGTTGCTTTGTTCGGCTGGTATCTATTTTGGGGCTGAAGCCCTGGTAGGTGCCATTGTTGATGAAACTAATCCATCTACGAAAGCGGTTTTTATTTGTCGGCTCTATGGAATTGGAATGATTCTCATCGGCTTTCTAAACCAAGCGTTGATGAGTGTTTTAGTTTCCTATGAGCGCTTTGATCTCTCCAGTATCGTCACGGCATCCACGTCAATTGGCACGGCACTCTTGTTGTGGTTGTTTATTCCCATTTCAGAGGACAAAGCATTTGTTTGGGCGCAGTTACAATTACTCAGTCACTTTTCGATAGGATTTGTCATTTTCTTTATGGGAAGGAAAGAACACGGTCCCTTAGGAATCTCTTTCAAGGCAGTCACTATCGAAAAATGCAAAGCCTTGCTGGGCCTCAGTAGCAAAGTTTCGCTCCTCAAGTTGACAACCTTATTTAGTGAAAAAGCAGACCCACTCATTCTTGCCAAGTTCTCTACTCCATTAAGCCTTGTTCTTTATAATTCGGCTTCAAAAGTTTCAGCTGCTACAAAGCCATTTGTAACTAAAATCGCCGAGCAGCTTTGCCCGCGAGCAACAGACGTCTTTGTCAAAGGAGAGATCAATGAAGTGGGAAAAATTCTTACTGTAGGCACTCGCTACACCATGATTGTTGGAGGGTTGTTTTTTGTGATGGTGATCGTTTATGCGAATCCTTTTGCCCAACTCTGGCTAGGAGACGCACTTCCTGAAAGTTGGGGGTTGGTGGCTCAGCTGATGATTGGAATTGGAGTGATTGATTATCTGACGTTTGCCGCGGGAGGGACTCAGTGGTCAGTCTTATTTGGAATGAAAAAGCTCAACTTTCTGGTCATTTCGATGCTCCCGACCGCACTTCTTAACTTTGGATTGAGTGTCTATTTCGTTGGCTATACCGACTTAGGGGTTTTTGGTGTGATCCTTGCCACCATTGTCATTTCAATTTGTCGAAGACCGATTTTGATTTGGTATACAGCACGTTTGGTTGGGATTCGCCCAGTGACCTATTTTCTCCAAAGTTATCTCGTTCCAGTAAGCCTCCTTGCAGCGGTCTCCCTTGTGGGGCATGGAATGATCAGACTCTGGAATCCTGTTACTTGGACTAGTTTAATCGTGTCTGCTGCCATACTGACTCTCATTTGGTTGGGTTTGGTGTTTCAGTTTGGTGTGACAAGAGAAGAAAGAAAAAAGGTTTCGAATTGGATAAGCCGCGTTCTAGAGCGTTTTAGAAAGCATGCAGCATGATCGGGATTACCACATTTCATAATAACTATAATTTTGGAGCAGCCCTCCAGTGCGCTTCTCTCAATGAGGTGATTCGATCAAGAGGCCATCACGTCGAAACGATTGATTACTCACCCTACAATGTTCAGCGTTCGATGCTTCGGGGCTGGGGGTTTCGCAAGTATGGGGCCTCGAAAGCTCTGAAGAAACGTTGGGTTGATCTCAAAAGTGGGGCCCAAACCGAGCGTAATTTTAGTCGATTTCGTGATCGGTATTATTCTTTTTCTACCCATTGCGAGAGCTCAGAGGACGTTTCTCGAATTGCGCCAAATTACTCTCACCTCATTACGGGAAGTGACCAAGTGTGGAGGTTTGATCGACCCAGTCCTTATTTCTTACATTTTGGGAAAGATTATCATGGATTTAAGGCAAGTTATGCTCCGTGCTGCACTTCTCGAGAGCAGCCAGATTTTCAGATCAGTCAGGTGAGGCAATGGATTAATGAGCTCGACCTCGTCAGCGTGAGAAATCAGTTTTCTTATGATTTGGTTTCTGACTTGTGTGGCCGGGAAGCTGAGATTGTTGCCGATCCCACCCTGTTGATTGATTTAGAGTCAGATGAAAGCGAAATCGATCGTTTAAAGCTCCCAGAGAACTATCTGTTGACCTATGTCCTAGGGGATGAACCGCAAGGTGGGATGAATCGGATCATCCAACGGGCACAAGCCGTTCACGGTTCGCTTCCCGTGGTCGCCATCCGCCTCACGCTCGATGGATATCATGAGCTTGGGTGGGCCGACCGAATTCTCGATGGGATGGGACCATTCGAATGGGTTGAACTCATTAAAAGATCGAGCTTCTTTATCACAGACTCTTTCCATGGAGTCATTTTTGCGATGAAACATCGGCGGCCATTTTTTGGGTATTATAGTCAGGAATGGAGATCGCCTAGGATGGTTGATTTGAGAGAGAGATACCAACTCGGTCAACGGCTGACTCATTGCCCGGACGATTTTGATGATGATTTTTTTCAATCAGGAATTTCCCATGAGACCACGGAGGCCTTGAGGAACCATCAACAACTTTCTCTCGCGTATTTAGATCGAATCCTGAGTTTAAAATGAAGGAGATTTCAAAACCGATGACTTCTAAGCCCATCAAGGATGCCAAGGTGGTATTTTGTGGGATTGTGAGTGACTGTTGGCGCCATCTTGCTCGGAACCTAAAAAGAGTCGAAGACATGCGTTCTCGATTCTCCTCATTGAGGTTTGTCCTCGTTGAGAACGATAGCAAAGATGATACCAAGGAAGTTTTGAGAGCGCTCCAGCAGCGAGACCCGACAGCGATCATTGACATCTCGGATTTTGGAACGGTGACTGCGCCTAAGAAAATCAAGATTTCAAGTGGGGTTAATCCCTCTTATTCTCATCACCGTATTTCAAAACTTTCCGACTATCGCAATAAATACCTTGAGCTCATCGAGAATGAGATTGGGTTAGAGAGCATCGATTGGGTGATCATGCTTGATTGGGATATTGAGTCGTTTTGCCCCAAGAGCATCCTGAGCACACTTGAAAAGTCGGCCCAGTGGGATGTCGCCACGGCCAACGGGAGGTGCAAAGTTGGGTTTACCCAGGATCTCTATTTTGATCTTTTCGCATATCGAGCTCTTGGACAGCAAGGAGCTTGCACGGAGGCAAGTATTCGGGGAGGTCGGCAGCAAGTAGACAAGGACCTGAGTCATCAAGAGCTCGTCTATGTTGAGAGCGCGTTTAATGCATTAGCGCTCTATCGAGCTGAAAGCTTGCAAGGATTAAGGTACCGCGCAGAACCAAACGATGATTCCCGAGTGGAAGTTTGGTGCGAGCATGTCACTTTTCATCGTGAGTTGGCGCAACGGGGGTTTGACCGCATTGTGATCGACCGCAGTCTCCACGCGCGATACAACACACGCGCGTCAGCTCTCGTCGAAATGTTGAGGTCTGTCGCTCGGGCGATTTTTGGACCAGTAAAAAGCAAGATTTTGCGATCTTGACTGGGATAAAACATCCGGGTTGCATCGTGCCCAACAAAAACGAAGCGGAAACTAGCAATTATCAATGGATACTCAGAAAACCGTAACATTTGCGACTGTCATCTTTCTCGTCGTTCTTGTGTCAATTTTCCTTGGTTCAGCAGTTGGACGAGAGGATACCTTAACGGCAATCATTGCGGTGAGTGTTTTGGTTGTGGTGCTACTCTTCGTTGGATTAGGAGAGCATATCTGGGTCTTGGTTCCAGTTTTTGCGAGTTGGTCTGGCCGAATTTCTCTGCTGCCTCTGCCGTTCTCGGTCTCAAATCTCGCGGTCGGTTTTGCCGTGTCCGCATGGTTTCTTGCCGTTGCCTCAAGAAAGCAAAAATGGAATCTTAAAGCGGATTCGATTGATGGTGTGCTGCTTCTCACAGTGCTGCTGATCATCATTGGATATGCGAGAAACCCCGTGGGTGTGGCTGCATTTACGAGTGGTGCCAATGTAGGAGCGCGTCCGTACTTTGAGATTGGTGTCGCCTTTATTGGCTATTTGATGTTAGCGAATCAGAAACCCAAGCTTTCGGTTGTCGAGAAACTTCCGAAGTGGACTTTGATTTCAGCAATTGTGATCGGAGTTGGGGGCACGATCGCCTATTTTGCCCCGCTTACAGGGATTATCATGTATCAGTTTTATAGCGGGTTTATGCCCAATATGACTGAGCTTCTTGATCCTAGTGCGGCTGCTCCACAAGAAAGTATTGGGCGAGCAAGCTTCATGCGACCAATCGCTTTTGCTGGAGCTGCCTTTGTCGGTGCTTGCTGCTGTCCTCTCGTGGTGATTCTTCCAAGGAGATGGGGCTTACTGCTCTTGTTGGGCATCGCTTCAGTAGCAGCTCTTGTTTCGGGGTTTCGGAGTGCCATTCTGGCGGTGGGATTCTATTTCGTCTTTGCGAGCTGGTTGTGGATTCGAGGTCGGGGAATTCTGGCATGTTTTATGGTCGCATTCTTGCTACTCGGAAGTGTCATCGCCATTCAACAGATTGTCCCGCTTCCTGATCGGGTTCAGCGAACTCTTTCATTCCTTCCCGGCAACTGGGATACAAGGGTGTCTGACGACGCGGCTAATAGTATTGATTGGCGTTTGGAGATGTGGGAAACCGTGCTGGGAGGAAAGAGTATTAAGAATTGGTGGATCGGCGATGGATTCGGCTTTGCGAAAAGCGAATTGGAATACTTTGGTTATCTTGACCGTACCAATGCGGCGACTCCTGAGCAAATGGCAGAGTATTATGTGATCACGGGTGCGACCCACAGTGGTCCGCTTTCTGCGGCAAAATATACGGGGCTTGTGGGAATGGTTCTATTTGTGATTTTAGCGGTGATTGTTGCGGTGAGATACGTCAAAATCTGGAACTATATCACTCGTTACGGCGAGTCTCAGAGGCTGCAAATGGTTGTCGGGTTTTTTGCGATTACGGCTGCGTATATCCCCCTCAAGTTTATTTTCGTCTACGGAGCATACGATGTTGATTTGCCTGCATTGATCTTGAGTGCCGGACTCCTTAAGGTGATCGAAACTGCGGTGAGAGATCACGTTGCAGAGGTTGAAGAAGAGGCCGAAAAAATGGAGGCCTTAGAAACGGTTCCTGTGCTGGCTTGACGGGATTTTTTTGATCTGAGTTGAAACGATCTCAGCCAAGCAAAGGCTGAGGTTTTGGTGAGCAGTCAGTGCCCGACAAGCAAAGTCGTAGCGCAATCACGCAATGACAGATTCTTTAGAAGTTGCCCGCAAAGTCTTCTGCTCTCTGAATGAGCAGGGGATAGCGAGCGTGATTTTGCACCATTTTGATTTTGAAGATGGGGGCGACATCGATTTTTGTTCGAATGCTCAAAGCTTGGATGATTTGTATTGTCACCTTCATGACATTCTCAAGCGCGAGGGTTGGGAGATTCTGCAAATCCTAGAGCACGAGCAATCTGCGGCGTATCTCATTTGTGCGGGGGGCGATGGGAAAACTCAGTTTTTGATGCTAGATGCTTGTTTGGATTACCGGATTCAAGGTCATCTTGTTCTTCCCAAGGCGGATTTACTTCGAGGGAATCGTCGTTTGGACTGGGGAGGTTTTGCAAGCGAAGCCTCCATCGAATTGACTTACCGATTTGTCAAAGCGGCAGCGAAGAGTAAGCCTCCCGCGCCCATGATGGACGAACTCGCTGAGCTCTGGGCCACCGAAGGAGACACCCTGAAAGCTTGGCTACAAACACGTTGGGGAATCCATCTGCGAGGATGGAGTGAAGATGAGGTCGCGAAATGTTTCTGTGAGATCCGTCGGGCATTGGTAAAGCGGCAGTGGTCGCCGGCCGAAATTGCCCTTAAGGTAAGGCGCGTGCTAACGCCACGTGGACTTTGGATCGAATGGAGCGGTGAGCAGCCAACAACGATCCAGTCAGAGCTTGATCCAGCTTTCCGAAAGATTCACCGATCGGGTTGCTCCATGTTCAAGGTGTTTGGTTCGGATCTTATTTTAACACGGCGTGAACAGACCGGGTTATTTCGGCGCCTTTTCTTAAAAAGTATCGGTTGTTGGTTAGAAGCGTCTTCAACTGAGGACGTCATGAAATTTTTAGTGACTCGTACTGCTCGTTATCACGGATGGAAGAAACACGGCGAATAAAAGTCCTAATATCGGCTTTTGCTTGCGAACCTGAGGAAGGTTCGGAGCCAGAAGTCGGCTGGCGTTGGGCTGAGTTAATGTCTCGTGACAATGAGATTGTCGTGCTCACGCAAGAAAAAAACCGGAAGCACATTGAGCCGTTTTTAGCACAAAATCCGGGAGTCTGTGAGGGCGTGACCTTCATCTATCATGAGTTTTGGGCCCCTTTTCGCCGATTGAAGCGACGTTTCTCATGGCTCATGCTCCCTTATTATACTCTGTGGCAGTGGAGCTTGCAAAAGAGAGTGCGAGAGCTCGTTGAAGAGCATGAGGTGGATTTGATTCATCACGTAACCTTTGCGTCATTTCGCATGCCTGTCTTTTTGGGGGCAAGGCCCGTGATTTGGGGGCCAGTGGGAGGAGCGGACACAGCCCCGGATCATCTCTTGAAGCATTCTGGTGCATGGAGCTCAGCTATGCGTGAAAGAATACGCAATTGGAGCACTCGTCTGGCAATTGATTTGTTACCATGGATTGACCCTTCAAGGCGGTCTGGGGGAATCGCCTTTGCTTCGACTCCAGGAACGGCAGAGGCGTTTTACCAGCACCAGATTCCGGTTGAGATTCTTCCCACCGTCGGGATGGT
>Ga0181583_10003035_pt1 | contig 12351 bp, 16 predicted proteins | sample 071ome_31_FD_132461 | JGI IMG/M metagenome (GOLD analysis project Ga0181583, IMG submission 132461) | Coastal salt marsh microbial communities from the Groves Creek Marsh, Skidaway Island, Georgia - 071405CT metaG (megahit assembly) | ecosystem: Environmental > Aquatic > Marine > Intertidal... | reverse complement strand
TTATGCTATTGGTTTTAAAGGAAAAATATATTCTATTGTATTAAGTTTTTTTGCATGATGTCTATTACTGAAATCAATCAAAAGTTTAGAAACTTCTCGTTTCTGGCTTTGGGACTATTGATGTCGTTTTCTGCGGCAGCGATATCCATATTTATGATTCTTTTGATCATTGCAACACTTCTGGATAAATCAAGTTATCAAAAGATTTATCACCCCAGAAGTTTTATCCTATGCTTATCCGAGTAAAATCCCAGCGTACATCTCAGTAGGTTGTGAAATTATATCGGTAACCAGCCATAAAGCATCTTTAGCCAAATGGGTAGATTTATAAAAAAAGGTATAATTAAAAATCCTAATAAGTTATTTTCCAGACCTAGTGATTTTGTTGATGACTTATATAAAAATATTAAAGAATGGTGAGTAAAGTGAAAAACTTTTTATCTATTAAATTTTCAAAATCAATAAGACAAAAAATTATTAAAACTGCATTTAAATGTGGAGAATCAACTCATTTGGGTGGTGCGTTAAGCATGGTGGACATATTGTCAGTCTTGTACGGTAATATATTGAAATACAATCCTAATAATTTAAACAGCACAGATCGCGATATATTTATACTAAGTAAAGGTCATTGTGTACTTGGGCATTATGCAACAATGAACGTTTTCGGTCTTATGAGTGATGAAATTTTTGATACTTTTCAAAAAGATGGTAGTCATCTGATAGCTCATCCAGTGAAAAACCTAGAACTAGGCATAGAAAGTTCAAATGGTAGCTTGGGCCAGGGTCTGTCATTTGGTTTGGGAGTGGCACTTGGCATGCGTTTGGATGGGCGATTGGATAGATCGGTTTTTGTGCTTATGGGTGATGGTGAGTGTAATGAAGGTTCTGTTTGGGAGTCAGCCGCTTCAGCTGCTGAATTTAAAGTTGGAAATCTGATTGCTATAGTGGATGTGAACGGTTTTAGAAATGATGGAGTGAATAGTACTTATACTAAACTTGTTAATTATAGAAACATATGGAAATCATTTGGTTGGCACGTTATAGAGGTTGACGGCCATGACCATACTGCTTTAAATAATGCGTTTGAAAATGCTAAATTAAATGCAGAAATACCCTCTGTTATTTTGGCAAATACTTTAAAAGGAAAAGGTGTGTCATTTATGGAAAATAACAATGACTGGCATCATAATCGAATAACTGCAAAAACTTATGACTTGATAATAAAAGAGTTGGGAGGAGAATGATCGCTGTTGATAAGCGCAAAGTTAGAGCCTGGTCTCGCATGGGTCCTAGAGCAGTTTATGGGCAATTTTTATTAGAGATGGCGCGTGAGGATTCTAAGGTTTTGGCCTTGTCTGCTGATTTGGGGCGATCATCCGGACTCGCAGCATTTGCAAAAGAGATTCCAAATCAATTTTTTAATACAGGTATTGCAGAGCAAAATCTCGTAGGTATTTCATCAGGTCTTGCAAGGATGGGTTATAAAGTTTTTTCAACAACTTTTGCTCCATTTGCCTCATTGCGTGCTGGAGAACAAGTGCGGATGAATTTAGGTTACATGCAAGAGCCAGTCAATATTGTAGCTCTAGCTAGTGGCTTTGCTTTGGGTTTTCTCGGAAATTCACATTTCGGCATTGAAGATATAGCGGTGATGCGTGCAATTCCAGGTATTGCCATTATCTCTCCAGCTGATTGTTTTGAGTTGTACAAATGCTTAAATGCGGTTAAAAATTATAATTATCCGGTTTATATTAGACTTACTGGAGGTGTAAATATGCCAGTTGTATATGAGGAGGAGTATGATTATAAAATTGGTAAAGCTAATATTATAAGGCCTATTGATAGCGTTACCATTGTTGCTCATGGCACAACAGTTGGGCATGCATTAAAGGCTATTTCCGACATGGAAAAAGATGGATGTAAGATTGGATTGATAAATATGCATACAATAAAGCCGTTAGATGAAAATATCACAAGACAAGCGTTAACTCAAAGTGACCATGTGTTGGTTTTTGAAGAGCATACAGTTGTTGGAGGATTGGGTTCTGCAATTATTGAATATATGAATGATAAACAAATATCAGGCGCCACTGTTCATCGTTATGGAGTTAGAGATTGTTTTCCTAAGACTGGCGGATATAACTACATGCTTGAAACTTTAGGATTGAATTCTGAAGGAATAAAAGCGTCTGTCTATAAAATTATTAATAATGCATAATTCAAAAACACCCATTTGGTATATATATGGCGCAGGTGGATTGGGCCTTGAGACGATGGATATTCTTATATCTTGCATTGATAGTAAAACTATAGAGCCGCATAGTTGTTTATTTGTTGTTGACAATCCTAAAAATAATGAGGTTAATGGTTATCCAATAGTTTCATTTGAAGAATGCATTCCAGGTTCAAAAATCTCTATTGCTGTTGGAGAGCCTGAGTTGCGTTTTTATTTGGCAGAAAAAATCAAAGAAAAAGGCTTAAAGCTTTCAACACTTGTCTCTCCGTATGCATATGTTTCTAATTCAGCCGTTTTGGGTAAGGGTGTTATTATTGCACCATTTGTATCCATCCAATCTTTATCAAAAATTGGAAAAAATGTAGCTGTTAATACACAGGCAATTATAGGTCATCATGTAGTGGTGGCTGATCATACAGTTATTTCTTCCCAAGCTAATTTAGGCGGATCCTTGGTGGTTGGGGCGAAAAGCTATGTAGGGATGGGGGCTTCGATTCGTGAATCATTAAAAATTGGGGATTCATCCATTATAGGAATGGGATCTGTTGTATACAAAGATATCCCAGACGAGGTGATAGCTTTGGGAAATCCTGCGAGAGTGGTTAGAAAAAATGAAGATAAAAAAGTTTTTAATTAGGAGTTATTATGTCAAATAAACGGAAGTATGATGAAATTTTTATAGAGGTGTTTGAAATTACAGAAGATCAACTGAATGATAAGCTTGAATATCAATCTATTGAAGCATGGGATAGTGTTGGCCATATGGCTCTAATGGCAGCATTAGAAGATGAATTTGATATTATGCTAGAGATGGACGATATTATTGATTTTGGTACTTATTTAACTGGTATTGACACCATGATAAAATACGGCGTAGAGATGTAATGTTCTGGGGCAATAGGCCACAGAGTGTTGATGATCAAGCTTTCATTGTTGATGGGGATCGCACATATACGTTTAATGAAATATTTGATTTTAGCGATTTAATGTATTCAGGTGTTTTAGAAGGGTCGGTGGTTGTAATTGAATCTGATCGTGATCTAGGCACTGTTTGTGCGTATATTGGAGCTTTGCGCAATAATATCATCCCATTACTTATAGATTCAAATTTAAATAGCAAGGCTGTTTCTGATATTTTAAACTCGTATGAGGCTGAATTTGTTATCAGCTCTAGAGCAAGAAATATAAGCGGTTATCAAATATTTGACAACCGATTTAAAAAAAAAATTTATTCAAGGTCTAAGTCTTCAAGTGTAAGAGTGCATAAAGATCTTTGCATGTTAATGCCAACATCCGGATCAACTGGTGAAGCAAAATGTGTCCGCACAAGTAGAGATAATTTAATATTAGCAACAGAATCAATTGTTAGGTATCTGTCTATAAATAACTCTAGAGTGTCAATTTCATCATTACCTTTACACTATACATACGGATTGTCCGTATTAAATTGCGCACTTGAAAGTCGATCAAAATTCGTTTTAACTGATAAATCCTGGCTAGAAAGAGACTTTTGGAAAATAGCAGAAGATAATAAAATTACAGACCTGTCTGGCGTTCCATTCATGTTTCAAACCTTAAGGCGTATAAAACTATCTGATGAAATTTTGGAGAGCTTGGTGTGCGTTAATCAAGCTGGTGGCAAGTTAGAGCCTTCATTAGCTGAGTATTTTATAAATTATTTTTCTGATAAAGGTGTTGCTTATTTTACAATGTATGGAGCTACAGAAGCGTCACCACGAATGTCTTATGTTCCTTATAAAGACGCCCTGGAAAAGCTTGGCACTGTTGGAATTCCAATTGATATTGGTAAGTTTTCAACTGATTCAGATGATGGTGTTAGCGAGGGTGAGTTGATATATGAGGGTCCCAATGTGTGCTTAGGATATGCCTACAATCGAGAGGACTTATCTCTTGGGGATGAGAACAATCAAATTTTACACACAGGCGATATCGGGATTATAGATAATGATGGATTTGCAACTATAATTGGAAGAAAAAAACGCTTTGTAAAAGTTTTCGGTATGTCGGTAAATCTTGATGCTGTAGAATCTATAGCTAAAAACATTACAGATAATAGTGCTGTTATAGGAAGGGATGACAAGGTTTTGGTATTGATAACTGATAGTAAAACTAAGCTTGTAAAGCAAAAAATCCTTGAAAACGTTACATTTTCTAATACAGGATTAAAAGTTAAGAAAATTTCAGAAATATATCTAAATTCATCCGGAAAGCCAGACTATCCGCGTATGGTTTCGGAATTTTTATGACCCTTTTGGACGACCTAAAAAAATTAACACAACATCACTACAAAAATTGTGACTTGTATCGTTGGTATGTTGATAGTTTATTTCCTGAATTCTCTCAGGTCAATAGTTTAGATGGATTGCCATGGGTGCCCGTTAGAGCGTTTAAAGAGTACGATTTAATAAGTGTTCCTAAAGATCAGGTTTTTAAAACAATGCTTTCATCAGGAACTGGTGGTTTGCAATCAAAAATATATCTTAATCAAGATAATGCTAAAGCGCAACAAGCAAAGCTTATTGAGATATTTTTCAATGTATTTGGAAAGGGTCGTTACCCTATGCTGGTTATTGATTCTGAATCTACAATTAAAGAGCGACAAAAGTTTTCTGCTAGAACTGCCGCTATTAATGGATTTAGTATTTTCTCAAAAGGAAGGGATTTTGCACTTGATGAATCTATGAAGCTAGATCTAGATAGGGTAGTTGCTTTTTTAGAGAGGGTATCTGGAAAGCCATTTTTTATATTTGGATTTACATTTGTTGTGTGGGAAAGTCTAATACAACAGCTGGAGTTAAAAGGAGTAACTTTAGACTTTTCAAATGCTTTTTTAGTGCATGGAGGGGGTTGGAAAAAATTAGAAAGTCAAAAAGTGTCTTCAGATGAATTTAAAAAGCGTATCTTGGATAGAACAGGGTGCTCTAAAGTTCATAACTATTATGGCATGATTGAGCAAACTGGTTCAATTTACATGGAGTGCTCTCAAGGAAATTTGCACGCACCAGCAGGTTCTGATTTTTTGATCAGATCTACTCAAACTCTTAAACCTCTTTCATCGGGACAATCTGGTCTTATTCAGTTATTTTCTAATATTCAGACAAGCTACCCTGGACACTCACTGTTAAGTGAGGATGTGGGCTTTTTTTACCCTGCAACTAAATGCTCATGCGGATCTTCAGGCAGAATTTTAAATATTATTGGCAGGGCAGAACGGGCTGAAGTTAGAGGTTGTAGTGATGCTGTTAAATGATTTAAGTGCACTTAGCGTATCAACTATGCTAGATAATTTTATGTCGCCAAAAAGAAGGACAGTTGGCGATCCAATAGTTATTGGGTTTTTGTCAGATGTTTCTAGAGAGATACTTAGATCAAAAAAATGTCGAGAATATCCTGATGTGATAACTTTTGGCTATTTTTGCAGGAAAAGCTCCATTAGGCAAATTTTAAAAGTAAGTCAATCTGAATTTAATAGATATGGATGGGGTTTTGCAGTACACATTGCACCTTCTAATGTTCCAATAAATTTTGCTTTTAGTTTTGTCTTTGGATTGTTATCAGGAAATAATAACTTGGTTAGACTACCGAGTAATACTTGGCCACAAGTAGAACTTTTAGTTGGTATTTTTGAGATGGTTGTGAAGTCTTCAAAATACGATATGTTAAAAAAAAATAATGCTTTTATTAGAACAGAACGTGACAGTCTTAAGTTGCAAGAAATCATTGCTAATTGTGATGCGTTGATTGTTTGGGGTGGCGATACTACGGTTTCAACTTTTAGACAGTTAAATAAAAAGCCGAGATGTGTTGAGCTTTATTTTTCAGATAGAAAGTCAAGTCTTATTATTAATGCAGACGTTATTAATAGTAGCAGTGAAAATGATCTTGACAAACTAGCTCTTGCTTTTTTTAATGACACATATATAGTAGATAACAATGCATGCTCATCGCCACGTAGAGTTTTTTGGGTAGGCGGAGATACTGGCATATTTACTGCCAGTGCTAAATTTTGGTTAGCGGTTAATAGAGTTATAGAATCCAAAGATTATGAATTGGATGTAATAGCAAAAATTGATAAATATCTTGATATTATGAAGTCTGTTGAAATAACAAAATCCGCAGTTTCAGTTAGAAAAATATCTGAGAATATTTGGTTGACAGATAGAGATGGAGAGGTTGTCATTGGGCGGCTGGGTCGCTTTTCTGAGTCAGGATTTAGTAAGCTTGATCTTGCATTGAAAGCGCTTGATAATGATGAGCAAACATTGACCTATGCAGGATTTAAGAAAGAGCATATTGAGAAAATTGTTATAGAATCCGATATCATGTTGGATCGTATTGTGCCAGTCGGTACAGCATTAGATATTGGGTTTATTTGGGATGGTGTAGATGTTTTACAAAGGTTATCTAGAATTGTTGTCTTTAAGTGAATTTCAATATGTATAGACTAACTATAAAAAGAGTTATGGATTTTTTATTATCTATAATCTTGATCGTAGCTTTATCTCCTGTTTTTGCGCTAGTTTCTTTATTAATTTTATTAAATATGGGGTCGCCTATACTGTTCACCCAATTGAGATCTGGACAGTATAAAAAAAGTTTTAAAATTTATAAATTTAGAACTATGCGTAATGAGTCGGAAGGGGGGGCAGATAGTGATAGGATTACAATTTTAGGTGGCTTTTTACGTCGATGGAGTCTGGATGAATTGCCACAAATACTTAATGTGATTAAAGGAGATATGAGCTTTGTTGGTCCCAGACCTTTGTTGCCGGAGTACGACTCTCATTATTCAGCCGAGCAAAATAAACGGTTTCTTGTTAAACCTGGAGTTACTGGACTAGCTCAGGTTGAAGGAAGGAATAGCCTCAAATGGGACGAGAAGTTTGCGTTGGATGTTAATTATGTTGAGAGTCAATCTATGCTCAATGATTTTAAAATTCTTATACGAACTGTATTTGTTGTTTTTGGTGCAAAAGGCTTTCATAAAAGCGGTGAAGAAAAAAAATTTAGTGATTTATAACAAGTGGAGTAGGAAATGGGTTTTGAATTAGATGGAAATGAGTTGCAGCGCTATCAACCAAATCGCTACCCTTTTTTGATGATTGATTATGTTACCGATGTTGAGCCCGGGAAGCATGCAAAAGGATATAAGTATTTAACAAATAATGAATGGTATTTTCCAGTTCACTTTCCTGGGGGGGCAAATATGCCAGGTGCTTTGCAGCTTGAGGCGATGGCTCAAATGCTAACTGTAGCTATCACAACACTAGAGGGGCTTGAAGGTGGGATAACTCATGCGCTAAAGCATACAGTTCGCTTCAGAAAGGAGATTAAACCTGGCCAGTGTTTAGAAATAGAAGCATACGTAGACAGTTGGCGCAGAGGCGTGTGTAAGGGTAGGGCTATTGGCAAGGTTGATGGAGAAGTTGCATGTGAGGCTGAAATGATGATTACTATTCCAGAAATACTAGAAAGTTATTTACCTAATAAATGAATCCTGACGTAATTATTGTTGGTAGTGGTATGTCTGGCGCACCTGCTGCTTGGCTATTATCTGAACGTGGTTACAATGTATTGTTAATTGAAAGTGGAGCAAATATTTCAAATGCAGAATTACCTACTGCCTCAGTAGAATGGGAAAGCAAGAGAGATTCAAAATTTAATCCGGTAGCATCCACAAGAAACAATATTGGCGATTACCCTCTGAATGATGAGCAAAGTCCAATTGCGGTATGTAATTTTAATGCCGTAGGGGGAGGGTCTGTAATATATTCTGGGCACTTTCCTCGATTTTTAAAGGACGACTTTAAATTGCACTCTAAAGAGGGTTTGGCAGTAGATTGGCCGATTGACTATGATGACCTTCTTCCTTTTTTCGAAATAAATGAGAAGATTGTCGGACTGTCAGGAAAAGTTGGAGATTCTTTTTATCCAGATCTAAAGAAAGTATTTAATTCACCGGTTCCATTGGGAGTTGCGGGTAAAAAATTAGCAAATGGTTTTGAAAAAATGAAATGGCATTGGTGGCCAAGTTATGCTGCTATAAATACAGATCAAAATATTGGTAACAGGTTAAAATGTCATGGTTTAGGGCCTTGTAACACAGGGTGTCCAATAGGAGCAAAGGCTACTGTAAATAATACCTATTTGGACTTGGGGCTTTCAAAGCGCGTTACCTTGATGAGCGAGGCGGCAGTGTCTAAGTTGCTTATTCTTGATTCTAAGGTTGTGGGTGTTGAGGTAATAGATCGTAAACACCAAGTTAAAAATATTTATTGCAATAAGGTCATTCTAGCAGCAGGTGCGATTGGAACACCTAGAATTTTACTTAACACTCTTGATGGTATTAATGTAAATCAACATCCGCCAGGTAAGAATTTAATTGGAAAGAATTTAATGATGCATCCTTTAGGGTATGCACAAGGTTATTTTTCTGAAAAAATTGATACTGAGAAGGGTCCCCAGGGTGCAATGTTGTATAGTCTGGAATTTTATAGACCGTCAGATTCGGTTGATTTTCGTTTAGGCTTCATGATGCATGCGCTTAGAGGCGATTCACCTATTCAAACGGTTAAAAATCTTTATAGTGCGCGAAAGTTGAAATTTGGCTCTGAAATCTACAAACAATTTTCTGAAAACTATGGACACACTATGGGAATTGCCATCATATGTGAAGATCTTCCTGAAGTCTCGAATAAAGTTGAGTTAGATTATGATAATTTGGATTATTTTGGCATTCCTGGTGTAAAGGTCTCTTATGAGATGTCAAAAAATACTAAACGAATGATGTCCTTTGGTCTTAATAAGGCGCGTCATGTGTTGGCTGCGGCTGGTGCAAAAAAGACCAGTGGTTTTGGTCCTATTAGAAATACAGGCTGGCATTTGTCTGGAACTACGTGCATGGGGAGTGATCCGAAGAATTCCGTAGTTGATGCAAATGGAGCTGTACACGGAATAACGGGTGCTTATGTTTTTGATGCGAGTGTTTTTCCAACTTCGTCATGTGTGAATCTTGCAAACACTATTCAGGCGCTTAGCTTATATCTCTCAGATAAGCTTGATAAGCATATGAAAAATGAATATTGATACTTTTTTAAATAAATTATTTCCGGGTGACAAAACCTTGGGCGTACCTAAATTTACTCTTTGTGATGAGAGGTATATTGTAGATGGTTATCTGCAATCCATTCCGAAAAATATTATTAATGAATTGAGTTGTGTGGAGTGTGATAACTGCTCTATAAAAGAGATATTGAAAAAATTAAAGAGTAATAATATGGAGATTCAGGTGTTAATTAATGGTGCTATATCATTTTATTTCAGTAGGGTGAGTGTTGTAAAGCCGCTTACTGGAAGGTCAGTACCGCTAACCACTAGTGGGATGGCAAAATATTAGTAAAAAATGTTAGGATGGCTTTATGATTAAAGAAATTTTAGACCAGACCAAGGATAGAGTGGTAGTTGTAACTGGCGCCAACAGAGGAATCGGCCTTGCTATAGTGGAAAAGTTCATTGGAAAAGGTTGGTGGGTATGTGCATGTGTAAGAAACAAATCAAAGAGTTTGGATTCACTTATAGAAGGCAAAGGAAAGATTTATTCTATAGATTTTTCTAATGAAAGACAAGTAACTGACTGTGCAAAAAATATAATACGTGATACTGACAAAATTGATGCACTTGTTAATTGCGGTGGAGTTGCATTCGGAGGTCTATTTTCAATGACAAGAATGACCGATTTAAAAGATGTTTTCCAAGTTAATTTTTTCTCTCAGATATTGTTTTCTCAGTTGATCTCAAAAAAAATGATGCGAAAAAAACAAGGTTCAATTGTCAACCTATCCTCGACATCAGGCATACTAGCTGACAGTGGAACATTGGCCTATGGCTGTAGTAAAGCGGCATTTTCTCATGCAACTAGAATTATGGCCACAGAATTGGGAGTATTTAATATTCGTGTTAATGCTATAGCGCCAGCAAGGGTTGACACTGATATGGGTCGTTTAATGGATGAAAATTCAAGCAAGGTCCTGAATTCTCGTTCAAGCATTAGTGGCGAAATTTCATCTGATGATGTTGCTGATTTAGCTTATTATTTGTGCTCAGATGGCACTAGATATATATCAGGGCAAGTGATTAGAGTTGATAGAGGAATGCCTTTCTAATGGTAATTAATAATTGGCCTGCGTATAGTCAACAAGAAATTGACGCAGTTGCAAAAGTACTTAAATCAGGGAGAGTTAATTACTGGACTGGTAACGAATCTCGTGAATTTGAACAAGAATTTGCAAAATTTTCAGAAACTAAGTTTGCCATAGCATTGTCAAATGGAACGGTGGCACTTGATACAGCACTTCACGCGCTTGACATTGGTCATGGCGATGAGGTGATTGTCACATCTAGAACTTTTCTTGCTTCAGTTTCTTCTATTGTGAATTCAGGCGCTGATCCAGTATTTGCTGATGTTAATCCTGATACTCAAAATATTGATTGTAAAACTATTCGTAAGGTTCTAACTGGTAAGACAAGAGCGATTATTTGTGTGCACTTGGCTGGTTGGCCATGTGATATGGACCCTATTATTGAGTTGGCAGTTGAGCATGCATTGTTTATTATAGAGGACTGTGCACAAGCTCATGGCGCAAAATATAAAGGAAAATCTGTTGGATCGTTTGGAGATATTGGTTGTTGGTCATTTTGTCAAGATAAAATTATGACAACTGGTGGAGAGGGTGGCATGGTTACAACCAATGACAGAAAATTATGGTCAAAGATGTGGTCATATAAGGATCATGGAAAAAGTTGGGGGGCGGTGTACGAAAAAAAACACCCTTCTGGATTTCGTTGGCTTCACGACACTTTTGGTACAAATTATCGTATGACTGAAATGCAAGCGGCGATTGGTCGCATACAGTTACAGTACATGCCTAATTGGAGTAGTAAGCGTAGAAAGAACGCTGAATTAATTTGGCAAACAGCAAGGAATACCCCGGGTTTACGCGCTCCTAATCTATTTAATACAGGTTGTTTACATGCGGCATATAAGTGTTATATTTTTGTAAATGGTACAGAGATAGACCGTGACACTATTATGGCTAAAATCAATAATAGAGGTATACCTTGTTTCTCTGGCTCATGTTCTGAAGTGTATCTCGAGAAGGCATTTGACAATACTGGATTAAGGCCAAAAAATCGCCTACCCATTGCAAAGCAATTGGGAGAGACTAGTCTAATGTTTCTTTGCCATCCAACGCTAACTGATCAGGATATTATTGATACTTGCACAGTGCTGAGAGAAGTTGCGATAGATCATTTTTTAAATCATAGGACTTCTGAGTGACTCAGCTGGCCTTGGTTATTGATTTAAATTCCTGTGTCGGCTGCAGCGCATGTGTGACTAGTTGTAATACTAGTTTGTTTCTCATGCCGACTATATCGTCAGAACATGCACCTTTGAGTTTAGTAAGAATGTCGTAAGTTAGGGGTGTTGCTTGCTTTTGAAGATTGCCAAATTTTCTACGAATCTTCTTAAAAGTCAGTATAACTACAGGTTCTTTGGTTGGATTGTTGCTTTTAGTTAAGTTAAATATGTTGCTAAGGCTGGCTATTCTTCTTTGAATAGTTGCAATGGATAAATTTCCACCCATCTCTAGTATGTAGTTTGCAAACTGATCTTTGTTTATATTTAATGGATCGTGGTGATATTTCTGACACCAGTTGGAATAATGCATATAATCTGACTTGTAGGATTCTTGATGTATCTTAATATGTTTTATCAGCAGATTAGAGCGACTAATATGATGCCAAGAGATTATGAGTTTAGGGCAATCGCCTTTGTTTTCCCACTTTTTTTTATATTAATTAGTTTTTATGACTCCTACATCTGGGGTCATAATACTCAGGTTCTGTTTGCTTATTTGACTGCAATTTTTTACAGATCTGATATGAACGAACTTCGAGAAGAAGCACCACACCAATGACAAATTTTGATATTGATGAAAAATTCATGACGCTTGCACTTCAAGAGTCTTGGAAATCACAAGAGATGAATGAGGTGCCTGTTGGTGCAATTGTTGTCATGAATGATAAGGTAA
>Ga0181583_10003034_pt1 | contig 12355 bp, 10 predicted proteins | sample 071ome_31_FD_132461 | JGI IMG/M metagenome (GOLD analysis project Ga0181583, IMG submission 132461) | Coastal salt marsh microbial communities from the Groves Creek Marsh, Skidaway Island, Georgia - 071405CT metaG (megahit assembly) | ecosystem: Environmental > Aquatic > Marine > Intertidal... | reverse complement strand
TTTTTGATTTTTGATTTTTGACGTCGTGGGTTGGCGTCGACCGTCGTAGACGCGGGGAGAACGCGAACGCCCGCGCTGACGATTGATTATTGTTCGTGTCGTGTCGTTTCCGCGTCGAGCAGAGGTGCAACTGAGCGCGGAGATGGAGGCGCCGGTGGATGATGCGGATGACGGAAACGGTGCGCGCCGAGCGAACGAACGCGAACGATGCGAACGCGAACGAACGCGAAAGACGGTGACTGACGCGATGTGCGATGCGATAGATAACGGCTCCCCGGAGGAGGATGAAGACGCGTGGAAAGATTTGGGCCTGGGAGGCGCGCGTTAAATGAGCCGAGTGTACACTACTACTACTACCCGCGACGACCCACCTAGATGCTAAACGACGCCGCTATTTTTCCCCGCTACTACACGAAACGCTGCGAGCCATCGCCCACGTGTAATACATTCAAACTCGCGAGCCCGCGCTCGAGGTCCTCCTCCGTCTCGTACGGCGGCATCGTCTCGAATCCCTCGAACGCTTCGACGGCGCGTTCGCCCTCCTTGACGGTTGAGTTCTTCCTATGCGCCAAAACGGTTGATTTTCTCTCCTTACACTTCACCCCGTGTCGATCCACGTCCACGAATTCCGTGCGCAATCTCTGCGCGAAGCTCTTGATGCCCTCGTTCGATCCCGACAGCGCGACGAAGACGCCCTCGACGCGCCTCTTCCCGTTTTCGTCGGTCGGCGGTTTATGAAACACGCGACACCCGAGTCCCTCGGCGTCGCACCACCGTCCGAGTGACTTCAGATAGCCAACCGAATCATTCATGTGATCGATTCGAATCACCGCGTGGAAGATCTCCGCGCATTCTTCTCGCCGTCGTCGCGCGTCGGCGTCCGCGGCGTCTCGTAGGCGCCGCTCGCCGACGGCGCGCCGAAACCCATCCTCGATCATCGTGAGCGCGCCGTACGCCGACTCTTCGCCGATCGCGCCCAGCGCGAACGCGCGAACGTCGGCCAAGAGCATCGCGCGCGCGTCTCTCGAAAGCGCATCGCTCTCGATGGACGTCACCTCGAGCGGCGCGGTGGATGGGTACGCGTCCGGCATGTGAATGTCTGCGCGACACGTCGTCGTCGCGCCGTCCTCGTCGTCGTCATCGCGAAGGGTGACGCGCGCGGTGGCGTCGGAGACGACGTCGACGCGTTCGAAGATGGCGACGAGGGCGTCGAGCTCGTCGCGTCGACGTTCGGCGTCGGACATGAAAGAAAGACGGGCGGACGGAAAGTGAAGTGAAGTTTTCACCGTTTTTCATATGAATCGTCTAATAAAAAGTCATGTCTACGACGTATGGCAATGCACGCGCGATGAATGAATGCGTTGACGACGCATTAACCCATCTTGTTCTCGTCGCGCGCGCCGCCGACGCCTTCGCTACCCGAGGCGGAGACGGAGATGTCGACAGAGGGGCGAAGCTCGCAGCACTTGGCGATGGCGATGTGCGCCGGGTTGTTCAAAAACTTGGACTCAATCTCGGCGTCGACGCCAGCCTTGGCGTCGTACGCGGTGTAGGCTTGTTGGTCGAGGATGTAGTCGTATCGCGGCGCCCACTTGCGCGCGCCGAGACGAGCGGTGAAGGAGCAGTTGTCAACCATGAAGGCGACGCCACGCGCGTGCATGTACGGGTTGAGCGAGTCGACGGCTTCGATGACGGACTCGTTGCACACTTCAGAGTACGAGTGACCCTTCTCGCGAAGCGTGTCGATTTGGGACATCATGCACGCGCAGTACACACCGGCGGTGAACGGGTTGAGCGGGATGTCGCTCTCGACGCGCTCGGCGCGAACCTTGGTGCCAACCTGCCACATGTGCGTACCGTCAATCTTACCCATCGGAAACTCGGCGAAACGATCGCCAGCCATGATGACGGATCGGATTTCGTTCGTGGATTGAACTTCCTCGTAGCACTCGTAGTGAATGTCCTTGGTCGGCTTGTACGCCGCGGAGAAGGCTTCCATAAAGGTCTTCTTGTCCTCGACGGCTTCGTAGACAGCCTTGATGCCCTTGGTGGAGATGATCTTCGTGATCGGGCCGGTGATGCACTCGACCGTGTTCTTGAAGGCGTCTTCGTCGGACATACCGGCGCGAGTGTATCGGCGGAACAAAGATTCGACGATACCGTGGACGCCACCGAGCAAGATGCCGCGCTCACCGTAAATGTCGGAGCGGTATTCCATCTCAAGCGTGGTGGCGAACGTGAACGGGGAACCGACGGCGATGGACCAGCCGAGGGCAATGTCCGTCGCGTTACCGGTCGCGTCTTGGTGCACAGCGAAGGAGGCGTTGATACCGGCACCGTTCGTCGTCTTACCTTGTTCGTACAAACGACGAACAGACGGTCCCATACCCTTCGGGGCGACGAGGACGACGTTGATGTCATCTCTAAACTTGGCCCCCTCAGAGTTCATGACACCGAGCAAGAAACCGTGCGACAAACCGAGCGTCGAACCCGGCTTCATCGCCGCCAAAATTCGCGGGTACATCTTCGCTTGCGCCGCATCAGAAATCAAAAGCATGACCAAATCAGACTTGGCGATGACGTCAAACGTTTCGCCGAGCGTCCCATCCGCCTCGTTAAACCCGCAGGCGCGCGCCTCCGCGTTCGACGTCGAGTCCGGTCGCAAACCAACGCACACCTTGACATCATCCATGCCCGCCTCGACGAGAGAATCACGGAAGTTTTGCCCCTGCGCCGGCGCTTGGGAGCCCCAACCGATGACGCCGATGGTTTTGATCCCCTTGAGCGCCTCGGGAAGCTTGGCGAAGAGATGACGCCCGCCTCGCACGATGTACTCTTGTTCACCCGCGACGTCGACGATTTCCTTTTCGAAAATTTTCGTGTTGATGTCGAGCGTCGGCGCGGTGGCGTTGCATCGCGTCGCGCGCGCGTTCGCGCGCGCGTTCGCGCGAACGCGCCCCGCCGCCGCCGGACGCGCGGTGAGGGTTCGCGGCGTCATCGTCGTCGCCGTCGTGGACATGGTGCGCGAGCGTGCGCGCGCGAGACGTGCGAGTGCGGGGAAAGTTTGTGTCGTGTGCGACGAACGACGAGGTCGGTCGTGTCGCGCGCGAGTGTGACGATCGGTGCGTCGGTCGCGCGCGGGACGATCGAGCGAGCGAGCGATCGGGGCGATTACTGCGAGGTCGGATGAGGGTATTTGACGAGTCGTGACTCGTCAATTGGTCTTATCCGGGACCCTTTTTCCCTGAAGGCTGCAGGAGACAGCTTTAAGGCGAAAGTCTGCGTTTTGTTACAATGGACGTTCGATCGGTGACGACGCGATCGAACGCGCGGTATGCGTGCGATGGTGTGGTGTTCATTCGTTCGTTCGCGCGTCTCACTCACAGACGATCGTCGACGTAATCGCGAAGAACGTTTTTAAGATTATTCACCGACGCGCTCGGACACAAATCCTCGAGCGGGACGTCCGCCTTCCCACCGCCCAAGGGCACGCGCACGACGCTCAACACGTCGTGAATCACCGCGTCGTCCACCGAATTTTCGTTCGCCGCGAGTTTTACGGCGAAAACCTTGGCTAAACCGTCGTGGAATTTCATATCCTTGACGTAGAGACGCCACGCGCCGACTTGGACGTAGACGTCCCGGCCGATGGCGTCGGCGAGTCGAGAGAATCCGGGCGATTCGCGTCCACCGGCGACGGTGTCCGCGAGATCGAAGAACGATTCGACGAAGACGTTTCCATCGTTCGTCGCGCGCGTCGTCGTCGTCGTCGTCGTCGTCGTCGCGTTGGATGACGATGACGGATGCGGGCGCGCGAGTCGACGTTCGCTCGTGAACCTTTGAAACGCCGCGCGTTGACGCGCGCTCGCGTCTCTCGCGCGCGAGAGCGAGCTGGCGAGAGAGGTGTCGCGCGCGGACGCGCACGTCGATCGCATGACGCGTCGTCGAGTGACGACGATGCGATGAAATCTAGAAGACGCGCTGGACCCTCGCGCGCGGTGCCCACGGGGCGCCGCCGCGCGTTCGTCCCGTCAGTCGTCGACGCGCGCCGTCATGTTCGGTAAAAAGACGCGGACGCCCGAAGAGCTCGTGACCAAGTGTCACGCGGCGTTGGAGCGGTTGCGCGTCGATCGCTCGAGCGTCAAGGATGTCGAGAGCGTGACCAAGTACCTCGGGGAGATGCGCGCGCTGTTGTTGAGCGAGGACGACGGTGGGAAGCGTGGGGCGGAGACGCTGGTGAGTCGAGCGAATAAGTCTGGACTTCCGGAACAGATCATCGCGCATCTGCCGCATCTGCCGTTCGAGACGCGGAAGGATGCGGCGACGGTGTTTAATTGCATCGTTCGCACGCCCGTCGGCGGGGAATACGAGACGGTGGAGGATTTGAGCGAAAACGCGGAGGTTTTGGACACCATCGCGCGAGGGTATGAAAATCCAGACGTCGCGTTGACGTTCGGAGCGATATTGCGGGACATGTGTCGGAACGAGACGCTGTTGAGAAAGATTTTGTACAGCGAGAGCTTTTGGAAGTTGTTTGAATACATGCAGCTGCAAACGTTTGAAATCGCGAGCGACGCGATGGCGACGTTCCGAGAGGCGCTGTTGAGACACAAGGATCTGACTGTGGACTTTTTACAAGCAAATTACGAGCGATTCTTCAAGATGTACAATTCAGAATTGCTCGAAAAGGGAAATTACGTGACGCGTCGTCAATCTCTGAAACTTTTGGGGGAGATTTTGCTCGACAGCGTGCACGTCAACGTCATGCTCAAGTATGTCGCGGACGTTGAAAACTTGTGCTTGATGATGAATTTGATGCGGGACGAGTCGAACTCTATTCAGTTCGAAGCGTTTCACATTTTCAAGGTGTTCGTCGCCAACCCAGATAAGCCGGCGTCGGTGGTGATGATTTTGTCGAAGAACAAGGCGAAGCTCATCTCGTACTTGAACGATTTTCAAACCACTCGCGAGGATGAGTCGTTTCAGAGCGAGCGCACGATGCTCTTGCAGCTCTTAGCTGACTTGCCGGATCCAGCAGCATAGGACTAGTTTTGTAAAGTATATTTCTCGTGCAAACGACGAGACGACGACGACAACGAGACGACGATGACGACGACGAGACGACGACACAATTCGCGACGCGCCGTGCGTCGCTCTGGTGTGAGCGAAGAGGACACGCATACCGGCGAGTCGAGTGCGGACCAAAACAAAACAATCCTTCCGGTCGTTGTGTACGATCCTCAATCGGTGAACGAACGTGTGAAGCACCATGGATGTGTCCGACGCAAATCTTCAAAACATAGAAAAACGCGTCGACGCGCTCGAACGCGCGACCGACTCCAGGCGGAAAACCAAAGTTGCGAACATGGGCCCGCTCGGTCTCTGGGCTTTCAGTTTAACGACTGCGATGTTGCAAATGAAACAGCTTCGAATCGGAGTTCCGAGCGATAACGACGGAATAGTCATCGGTTTCGCGTTGGGATTCGGTGGTTTGATTCAACTTCTCGCCGGTCTCTTCAGCGCCGTGCGTGGGCAGACGTTCGCCGCGACCGCGTTCTCGAGTTACGGCGGGTTTTGGATATCGTACGCGGGATATCACATCTTCACAGACGCCACTGGAACGCCGAGGAATCGAACCGCCGAAGAGGCGATGCTATTCATGTGGGCACTTCTTACGTTTGTTCTCTTCGCGTCGAGCTTTAACACCAACGTGGCGATATCTTCGCTATTTTTCACGCTCGGGTGTCTGTTTCTGTTGCTCGGCGTGGCCAAAGCCACCGACAGCGGCGCCGCGCATTTCTTCGCAGCAATCTTCGGCGTCGGCGTGTGCGTCATCGCATTTTATGCCGGTGCGGGTGAACTCATGAACGAACAATACAATCGAACGTGCATTCCTCTCGGTGCGTTTGAGCGCGCGCACGCGGGGCGCGATAGATCCTTCAACGAACCTCGCGCGTCGAGAGTCGGCGCGATTCCGAGGTGACACTAACTCTGCACCGTCGGCGGCGAGTCATCCTCCGCCCGGTGATACGTCACCACGGCGTGGTCATCGCGATCTCTATCCGTCTCCTTACTCGTGATTTTCTTTGGTTTCACATGCCAATTTAGTTTAGGCATTGTGATCAAAAGCTTACCGGTGGCTTTGGAGCGTTCGGCGACGCTCGAATCCGGGGTCACTTCGTGCGAGAGTTTCAATTGGAGCAACTCACCTTTGATTTTGACACGCACGAGTTTTGGATGAATGTCGACGTCGACGAGCGAAGTATCGATGAACGTTCCGACGTGCACCTCTAACTGGATCGCGGTTTCGTCGTCGGATTCGGCGAGGGTGAACTTGAAATTGCCTTGATTTTTCTGTTTTACGTCATCGATGTCCTCCGGAAGTGTTTCAAACGCGAGTTTATCGCGGCGTGTGGGTGGTTTCGTCGTCGTCGTGTTAAGCGTACCCTCGTAGATGTTCTTATCGAGAACTCGAGTCGCGGCGCACCAAGGGCGCGCATCCGGATCGAGCAATGAAATTTCTTCGACGCTCATGGCGGAATCGACGGCGCTCGCAGCGCTCTGACGCAAGTCACGCACGATCTCTTGGAAATCTCGCCGCGCGTGAATTCTCTCGACGTGCGTGATTTCTTTACCGTCCAAGTGCGTCAACTGAGGCAAAGTCTCGATTACGAACAGTCTGTACCCTCTCAACTCGGCGCACGGATTGCCCATCAAAAAGAGCTCTCTCAGGTTATGGTTGACCGACAGACTTCGCAGGTTCATCAAACCGTCGGCTCTGATGAAATTCATCGTGAGATCCAGCTTGACCAAGGCTTCGCACTTTTCCAGATTCTCCACCGCGGTGACGTTATTCATGGCCAAGTTGAGATACTCGAGCGCTTTGAGTTTCCGCACGTTTTCTGCGCGCCGCGTCCCGTCAGTCAACGGCGAGCTTCGAACGCGACGCATCGCATCCATCTTCTGGCGCACCTATCTTCGAGATCAAGTTATCGTGAAGCAACAGAATCTTCAATCGCGGACACGCCTCCTGGACCAGCTCCAGGCGCTCGATGTTTTGTTGGTGAAGAGCCACCTCCTCGAGCGTGTGCAACGAACCGTCGTTGTGCTCGGCGCGCCGCCGCAACGCGTCCAACGTGATTCGAACCATCACTCGTGCGCTCAGAAACGCATCGACTGATTTTTCTAACGCTTCCACGATGACCCGTGCGCGCGCGGTGCGCCGACGTCTGACGGAGAGAGGCCGATTTGTCTCCTCGCGAGTTGACCGCCGCGCGTCCCGACGAAAACCTCAACAGACCCGAGACGCCCAATCGCGCGCGCGTCTCCACACACCGTCGCGCGCGCGCGAGCGTCGCCGTGTTACGAACGATGGAAGCGATGCGTTCGACGCTGACCGCGCGCCCGGCGCGTCGTTGGACGCGCGCGCGCGCGTTCGACCCCGATGCCGTCCCGCTCAAGGGTTCCAATCGACCGCTGAAAAAAGTTGACGCGCGCGACTTGCCGCCGCTTCCGCCGCTTCCAGATCTCCGAGAGCTGGCGAAGATGGCGTCGATGGACATCTCGGACGAGGAGGTGGAGGCGTGGACGCCCAAGGTGCACGAGATCGTCCAGTGGTTCGGCGCGTTGAGAGAAATTGACCTGTCCGACGCGGAGAAGTACACCGCGCCGGGGACAAAGGGACTCATGGCGGACGATTGGTTGAGAGACGACGAGCCGCAACCGTTCGAGAAGGTTGATGAGATGATGCGAGCGAGTCAGTTTTGGGATGGGAAATTTATCAAGGTTCCCGCGGTCGGTGGGAGCGCGGGGACGGACTTTGGCGACGAGAGCGGCGCGGAGGCGCCCGCGAACGTCGACGCCGCCGCGGGTGCGACGCCGACGGAAGAATTACTCGGAATGGAGCTCAAAGTCGGTAAGGTGCTCAGCGTTGAAAATCATCCGGAGAGCGACAAGTTATACGTGGAGACGGTGGAGTGCGGGGAAGACGAGCCACGTTTGATTTGCTCTGGTCTGGCGCCATACATGAGCAAAGAGGATATTCTGGGCAAGCTCGTCGTCGTCGTCGCGAATTTGAAACCACGCAACATGGCTGGCGTGAAATCAAACGGTATGCTGTTGGCAGCCTCGGATGACGCGCGAGAAAACATCGAGTTGTTGTGCGCTCCCGAGGGCGCGGTGCCCGGAGAACGCATCACGTGGAACGGCGCGGAGAACATTGAACCGCACGGCATCAACAAGGTTGCGAAAAAGAAAATTTGGGAAGGCGTTCAAAAGGAGCTGAAGACGGATGGTGGGAAGGGCGCAAACTGGAACGGCGTACCGATGCTCACGAGCGCCGGACAGTGCTCGTGCGCGTCGTTGACGAACGCTAATGTGGGCTAGAAATTCAAATGTAAAACTAATCGCTGTAGACTCTAATCTTCGCCGTCAGCGCAACTCGGCTCTGAAACTTTTGCGAACGCGAACGGCGCGACGCACGTTCGCGCTCGAGTGAATCCTGGAGACCCGTCTGGCATCGTCGGGCTCCTAGGAGTGACCACCAACTTTTTCGTCAACGTGTCCCTGAGCGCGTTGGGATTAGCGTCTTCGCCGCTCTTGTCGCCACCTCCTTCCGTGGACGTGATCGTCGTACCGTTATCCTTGAACGCCGCGACGCTCGCCCACTTTGAGTAATCGGGCTTTTGTTTTCTCTTCGACTTTTTGGGGACGTCCGCGTTCGCCTCCGCGCCGTCTTCGCCATCCTTCTCGCCCTGTCCCTCCTCTCCGTCCTCGGTCACCTTTTGCTTGACGGCTTTCTTCTTCTTCTTCGACTTGGGTAGGAAACGGACGCGCATACCGTTTCTCCAATCGCTGGAATTATCGAGCGCTTTCGCCGCGTCCGTCGCCGCGCCCACGTCTGCAAACTCGACAAGCGCGTGCGTCTTCGTCGAGTCAGCCACGATGAAATCGCACCCCCTGATCTTTTTCTTCCCATCCACGTCGGTTGCATCCCGCGACATTTGCTTAATTCGAACGTTCAACACTTCGCCGTGAGGTTCAAACAGTTGTCTCAACGCCGCCACGGTGAAATCGCGCGCGTTTTCGACAACCACGGTTCTCGCCTTGATTTCCTCGATGTCCACGTCCGGAATCGGCTCCAATCGACGCACCCTGGTCCCATCCTCGTTTACCTCGATGATTTCCGAACCAATCTCTCGCACCGCGGCGGGAACGACGTCTATCCACGCTCGTTTCTTCAATCGTTGTTTCATTCGCGGAAACGCGCATATCTCCCCCAACATCACGTACCCATCCTCGCCCCGCTCGACGCGAGGGCGCAACCACGCGTCGGTGACGATGTTGGCGTCGGAAAAGTAAAACTCGAGCTGTTCGACGACCGCGCGCTTTTGTTCGGCGGACATCTCCGCCGCGGGCGCCGTCTTCGCGTCGGTGTCCCTCTTCTTCTTCGTTTTGGGCGCGGCGGCGGCGGCGGCGGCGGCCGTCGCGTCCGTCGACGTCGTCGTCCCGGCGTCCTCGGTGGCGACGGACGCGTCGTCGACGTTCGCCTCGACGTCCGCGCGTTCGGGTTCGGGCGTCGTCATGGCGCCTCCGCCGACGAGTGGCGACGGCTCGAGCGCGGCGCGCGCGACAACCTCATTCGTCGACGACGATCCCGCGCGCGAGGCGACGAGACGCCGCGCGACGAGGTGTGTGCGAAGAAAACGAACGTTCGTCGCGCGCGCGCGCGAGACACGCGCCGACGCGAGTGATCGCGCCGCGCGAGGAGACCGACAGATCGACGCGCTCGTTTGAATTTCGTCATGGCGGACCAACCGACGTATTCGTTCCCGATACTGAGCAATTCGGAGATTTTGGCGTGCCTGCGAGAGTTGGAGGTACCGCTCACCGAGACGCAGTTGCTCAGACCGACGTACGATGGGCTGCGTCCGTGCTACGAGACGCTCTATGAGATCTTCAGCGGGCAAACCATCGCCGAGCTGGGCGTCATGGACGAGGAGGTCGCCGCGGAGACGCTGGATTTCCCCGAGCTGTACGTGGAAGCGATTCCAAACTTGGTGTTTTTTCGATCCATGCAGCAGCTGTTGGATGGCGTCGGAGTGGATGACTTTTGTCTAAAGGATATCTTCAAGCCAGAGTACGGGCGCACTCGAAGAAATTTGAGCGCGCTCATCAACTTTGCAAAGTTTAGAGAGGAGAAACTGATCGAGTACGAGGAAGCCTTGGCGGCGAGAGACGAAGAACAAAGAGCGTACGAGGAGGCGCTGGAATTAAACGCGCGATTGAAAGCTGAGATTGCCGCGGCTGAGAACCGTGACAACGCGGAAGATTCCGAGGCGCTCAAACGAGAGGTGGAACAACTCCAACGCGACGTCGACGCCGCGGCGCTCGAGGCGGACGAGGCGGAGAGAAAAGCCTTAGAGGCCGAAAAGGAGCTTGAGCAGTTGAAAATTGAAGAACAGGAGCTCGATCGACAGATAGCGGAATTTGAGCGGAGCAAAGCGACCAAGGCGGGCGAGGAACAGGAACTGGCTGAGGCGCAAGCTCGCGAAGCGAAAGAACTCGAACAGAACGTTGAGGAGTTGCGCGAAATTGAAAAGCAGCTCAAGGAAAGCATCGAGGTCATGGAGAATATTCGAAAGACCAAGGAGGAGCACGAGGCGCAGAAGTTGAAACTCAAGGAGATCAACGATGAAATCGCCGCAAAGGAGGAGGAGACGTGGAAGCTCGACGCGAAGATGGAACAGCTGCAGCGCCAAAAACAAGCCATGGATGAGAAGATGGCGCGCATGGAGTCGCAGGGTAAGCTCAAGTTGGAAGCGGCAGAAGCTGCCTTGAAAACGGCGCAAGAGGAGCGTGCGGCTGCGGAGGCTCGCGCGGACCAACAGAAGGCAAAGGATGCGGCGGACCAGAAAGAAGCCGCCGAACTCGAGGCGGCTATTAAGAAGTTGACCGAAGAACACAATCAAGACATGGACGCGTTGATGAGAAAGTATGAAGAACTTCGCGACACCGTCGTTGAGTATCACAACGAACTCTTTGAGGCGATGGAAGAGTGCAACGCGAAGGGGCTGAAACGCGAAAAGGCGGTGGCGATGGCGTCCTCTCCCGGCGGTTCAAGCATGATGAGCACTCCACCGTCCGCAATATCGCTCGATCGCTATTGATTCGCGCGTCACCGTGTACGATATCATGTTATATGAGATAACTTTAGTCAATATTAATTGGGTATCTATTGCGCGAGAACTCGAAAGTCTACTTACTTGGTTCGCTTGTAAATCTTGGCTAACATCGCTCCAAACAAACCTTCCGGCAAGACCGTCTGCGACTCCATGATGGCTCGCAAGTCGGCGTAAGACTCTTCCTCGTACTTCTTGTACGTCGTTTCCAAGTCCAAATCCACGTAAAGAGCCTTGATCTTCTTCTCGCACTCCGCGTCAGCCTTGCCGTAATTTTCCTCGATAATCTTACGCTGCTCGTCGTTGCACTTCAACAGCGCTTGGACGACGAGCCAACCGCACTTGTTGTCTTGAATATCGGTACCAATCTTACCGATGACTTCGGGGTCGCCGTAGCAATCCAAGTAATCGTCTTGAATTTGGAAGAATTGGCCGAGCTTGATGCAAATTTCATTCGCCTTTTCGTAGGCGGCTTCATCCTTCACGCCGCACAATCGCATCGCACACGCCGCCGGGAGGTAGAACGTGTAGAAAGCCGTTTTGTACGTCACGATGCGCATGTACGCCTCCATCGTGTACTTGCTCAGATCGACGACACCGATCGGCGCGGTGATCAAGTCGATCAGCTGCCCGCTCGCCGTCTGGTACGTCACGTCGTGGAAGAGTTCGACCAAATCGACGTAACACTCCAAACCCTTACAGTACTTCTTCAGGCACTTGTACAGCATCATCTCCAACAAGATACCATCGTTGATCGCCGTCATCTTCACGTCCGGCTGTCTGTACCAGCACGGTTGTCCCCGACGCGTCACGCTCTCGTCCATGATGTCGTCGGCGACGAGAAAATACGCCTGCAAAAACTCAATGCACCAGCCGACCACCATCGCCCGCTTCATCTCATCCTCGCCGACCTCCTCACCCTTCGCCGCCTTGAGCGCGCGAACACCGTCCACGACCGCCAACCCGCGATTCAGTTTCCCGTGCGGGACGTTATACTCGATCATGCGCTCTATCCACTTCACCGCGATCGGCACTTGATCGTCATCCACCTCGTCCCGCACCAACCCATCCGCGAGTTCCCTGAACACGCGCATGAACGCCGCCTTATCGTCCTCCTTGGACGACCCCATCGCGCGTTCGATCGATTCGTCGCCACCGCACGCCGCCGCACGTCG
>Ga0181583_10003026_pt1 | contig 12370 bp, 9 predicted proteins | sample 071ome_31_FD_132461 | JGI IMG/M metagenome (GOLD analysis project Ga0181583, IMG submission 132461) | Coastal salt marsh microbial communities from the Groves Creek Marsh, Skidaway Island, Georgia - 071405CT metaG (megahit assembly) | ecosystem: Environmental > Aquatic > Marine > Intertidal zone... | reverse complement strand
TTGAGCGTGCTGAACACATCAGTCGTGTCAATCATGGTCTCTATCATCCGGAGCAATATGCCAGCATAGAAAAAATGATAGATAGCTACCTGGCCCTGGGGGATTACGCCAGTGCTAACGAAACACAGGGTTACCTGGTTTTCCTCAACGAACAGCATTATGGACAACTGAGCGCGAAAATACTGCCTTCACTGGTAGAGCTGGCTGAGACCAATATGGATAATTTCAACAGGGCAATTAACTCCGATGCACCTGTTATTTCCTTTTCCAGCAATGTGGGTCCAGGGAGGCCATCAAGACAGGCTACGCCGAAACAAATGGCTTTCCGGAATCTGTACGTTGCACAGCAGAACTACCTGCATGCCATTGCCACCATGATCGACAACAAACAGTTTTTCGACCCCATGTTGCTTGACCTGGAATACAGTTTTCTTGAAACCCTTCTGCTACAGGCATTTCGTTCAGCCATAATAAGGGATCCTGATTACTACATGAGTTACAAGAGTACCAACACCGGCTCACTGGTCAGGCAGGATTTTTTCAGGCGAAACTCCAATGGTTACAACCAGGGCAAGGATGCGTTTGAACGCATCCTTGTCTACCTGCGCAATAATCCCAAAGCCAGGGTATACCAGCTGGTCAATGCCCTGATGGAGTATGGCGACTGGAATATGTTATTTGGCAGAGGCAACCTCGCCAGGGCCCGATACCAGGAAGCCTATGACATGGTCCAGAACCTGGAAATTGAAAAGCAGTACGTCGAGGAATTTTTCAGGCCTCAAATGCCGGTTCATCTGCCCCTGATCACGGCGAAACCCAATAGCCGGGAAAAGTTCGGCATTGCCGAAAACGCAGAAATCGAACACCTGGGATATATCGATATAGCCTTCACTATCTCAAAATATGGCAGGGCAAAACGCTTTGATGTGCTTGCTACATCGGGCCAAACCAACTCGAATATCGAACGGCGCCTGATTCGCTACCTGAGGAACTCACCATTTCGGCCTTATTTCAGCGAGGATGAGGGTTTTGAAGACCGTGAAGTCACGTTGCGTTACTATTTCACCTTTGCTGACCAGGTAATCTGATTACACTCTTTCAAGGTTACCCCTGGTTGCCCCCGGTTACCCCTCGCTACAGAGACACAAGACCTATTTCACTTCCTCGTAAGGCAAGCCGACATATTGCTCGGCAATAACACGCAAGCCTTCTTCAGTCCCCGTATAGTATGCCAGTTCGGTATCCATGATTTTGCGATCAAAGACATCGCCAAAATCATGCAACATGTTTGTCATCCACCAGGAAAAACGTTCCGCCTGCCAGATACGACGCAGGCATAGTGCAGAATACTGCTCTGTCGCTTCCGGCTTGTTCTCCTTGAAGACCTTCAGCAGGATTCTGTACAGGTAGTTCACATCGCTGCTGGCCAGGTTGAGTCCCTTCGCACCGGTTGGCGGCACAATATGCGCCGCATCACCGACCAGGAACAGGCGGCCATGCTGCATTGGCTCGCAAATAAAGCTGCGCAATGGCGCGATACTTTTTTCCAGGGCAGGGCCTGTTACCAGTTTGACCCGGACAGATTCGGGCAGCCTGCTCGACAACTCTTCCCAGAAACGCTCATCCGACCAGTCTTCAACCTTTTCTTCCAGGCTGACATCCACGTAATAACGGCTACGGGTATGGGAGCGCATACTGCACAGGAAAAAACCGCGATCACTGACACCGTAGATCAGCTCATCATCAATCGGTGGCGTGTCGGACAACAAGCCCAGCCAGCCTACCGGGTAGACTTTTTCATATTCGGTGCGCAAGTTCTCCGGAATGGTTTGCCGGCTGACACCATGAAAACCATCGCACCCTGCCACATATTCACAGTCGATACGATGCACTTCACCGTCTTTTTCAAACGTGACATAAGGTGCATCTGTCGTGACATCTTCAATGCTGACATTGGCTACTTCAAAGATGGATTGTGCACCGCTGGCTTTGCGTGCCTCCATGAGATCGGCGGTGATCTCTGTCTGCCCGTATACCACCACCTGCTTGCCATCGGCATACTGGTGGAAATCCACACGTCGCATTTCACCGTTGAAGGCAATATGGAAACCGGCATGCGGCAACCCTTCCCTGTCCATGCGTTCAGCAACGCCGGCTTCACGTACCATGCTGACAAAGCCTTCTTCCAGAACACCGGCACGAATCCGGCCCAGGACATAGTCAGGGGTAACCCGCTCAAGAATAATATTATCGATACCTGCGTTATGCAGAAGCTGGCCCAGAAGCAAACCGGATGGGCCGGATCCGATGATGACAACCTGTGTTTTCATTATTTTTTGTATTGATCAGTTGCGGGCTGTCCTCGTTACACGAAGGAGAGCCGATGATTGTTACCAGGGACAAATGAAGCCCTGAATCAGGGCGAGAAGTATAGCAATGCCGGCAGTCTGGGCAAAGCCACCGACATGATCAAGATCAATTAATCTGCTTGCCCAGGCTATCGAGGAAAGAGCGCTCTTGTGCAGTCGATAACAGCAGGTGTGTCACCTTGCCAATAATATTTTCTTCCGGGACGAAGCCCCAGTAGCGGGAATCTTCACTGTTATTGCGAAAATCTCCCATGACAAAATAACTGCCCTCGGGAACCACGATGGTATCACTCACCTGCCTGATCGGTCGGTCGGCCATGACCATGACGGGATGCCTGACACCGCTAAGCGTTTCTTGTGCGGTCAGGCGCTGTGTGCTGCTATTCATGGCAACCTCACCCAATGGCACTTCAATGTCGTTCACAAATACTTTTAGCCCTTCTGTACGTATGGCATCACCGGGAACCCCGATAACACGTTTGACATACTGTACATCCTTGCCCGGAGGAAAGAAGGTAATAATGTCTCCCCGCTCTGGCGTATTCAGGGCAAACAAACGCGAATGCGTGAATGGAATTGCCGGACCCAGCTTCATTTTATTCACCAGTACCACATCACCAGGCAAAATGGTGGGCTCCATGCTGGATGTGGGTACGGGATTCCAGTCAGCAACCGCAGTCCGGAAAAAAGCCATGCCAGCCAGCAGGCAAATAAGGCCCAGATTTTTCCTGAACAGATTCTTCATAAAAAGTACTCCTTTGCTGATTAGAAGCAATTTTTCCAGGTTAGTTCATTTTGCCAGGCAAAAAAAAGCCGGCCCTGGCGGGCCGGCTCACTTACTAAAAGGGAAAAATGATAAGTATTACAAACTACTTCAGCCTAGAAGCTGTGCCTGATCGAGGCCGAGTACATACGACCAGCAACAGAGTAAAACTCAAGCGCATAACGTGACGTGGTCGAATTCCAGCCGGAATTTGACTCGATGACAGGATCTTCATCACTCAGGTTCCGTACTCCCAGGGCAATCTGTGAGCCCCAAGGAGAATCATATACCAGGTTCAGGTCATGCGTGTCGTACTCGTCAAAATCATAGGTTGCATCAGAGTGCGAATCGATCCACTGGTATACATAACTCAGAGTGAACGCATCTATACCCCAACGCAGTGTCATGTTGGCCCTGTTTTCCGGGTACTGTGTAGTACCGGCGTGCTCGGTTTTACCGATGACAGGCAGGGTTTCATTATACTTGCGAAGGTTTGACCAGTTACCAATAGCTGTGAAATTACCAAAGTCAGTCTCGAAGTCGTAACGGGCACGGAAATCAACGCCTTCCACTTCCAGTAATGCCAGGTTGGCATTTACGTTGACCAGACCACAATTCGGAAATGACAAACCACTTCCTTCACAACGGGTAATAGGACCTGGTACACCATTAGCCGAAGCGCCACGATTGACATAGACACCTGAAGGCAAAGAGCCGAGCGCTTCCATTTCCAGAATGTCAGATTCATCCACTTCGGTGATGGCATCATCCAGCTCAATATTCCACCAATCAACGGCCATACGCAGCCCCGCTAGCGGCTCTACAACGATGCCGAAGTTGGTGGATTCAGATGTTTCAGCCTGAAGCTCAGGGTTTCCACCGGTAAATGTTTCAATCTGCGCATTAGGACAATCAGCATCGGCGATCCCTTGTGCACGGCAGCGAACCACGTCTGCCACACCTTCAAAATCCTGTGCTGCCAAACTGTACATGTCTGTCAGGTTGGGCGCCTTGAATCCTTCGCCCCAGGAAGCACGAAAGGTCAGCCAGTCAGTAGGCTGCCAACGGCCGGAGATTTGTGGAGAGAACTCACTGCCAAAATCATTATAGTCGTCATAACGACCAGCCACATTGACAATAAGATTATCAAGAACTGGCAACTGGACTTCGCCGAAAACTGCCTCACGGCTACGACCACCTGCAGAGCTGTTACCGGCAGAACCAATGACATTGCCTGCCTCGCGGTAAGAATCGTATTGGTCTGAGTAATTTTCACGAGCTGTTTCAGCACCTGCTGCCCAGCCAATAGCACCACCGCCCAATTCGAAACTGTCCAACTGACCATCGAATGTCACTCCAAAACCTTCCCATACCGTGGAGATATCGCGGTTAACAGTAGCATGGCTCAGGGCAATGGCATCTGCGTTGGACGGCGCAAACGGATCACCGACATTGTATTCATCATTCTCAACCAGGTTTTCGATGATGCTGGCAAGGATATAGTTATTACCGGAATCTGTCGCATTCATGCGGTAATCACGGTAGTAAACCTCGAAGTTAAGCTCTTCATCAAAAAGGTTACCGCGCAGACCGATGGTGGTATCAAATTCATTAGACTTACCTTCGTCATCACGGTTGCCATGGCCAACAAATCGATGATAAGAATGGCATCCTGGCCCAGATTGTTCTGTGCAGAGTCCTGGGAGAAAAAGAAACCACCAATAGCTGGAGCAAACCGACCAATAGACTTGTTATTGACAAAACGGTTTTCTATGAAGGCTTCCAGATTATCATTAATTTCAAAATCGGCCGTCGTGATGGTCGCCCGGCGCTCAATACCGGCATTCTGCATTGAATAATCCGCATAACCGAATCCACAGCCGACACCTGGAACACCAAAGGGTGTATCCACAGGTGTCAAACCTGCATAATCACAGGTACCCGGGTAACCCAGTGCCTGAGAGAAATCCAGTGTAAACAATGAATTACCACCACCATTGATACCCTGCACATCCAGAGTGCCATCCTCAGGCAGACCATTGGGGCCTGTCATGCCATTGACCTGGACATTTGAATAATTGCGGTCTTGGTCAAATACCGGTAACTTTCTGTACCACTCACCAGAGAAAACAATACTGCCCCTGTCATAAGTAGTACCAAAGGAGAAACCCAGGTTATCAGTATTGGCACTGTCACGGGTCGGACGAGAACCACCAGCATAAATCTCAGCCCCTTCCCAGTCTTCCTTCATGATGATATTGACTACGCCACCAATTGCATCAGCGCCATAAACAGCAGAAGCACTGTCGGTAAGGATCTCGACACGATCCACAGCAGCCATTGGAATGGTGTTGATATCAACAGCCGATGTACCGGTCCAGGGGTTGCCCGGAACACGCCGACCGTTAACCAGAACTGCCGTTCGGTCTGTTCCCATACCCTTCAAGTCAATCAGGGCAATACCACCAAATGAGGAGCCTGATTGTTGAGTGTAAGAACCAAGTGAGTTATACGAGCTATCACGCAGCGCGTCAGTAACGCTGTCGACCCCGCTCAATTGCAGGTCAACGGCGTCGATAGCTGTCACGGGACGTGGTGCATCGGATACTACTGAACGGATTCTTGACCCGGTTACAATCACTTCCTCGATGTCCTGGGCCAGTGCCGGTACGGAAGTGGCTGCCCCAGCAGCCGCAATGGTTCCGAAAGCAACAGACCAGACGGAAAGTTTAAAGCGTTTTTTAGTCATTTTAGGTTTCTCCCTATACTTGAAGATCACGCACTAAAACATTGAAACAATACATTCCCACCTATGTATCAATGCAATAGCGGACGCATAAAAGCGTTCATTCACCTACAACAAGGAATGCGCGTTTGGTTTTTTCTTGAGGCAATACATAACGGGATACTGAATTAATCCGGAAATCCCACATTTCCAAAAACAGCGCGGGACTAATTAATAATTCCCTTTACAATCAGTGCCTTAAGTACTTTTTTAAAAATTGCTTAAATTAATTAAACAATGTTCAGTGGATTACTACACACTGTTCAATTAATTTATACACTTTTTTATAATAAATATTGTCCATCAATCATAGGAGGTTTTATCCACCGTGGGACGCAGATCTGACCATACGCAGGAGCAGCTCAAGGAGCTGATTATTACTGCGAGTATCAAGCTCATCACGGAAATCGGTCCCAGTGCATTCGGCACTCGGGCCATCGCCAAGGAAATCGGCTACTCATTCGGGACCATCTACCATGTCTATGGAGATCTCGAAAACCTTCGCTATCACGTCAAGGGACGTATCCTGGACAACTGGTATAAAGAAATGGCTGCCGGGATGGAAGACGACACTTACAAGGCAGAGTACCTGGTTGATGCCTATATCGATCTTTCTGAACAGCAGCGTTTTCTCTGGGCCTTTGTCTTTGCCCTGCCTAACGAGAAAAAAGAGAAAGCCCCCGCCTGGTACATGGAAAAAGTGGAAAACCTGTTCTCACTTGTCATCAAGGCATTTTCTCCCATATGCAGGAATAACAAGGAAACAGAAATCGCAGCACGCGCCATCTGGCCCAGCATTCACGGTATTTGCGTACTTGCCATAGCCGGCAAACTGGATATGGTCAGCCAGGAGACACCAAAAGAACTGGCACATCGCCAACTGGCCATCTACCTGCGTGGGCTGAAGCATATTGATGAAGACGAGGAGCTGCCTAGAGTCATTCACTAGGACTAGCCCTTCCCTGCCTGTTATACGCACGTTGTATTATTCGACATGAAACTTGTCGTCGCTTTCGCTTATACTCTGTGAGATACCAGATCCCAGGAGCATTACGACATGACGTCAGCCCTTCCCTCCGCCATTACCTCACTCAACGACAGGCAATGGCTGGATACCCTCATCAACAGCATCGATAACCCGGTGATTGCCGGCGTCGAATTTCCAGGCTTTCCACCTGAGGAACTTCAAGCCACTTTTGTCGGTTCGTCAAACAAGACGGCCCTCCAGGAGGCTTACCACTTTTATCATTTCCTCAAAGTGCGCTCGGCAATGGCCGACAATCCCGTGTCTGATCAAAGCCGCTTTCTCGATTTCGGCTGCGGCTGGGGACGCTTCCTGCGTTTTTTCTGGAAAGATATTGAGGAAGCCAATCTTTACGGCTGTGATATCAACAAGATGATCCTGGAGACCTGCCAGTCCCTGAACGTGCCCGGCCAACTGGACAAAATTGAGCCGCGTGGTCAGCTACCCTATGCAGACGGGTTCTTTGACCATGCCATGGCCTACTCGGTATTCACCCACCTGCCGGAAGCCATTCATCTCCACTGGATGAAAGAGCTTGCCCGGGTCACCCGCCCCAGCAGCATTATCTGCCTGACCCTGGAGCCACGGCGTTTCATCGACTTCGTCAGCGAGGTACCCCAGGATGCCGACAATGCCTGGTACAGGAAGCTTTCAGTGCACAAACCCAATGTGCCGCAGTACCACCGTGATTTTGACGATGGCAGGATGGTGTTCATGCCGACCAATGCCGGGCATGAAGAAATCTATGGTGATGCAGTTGTGCCGTTATCATTCATTGAAAACCACTGGCAACCCTGGTTCGACATAGAAACCTACCTGGATGATCCAGAGCAATTCTGGCAGGCAGTGTTAGTTGTCAAACGCACCGCGGCCACTTTCTGAGCATAGACTGCCATACGCCGGGCCATGCGGTTTTCGCCGGGCTGGTACAGTGTCACTATTTGCTGCCGAAAACCTCGAGATAGCATTAACCACTGCGCCGTGAAATGTTTTAGAATGGCCGCCCATCATGCAGACACCACGATTCATCGCATTTTACCTGCCCCAGTACCACCCGATCCCCATCAATGATGAAAGCTGGGGCAAGGGTTTTACCGAGTGGACCAATGTCACCAAGGCACAGCCGTTATTCGAGGGGCATTACCAGCCTCATCTGCCTACTGAACTGGGCTTTTATGACCTGCGTCTGAAGGAAACCCGTCTGCAGCAGATAGCTCTGGCCCGTGAATTCGGTATCGACGGCTTCTGTTACCACTATTACTGGTTTTCCGGCGAAAGGGTGCTTGAGCAGCCCATGAATGACATGCTCGCGGATCCGGACAGTGATATGCCCTTCTGCGTCTGTTGGGCCAATGAAAACTGGACACGGCGTTGGGATGCGGCAGATCACCAGTTGATCATGGAGCAGAAATACCGCCCCGAAGATGACCTCAATTTCATCAGGGACCTGGTGCCCGTGTTACAGGACCCCCGTTATATCAAGGTTGATGGCCGCCCCTTCCTGATTGTTTACTGCCCGCAGCATATGCCTGATGCCCGCAAGAGCTCAGAGGTGTGGCGTGAGTACTGCCGCGAAATCGGGCTGGGAGAAATTCATATCTGTGGTGCGTTGACCCATGGCAATGATGACTACACCAGGTTCGGTTTTGACAGCGGGGTCGAATTCCCGCCACACAATGCCTATGAAGGCTACATGAATCACGAAATCCAATTTCATGAGCCCCATCGCGGCACAGCCATGCAGTACGGCACGGTGGCGCAATCCTTTCTTGATCGTCATTACACAGGCGAGAGGATCTACAAAACCGTGTTTCCGTCCTGGGATAACACTGCACGGACACAGAATCGTGCTGTGTTCATGTACAACGGCACACCGGAAAACTACGAATACTGGCTGGCTGCCACCGTGGACCAGGTCCAGGAACAAAATGACAGCGACCCCCTGGTGTTCATCAATGCCTGGAATGAATGGGCTGAAGGTTGTCACCTGGAACCCGATCGACGTTACGGGCGGGCCTTCCTGCAGGCAACACTGGACGTCAAAAACGGCATTCGCCAATATGACGGCTTTACGCACACCGAGTCCCAACTGACAGATACTATTGATGACCCCAAGGCACGTCGTTTCTGGAAAGAACTGAAACAGTTGGTTGGCTATCACTACTGGCTGAATTTTGGCAGGGCCAAGCGCTGGGTAAACAACAAACCCTGGTTACGGGCTCCCTTGCTCCCCTTTGTCAGGTTAAGCCGCAAAGTCCTTGCCCTGTTCAGTCCGGCAGACTGAACCTGTCCCCGACCCCACTTGTAAACTGCAATCACAGGCCATGTATTCACTTTTCGATCTTTGCCTGTTCCTGCTTTTCCTGTCAGCAATCTACTACTGGTGGCGCGGCCGTGAATTACATACCGTGGCCCTGACCGCGGCCAAAAAATACTGCCGCGAACGGGGTATCCAGTTACTGGATGAGACCCTGGTGTTCAGTAAATTCGCCATGACACGTGCCAGCAATGACCGGCGCTACTTCAGCCGAATTTACCATTTTGATTTTTGTCGTGATGGTACCGACCGGCACCAGGGCGAGATTATCCTGCGCGGTCAACGGGTGTTGCGGGTAATGCTGGAGGGGGAAGTCCTGGAGATTACGGAGTATTAGGAGAAAGGGAGAAAGGGAGAAAGGGAGAAAGGGCAAGATCCGTCAAGCAACCGCTTCAAACCAATCCCGAACTCTAACGCAATCCTGAAACCATTGTAGGCCGGAATAGCGAAGCGTCATCCGGCATGGCGACCGCAGATCGCCCGAATCACATCGTGGCAAAATTCAATTATTGCTCGCTACCGGCTTGCCAACCACCACCAAGGGCCTGGAACAGGCCGACCATGGCATTGAGCTGCAGCAGCTTGTTATCAAGGTAGCTGTTGCGGGTAGAAAACAGGGTATTCTGGGACGTCAGTACTGTCTGAAAATCGGCAACACCTTCTTCGTAGCGCACCTGGGCTATGCGGAATGATTCCTCGGCAGCGTCCAGGTTCTGGGCAGCCACTTCACCCTGTGCCTGCAGCAACTGGATATTGCTGAGTAACACTTCCACTTCGTTGAAGGCACCGATGACAGCACGGCGGTAATTGTTCAGGCTGTTTTCCATGGTCAGCCTGGCCTGGTCAATATTCCGGAAACGCTGACCGTTATCCAGAAGAGTCTGTACCAGGTTGGCGTTGATATTGAGAATGGTATCCGGATCACTGACCAGTTCGGACAGCGAAGTACTGGAGGCATTGATGCCACCGGTCAGGGAAATCTGCGGAAACAGGTCTGTCCGCACGATATCCACGCTGGCCCGGGAGCTGCGCAGGTTGGCTTCGGCCTGGACCAGATCCGGACGCCGCACCAGTAACTCTGATGGCAGACCGGGTTGTACTGCGGGGACCTGAATTTCCTGCAGGGTCTGGCCGTCGACATCAAATTGCTGGACAGAACGGCCAGCCAGCAAGGCCAGTGTTGCCCTTGTACTCAGGTCATTCTGAATAAAACTGCGCAGGTTGTTACGTTCCCTTTCCAGGGCAATCTGTTGCTGCAATGCCTCGATGGGTACGGCCACACCGGCGTCCACCCTGGCCTGGGCAATGCGATAGATGGCTTCGGCATTTTCCACGTTCTGCATGGACGCTTCGATCTTGTCGCGCGTCAGCAGCAACTGGAAATACGTGGACGCAGTTGTACCCAGGGTGTTCAGGGCAACATCAGCCACCTGGGCAACACGAAAATCGTAATCGGCCACCGCCCGGTTATAGGTAGCAGGTTTGCTGAGAATATCGTTGTAGGTAAACGTGGCACCCAGTTCAAAAGGCTGGTTCGGACTCGCCGAACTGTCTACACCATCAATGCGCGTTTCACTGTAGGAGGCACCCGTGCCCAGTGACACGATCGGTGTCGGCAGCAGGTTGAACCCGGCTTCGCGCAGAGCGATTTGTGCCGACTCGAGATTGCGGCGATTGTTTTCCAGGTCCAGGTTGTTCTGTTGCACCTGGGTAATGAGTTCGCTGAGCGCCTCATCACTGAAGGCATTCCACCAGTCCGTCTCGGGCCACACTTCGGCATCATCAACCACTGGTCCCAACCAGTCTTGCGGTATGTCCGACTCGGACAATTGCGGCAGTTCTGTCAGGCTGCAAGCGGTCAGCAATGTTGATGCCAGCAGGAAAATGGGATATCGCAACATGGTGAAAATCTGTCCTTACTCGTTGGCCAGTGCTACAACCGGGTCCAGGCGTGCTGCCTTGCGGGCCGGGGCAAAGCCAAAAACAAGGCCGGTTGCCGTTGCGCAGCAAAATGCCAGGATCATCGGCATACTGGTGAACTTGATCGACACTTCAAAGAACATCAGCACATAACCGACTCCGACACCGGCCAACACACCAATGATGCCGCCAACACCTGACACCACGATGGCCTCGGAAAGAAACTGGGACATGATGTCACTTTGCCGGGCGCCCGTGGCCATGCGAATACCGATTTCGCGCGTGCGCTCGGTGACCGACACCAGCATGATATTCATCACCCCGATGCCACCGACCAGTAGCGAAATCGCTGCCACCGATCCCAGCAGCATGGTGAAGGTATCCTGCGAAGCGGACACGGTTTCAAGCAACTCTGCACTGTTGAAAATACGGAAATCCTCGGTGCCGTGGCGGGCTATCATGAATTCAATCAAGTTAGTTTCCGTTTCCTCGATCTTGTCCACGTCATCAGCGTAGACTGAAATGCTGCGGGCATTGGACTCACCCATCAAACGCAGTGCGCCGGTTTTAAAAGGCACAAAAATGGCATCATCCTGGTCACCTCCGCCAAATCCGGAAGAGGCCCCCTTGGTAGTCAGAACGCCTATCACCTGGAAGGGAATGTTCTTGATCAGAATGTATTCCCCGAGCGGATTCATGCCAGGTGGAAACAGTTCCTGCGCCACTGTGGCCCCCAGTACAGCCACCGGCGTATAGGTCTCGCTGTCTTCCCGGTTGAAGAAAATCCCCTGTGCCAGCGGCCAGCTGCTCATCTCCGGCATGTTCTGTGATACTGCCGTCACCTGGGTGGAGTAGTCCTGGCGCTGGAAACGCACCGTGTAATTACTCTGAAGCTCCGGCATCGCACCCAGGACATTGGGCAATTGCTCCGCGATGGCCTCGGCATCCTCGTAGGTCAATGTGGATGGCAGGCTGCGGCGTTGTCCCGGTATTCGGGCAGGCTGCAAGGTCAGGCGGTTGGTGCCAATCTGGCTGATGCGGTCAACGATATCCTGCCGGGCCCCCTCACCTATTGCCAGCATGGCCACAACAGAGGCTACACCGATCACAATCCCCAGCAGGGTAAGAATGGTTCGAAAAATATTGGCTTTCAGTGAACGCATGGCCATGCGGATAGCTTCGCCGACACCAG
>Ga0181583_10003013_pt1 | contig 12400 bp, 11 predicted proteins | sample 071ome_31_FD_132461 | JGI IMG/M metagenome (GOLD analysis project Ga0181583, IMG submission 132461) | Coastal salt marsh microbial communities from the Groves Creek Marsh, Skidaway Island, Georgia - 071405CT metaG (megahit assembly) | ecosystem: Environmental > Aquatic > Marine > Intertidal... | reverse complement strand
TTGAAGAACCTCTTTTACCAGCCTTAGTTGTTATCAATACAACTCCATTGGCTGCTCGAACACCATAAATTGCGGTTGATGAAGCATCCTTCAAAACATCAATAGAAACAATATCCGAAGTTGAAATATTACGAATATCATCGGTAATTACTCCATCTACAACATACAATGGTTCAGCACCACCAATTACAGAACCAGTACCTCGAATACGGACTGTTGGAGCCGATCCAGGTGAACCATAATTGGTAATTTGAACACCCGCTAGTTTACCTTGAAGTGCTTGTGTACCAGTCAAAACAGGCTGCTTTACCAAATCTGCTCCTTTAACCGATCCTACAGAACCAGTAATCTCTTTACGCTTCACTTTTGAATAACCAACAACAACAACTTCATCTACTCTATCTACATCTTTGTCCAAAGAAATAATAACTCTTTTTTCATTTGCTAAGTAATAATCTCGTTCATTGTATTCCGAAGCTATAAAATGAATTTGAGTTCCTTTTGGTTGATTCAATAAAATCCTTCCCAAGCTATCAGTATAGCCCACAGTTTCAGTTGACACCCCTTTTGCATTCATTAACACACGATTAACCATAACTTTATTGATAGGTTTTGAAGTTTTAGAATCAACGACTTGCAGGCTGTATTGTGCTTTCAGTAAACTGAAGGAGAACAGAAAACTGAGGAAAAAAACAAGTTTAAAAGCAACAAACTTTACATCTTGATAAGTTTTTTGTTGTATTATCCGGACCATAAATAAATATAAGTAGAGCGGGCAATTTAGTAATAATTGTCATTTATACAACAAGGTTTTTAATAAATAAAATAAATTCTATTGCTATGAAAATCCTAAATTTATTCAGTATTAACTATTTACATACTTATCCTCAATATATTCACTTTGCTCTTAATTAAGTAAGGGTTGGTATTAGATTTGCAAATCACAGTGGAACAGATTTTAAATTACTTTCAGCAACTCCCATTTAATCATTTAGACGTTTTGGGAATAGCAATAGTGGGTTTTACAATTTTACTTGGGTGGTATTACACATTTGTATATCATTTTAGGGTCAAACCAAAAGAAGGTAGTCCAGCCAACAATTTCAGCGAACCCGTTTCTGTTATTATTTGTGCTAAAAATGCAGCATTGCTCTTGGAAGAGAATCTACCCGTTTGGCTAGAACAAGATTATCCCGAATTTGAGATAATTGTTGTTGACGACTGTTCAGGAGATGAAACTGCTTATTTGTTGGTGAAAGAATCTGAAAAAGAACCACGTTTAAAGCATGTACTGTTAGACCCTAACATCATTAAAAACAGCAGTAAAAAACTAGCACTTACATTAGGAATTAAAAAAGCTCAATATAAAAATATTCTACTCACAGATGCTGATTGTTTACCAACGAGTAATCAATGGATTCAATCAATGATGAATGCAAGAAATAATGATAAAAAAATTGTTTTAGGTATATCTCCCGTAACTGGAGGCAAAGGATTTCTTGGAGGTTTAATTGAATATGAAAATCTTTTTACAGCACTTAATTATTGTGGGATGGCAATTGCACGACTTCCTTACATGGGTGTTGGTAGAAATTTATCTTATACAAAAGATCTATATGATTCTGTAAACGGATTCTCATCACACCACCACATTCCTGCCGGAGATGATGATTTATTTATTCAGTCTGTAAGTAATGGTTCAAATACAACCGTCAGTTTAAACCCTAACAGTTTTACCATTACTAAGGGGCCAAAAGATTTCAAACATTATTGGCGACAGAAAATGAGACACCTTTGGGTTGGAAGAATGTATCGGGGAACGGTAAAATTTCATCTTATGTGGTACCCAATTTCTCAGGTATTATTTTGGGCTACTATTATATTATTTTTTATTTTTAGTAGTCATTGGATATATCCAACGGTATTAACAATAGTAAAGTTTATTACAGAATGGATCGTATATTATAGAAAAGGTAAAAAACTACAAATGCGCAAAGGAGCGAATTTGTATCCTTTTTATAATTTAATAACTACTATTTGGTACCCTTATGTAGGAATTCGTGCATACTTTAAGAAACGAATAATATGGTAACTGCTGAAATTATTGAAAAATACTTCGACACCCTTAGCGATAATCAAAAAGTACAGTTTAAAAATCTTAAGGATTTATATATTTATCACAATAACAGAGTAAATTTAATCTCAAGAAAGGATACAGATAATTTTTACATTCACCACATTTTACATAGTCTGGCTCTAGTGAAAACTACATCATTTTCTAATTTAAATACTGTTGTTGACATCGGAACAGGAGGTGGATTTCCCGGGATACCTTTGGCAATTATGTATCCTGAGGTTAAGTTTCATCTGATTGATAGTATTGGAAAGAAAATTAACATTGTACAAGAAATAGCCAATGAGGTAGGATTAGTAAATGTTACTGCTAAACAATACAGAATCGAGGAAACCCCATGGAAATATGACATGGCAGTAGCTCGAGCAGTAGCTCCAACAATTAGGTTATTTGGTTGGATGAAAGGACACTGGACTAATAAACCAAAATTTGCGTTGTTAAAAGGTGGAGACCTTTCTGAGGAGCTTAACGAACTTACACAAAGTAATCCCCGTTTGAAATTAAAAAGTCATCATATTAGCGACTTCTTTGAAGAACCCTTTTTTGAAACAAAGAAGGTTATTTCAATCGAGGGATAATTTCTTCCTTAGCAAATTTTATTGCATCTTCAAGCCCTACGGTATTTTTACCTCCTGCCGTGGCAAAAAAGGCTTGACCGCCGCCACCGCCTTGAATAAATTTACCGCAACTTCTTACCAAGTTTGATGCATTCAATTCTAATTCCTCAATTAAATTCTCAGAAATAATAATTGCAATCCCGGGCTTATCCGCTATACGGTAACCTAAAACCCCTACAAATGGATCAAATTGTTGTTTGAGTTGAAAGCAAATATTCTTGGCATCCTCAGCCGAATACAAATCAACAACTCTAAACAAAGTATTTACAGTTCCAAATTGAGAAACTTGCGATTCTAATTCTGCTTTAACTAGTTTGGCTTTCTCTAGTTGGAAATTTTGAATCTGCTTTTGAAACTGATTGTTTTGTTCAATTAGTTTTTCAATTGCTCCCAGAGAGTTTTTAGGATTATTTAATAATTGCTTGATGCTTTGGAGTTCTTGAGATTGAGAATTTAAGAACTCCATAGCTTTTGAACCGGTAATTGCTTCAATTCTTCTAATTCCTGCGCTTACGCTACCCTCTGACATGAGTTTAAAGTATCCTATATCCCGAGTATTTTGAACATGGGTTCCTCCACAAAGTTCTATGGAAAAGTCTCGATCAAACTCAATCACCCTAACAGTATCTCCATATTTTTCACCGAATAGGGCTGTTGCACCCATTTGTTTAGCTTCTTCAATTGGCATATCTCGATATTCGTTGAGGTCAATGGATGAAGCAATTTTTTCGTTTACCATATCCTCAATCTTTTTCAACTCTTCATCGGTCATTTTACCAAAATGAGAAAAATCGAACCTCAATACTTCATCATTCACTAAACTACCTTTTTGTGCCACATGCTCTCCTAATATATTCCTTAATGCACTATGCATTAAATGTGTTGCTGAGTGATTTTTTCTAATATCATTTCTCCGGTGAACATTAACTTCCGCAAAAATTTCTCCGTTTGGATTTGAAATCATCTTATTGGAAATAAGTACATGAAGTTTATTGTCTTTTTGAGTATCAATTACAACAACTTCATCCCCTTTTGAATCAATTAGCTTTCCTTTATCTCCTACCTGCCCTCCACTTTCAGCATAAAATGGTGATTTTACTAATACATATTGAAAAAAGGCGCCACCCTTTTGCTTTACTTCCCTCCAACGACTAATTTGAGTTTTTACCCTTGTAGTATCATAGCCTACAAATTCTTCAGTGGTATCGCTAATAATCCAATTCCAATCGCCTAAATCTTTTTTTGCATCATTTTTCGACCTATTTTTTTGTTCTTCCAGGGCTTTTTCGAAACCATCTAGATCAACACCAACTCCCTTTTCTCGTGCAATTATTTCAGTTAAATCAATTGGAAATCCATATGTATCATACAACTCAAAGGCAGTCACACCTGCAATATCTTTCTTTCCGTTTTGATTAAAATAAGATGTAAGTTTTTGTATACCTGTACTTAATGTTTTAAAAAAGGATGTTTCTTCCTCTTTAATCACCTTAGAAATAAAATCTACTTGTTTGATTACTTCTGGATATGAATCTTTGAAATATTCAGCCAAAGAAACCACCAGTTGATGCATGAATGGCTGCTGAAGATTCAAATAACTATACCCATACCTTACCGCACGTCGTAATATCCTTCTTACAACATAACCTGCTCCGGTATTAGACGGAATCTGACCATCCGCAATTACCATTACCACTGCACGGATATGATCTGCAATAACTCTAAATGCGATATCTTGTTCTTCATTATGGCCGTATTTAATATTTGCCAGCGTTGAAGTTTCATTAATTATATAACTGAAAATATCGGTATCATAATTCGACTTCTTCTTTTGAATAACACGAACCAAACGCTCAAAACCCATTCCTGTATCAACATGTTTTTCAGGTAAGCTAACGAGAGAACCATCCGCCATTCTGTTGAATTCCATAAAAACGTTATTCCAAATCTCCATTACTTCGGGATGATCGGCATTTACCAATGAGGCACCGTTAACCGATGAAATTTCTTCATCTGATCTAAGATCTATATGAATTTCTGTACATGGACCACAAGGACCGGTTTCGCCCATTTCCCAGAAATTATCCTTTTTATTTCCGTTTAGAATTCTCTCTTTTGGTAATAATTCTGACCAGATATTATAAGCTTCTTGATCAAAAGGAATATTTTCCTCTTTACTTCCCTCAAAAACCGTTACGTATAATCTATCCGTAGGAAGTTTATATACCTCAGTTAACAACTCCCAAGCCCATTTTATTGCTTCCTTTTTGAAATAATCCCCAAAAGACCAATTACCTAACATTTCAAACATAGTATGATGGTAATGATCATGACCAACTTCGTCTAAGTCATTATGCTTTCCACTTACTCTAAGGCATTTTTGACTATCAGTAATTCGCTTTTCAGTGGTAGATTCATTTCCCAGAAAGAAATCTTTAAATTGATTCATCCCTGCATTTGTAAACATTAATGTTGGGTCTCCTTTTACGACAATTGGCGCTGAAGGAACTATTTTATGTCCTTTTGATGCAAAAAAGTCCAAAAATTGCTTTTTGATTTCTAGCGAGGAAATGCTCATAATTTGCAAAGATACCAAACTAGTGTTGATGAATAAGGAGTAAAACAAAAAAAGCGGCATAAAGCCGCTTTTTTCACAAAAAATCAATCAAATTTTTTAATGAGAAACAACTATTTTGGGGGCAGCCAACTTGATCTCATCACTCGAGCCGTCGGCAAACTTTTCAAAGTTTGTATTGAATAATTCAGCCAGTTTATTGCACTGAGCATCATAAGCTTCTTTATTATCCCAAGTATTTCTCGGGTTTAATAGACCAGATGGCACATTTGCGCACTCCTCTGGCATCATAACTCCAAACACCGGGTGTGGAATAAAATTCCCTGTTAATCGTGCCTCTAAAGCCTCAGTAATCATCGCACGAGTATATCCTAACTTCATTCTACTACCTATTCCATATGGACCACCAGTCCAACCAGTATTGACTAACCAAACGTTCACATCCGGATTTTGATTCAATTTCTCACCTAACATTTCTGCATATTTTGCTGGATGAAGAGGCAGAAATGCTTGTCCAAAACAAGCAGAGAAGGTTGCTTGTGGTTCAGTAACACCTGCCTCGGTACCAGCAACTTTTGCTGTATAACCTGAAATAAAGTGATACATAGCTTGTCCTGGTGTTAATTTAGAAATCGGAGGCAACACCCCAAAAGCATCTGCGGTTAAAAAGAAAATATTTTTAGGTGATTCTCCAACAGAAGGAACTGCTACATTTTCAATAAAATCTATTGGATAGGCGACACGAGTATTTTCAGTAACTGAAATATCATCATAATTTACTTTGTCTGAATCCTCGAAGAATCTTACATTTTCCATTAATGCTCCTTCTTTGATCGCGTTCCAAATTTGAGGCTCTTTCTCTTCGGTTAGATTCACACATTTTGCATAACATCCTCCTTCAAAGTTAAAAACTGTATTTTCAGACCAACCATGTTCATCATCACCAATAAGTTTCCTGTTTGGATCAGCACTTAAGGTGGTTTTTCCTGTACCACTTAATCCGAAGAAGATTGCAGTATCACCATTTTTACCAATGTTGGCGGAACAGTGCATACTTAACACACCTTTTTCTTGAGGAAGAATGTAATTTAACACGCCAAAAATTCCTTTTTTAATTTCACCAGTGTAACCACTTCCGCCAATAAGAATAATCTTGCGTGACATGTCAACAATAGTAAAATTGTGCTGTCTGACACCATCAACTTTAGGGTCACCTTTGAAGGTAGGAGCTGCTAATATTAACCATTCAGTTTCTTGCTTTGCTGCTTGTTCTAATGTAGGACGTAAAAACAGATGCTTAGCGAATAGATTCTGATAGGCGCTTTCCGTAATCACCTGTATATTTAGCCGGTAAGTGGGATCAGCACACGCATAAGCATGTCTAATGAATATATCTTTTTGGTTTAGATGATTTACCACCTTGTTCAATAGTGCATCAAACTTATCCGATGCAAATGGTTGGTTTACGGATCCCCACCAAGCGGTATCTTTAGTTTTATCATCCTGTACCAAGAACTTATCTTTTGGGCTTCTTCCTGTAAATTCTCCGGTATCTGCGGCAAGTGCGCCACGATCTGTAAGTTTACCTTCGCCTCTCTCCAAGGCCTTGTCTACTAATTCTTGGGTAGTTAAGTTTTCAAAAACTTGATTGGCTTGTGTTTTTAGGGCGTCAATCAATGCTGCATTACTCATCATAAATAATAAATGTAAATTTGACCCTACAAAATTACCAAGGGCAAACGAGTATACCACAATGTAAAACACATGTGAAGATAAGTACTTACGCACAATTATTTACATAGATCCTCTTACAATAAGATAACCATAACAAAATGAATAACAACTACTTAATCGGACCCCTATATTCAAAAAGTGTAACCTTGACACTTGCATTTATGTGCATTTTTTTCCTAAAGGGGCAAAATCAACCCAAAGAGCAGATTAGATTTCATTTAGGAACTGATCTAGGAATACAGGTAGCAAATGCATCATGGTGGTTGACAAATCGTTATGTTGTAAGAAATACACTAAAAATAAACCCAAAGGAGTGGAAAGTTCCTGTGTTAGATGATTTATCTAAATCTACCTTAACAAAAACTCACGCATGGGCTTCAGACTATACCCTTCAAGGAGCTTTGTTATTATCCCTAATTCAAATCGATCAATATAAAAACTTTGAGTCTACTCGAAATTTTGGAAATCTTTGGATACAAAATTTACTATTTACCGCCAATCTCACACAGTCTGTAAAAATTACTTTTCAACGCAAACGTCCATACACCAGAGATCCAAACTTTATAACGGATGGACATAACGATCATTATTACTCATTTTTTAGCGGACATAGTTCAATGACAGCAGCAGCAGCAGCAACGTCAATGTGGATGGCATATAGATATCCTTCATCAAAAACGAGTAAAATAACAGCTTGGGCATCGACGGGGTTAGCTTTAACGACCGGTGTTTTAAGAATTACAGCAGGTAAACATTACCCTTCTGATGTACTTACCGGGTGGGCTATCGGTACCGGTGTATCCTTGCTCAACGGCTGGATACACGAAAAACTTTAGTTTTTTAACTTTTCTTTGAAAAGCTTTTTGAATTTATCCACCTTCTCACCTACCACATAGACACAATAAGGTTGACTTGGATTGTTTTCAAAGTAATTTTGTTGATAATCTTCAGCGACGGAAAAATCCTTTAATGGAATAATTTCAGTAACAATTGGGTCAATCCACAAACCAGATTCCTCAACGGCAAGTTTACTTTTTAAGGCAATCTCCTTTTGTTCGTCGTTTGTAAAATATATTCCACTTCGATATTGCGTACCAACATCATTACCCTGACGGTTTAATGTGGTTGGATTGTGGATTCTCCAAAATACAGTAAGTATCTCTTCGTAAGAAGTTTTCGAAGGATTAAAAAACAAACGTACTACTTCAGCACATTGCGTTCTGCCTGTGCATACTTCTTTATACGTCGGATTCTTTACAAGGCCATTACTGTAACCACATTCTATTTTTTCAATACCCTCCATGTTTTGATAAACTGCATCGAGGCACCAAAAGCATCCACCCGCTATTACACAGGTATCTAAATTTACAGAAGATTCCATATTTGATTGATTTGTATGTTGACTTTGACAGGAAGAACTAAATAAAGAAATAAAAGTGAAAATAAACGCTGTAAATTTCGCTATACTACCCTTTTGTTTTATACCCTTTTGAAACCAAGTATTTTTTAATCTTTTCTGCGACATCACCTTGTATGTATATTATTCCGTCTTTTGAGGTCCCACCAGTTCCACAATGATTTTTTAGAGATTTTTCCAAGTCTTTTAAATCTTCCTTATTTCCTATAAATTCACGAATTGCAATGGTTGATTTCCCGGATCTAACTTCTCTTCGCACGTATAAAGTTTGCTGCGAAGGCGTTAAGGTTTCTTGGCTTTCTTCTCCTGAATCATAATGATAGTTAGGATCTGTACTATAAACGATTCCGTTTCTATTTTTGTTTTTGTTACTCATTATTTATCCTTTTCTATGTATGATGGAAGCCTTGGGTTGTGCTGTTGGCATTATTACCAAGTCATTAATATTTACATGTAATTTTCGTGAAGTTATATAGTATACAGCATCTGCGATATCCTCAGCTATTAGATTTTCAAAACCAACATATACTTGATCTGCCTTTTCTTTATTTCCTTCAAAACGAACCTCACTAAATTCAGTATCTACGGCTCCAGGGTGCACGGCCGAAACTCGAACGTTAAACTCTGCCAATTCAATTCTCATAGCCTGAGTGAGGGCATCAACGGCGTGTTTGCTCGCACAGTAAACATTTCCATTCATATATACTTCCTTACCAGCAATTGACCCAATATTTACTATATGCCCCTTTTTGCTTTGTTTCATCCCGTTGGCAACCACCTTAGAAACATACAATAATCCCTTAACATTGGTATCTAACATCGAATCCCAATGCTGTGAATTTCCATCGAAAAAGCGCGATAAACCAAGAGCTAAACCTGCATTATTTACTAAAACATCAATATTCTTCCATTCATTTGGAAGGCTATTTAACGACTCTATAACTTGTTCTTCATTCCTTATATCAAAACATAATACATGAACTCTACCTTCTTCATATCGGCTTTTAAATTCTGCTAATCTATCAAGCCTTCTTCCTGTTATAATAACCTTAAAATTATTTTCTAAATATAATTCGGCACATGCTCTTCCAATTCCCGATGTACCACCAGTAATCAATGCTATTTTACTGCTCATAATGTTGCTTCAATAATTAGGTTTGGTGAAAATATGAGTCCTCTTGTACTTCTGCCCGTTGCAAACAATGTTAGCTTCAGTTTGAATTTTAAAATTGCCCAAACACACTTTCGAACCAAATTTTTAATTATACCATTAACATCCATATTAGATGAATGAATTTTCACATCATTGAAGCCAACGGACATCATTAATTGTTCTGCAGAGCTTAAATTCATATAGTTTTCATGAGTGAAATCACCGTTAGCAAATACAGTTGCTAATGGTGCGTCTAAATTTGGAGTTCGAAAAATTACCTTTCCTCCTGGTTTCAAATGTTTTTTAACCCCCAACAATAAATCTACTAGTTCATCTTTTGTAAAATGCTCAATAATGTCCATACCTAATACTAAATCCATCTTGGTTTTTTGATTGTTCAACCATTCAATAATATCGCCTTGAATAACATTTGAAACACCCAATTGCTTCGCTAATTCAACTTGTTCATTACTCAAATCTACACCTGTAACTTCTGAAAAATGATTATCAACTAAGAGACTCACTAGACTTCCACTTCCACAACCCATATCTACTATTAGAATGTCTTTTGGTAAATCTGTAATGATTGGCAATATCTCTTTAGCAAATCTAATTTTCTCACGTACAAACAATGACTTAGCATCTGTCAATGATGCCCGTCCACTCTGGTTGGTATGATAATTCTTGTATAAAGTTTCTCTGTATTTCATTTTTGGGGATTTTGAACTACTGGTATATCTACTGCCGCCATAATAGATGTGCAAGATGCAATTAATTTTTCAGTTCCATCCTCAAATACATCAAAAACTTCACCGTCACAATAAATCAGAAATTTTCCAGCCTTTTTTATTCTTCCTTTTGCTCTAATAAAATTAGAAGTGCTAGGATTCAAATATGAAACCTTAAGATCAGCAGTAACTACATTTTTTGACTCATCCACCGCCGTGTATGCAGCTATTCCTGTTACTACATCACAAATGGTTGCCGTCACTCCACCGTGTAAAAAACCATTTTGCTGAAGATGGTGAGAACCAACCTCTAATGTCATATGAGCTTCGCCAGATTCCACCATTTCTAAAACCAATCCCATGTGATTGATAAAATGGTTATTTTTTAGTCGATCCTTAAAAAATTCGTAATAATTCATTTGTTTATCGTGCTGGGTTATAACCTGAGATTCTTAAAATTTTATTCGCGTCTGTTTCTGAAAACAATTCAGACCAAGTACAATCCGTTTCATCCATATATTTCTGAATTATTTTTAAGCCAATAAAGCTTCCAATCATAGGTGGACATTCTGGAGGAACACCCGACGCAAACGTTTTGTTTCCGTATACAAAGAACCTAACATAATCATTGAAGTTTTTAGAATACAGCAAATCATTTTGAAGGAATAACTTCCACATCTGTCCTTGATCACGTTCCATAAACGCCCATTCCTCTTCCGTGTAACCGAGATTGAGATGAGGGTTTTCTTGATCTGAAATATGAATTAAAAGTGCCCAAATTTTACCTTCTAATACCGCCTGAGCTAACATATTTTCTGGCTTGTGTAATGGTTTGTATTTTGAAGAAAGGTAATTCCATATTAGCATTGTAGGAATTTGAGTTGGGCTATTATATCTGTTGAAAAACTCTGGTACCTCAAGCATAGCATAAACCGGAAATGTATCATTCATAAACATTTCTTTAGAATATCCTAAAATTACTTGACCATTTACAGAATCATAAAATGTATTATAGTTGCTAAATTGAGAGAAATATGCATAAACCTTAGGTGTGCTTGTACCTGGCAAGTCTCTTTGTAAATTTCCCCATTGTTGATTTAGAGATTCACTCATGGTCGGATATTTAGCAAAATGAGCATTCATTGCTTTAAATATTGGGCGATTAACTTGAATGAATCTGGAAAAGTTAGATGCAAAAAAACTATCGGAAAAGCCTTGAAACTTCTTATAGTCCATTATTTCAGAAAACCATAACGAAAAAAACCGCGGATACTTCTCCTTAAATTGTTGAATATCTTTAACTTGTATTGGACGATTACTTAATGCTTCCAATTCACCAACAAAGTCAATTATTTCAATATTGGCAAGTTTAGCAGGTGGTTGCCCACAATGAGGGAAAACTATGAGCGTTAATACCATAAAAGTGTTACATAGTTTTCCTAAAAATTTGTTTTTTTGCATACAATTATAAACGATTCAAGATGAAGAAAATTATCCTTCTCAGTGCTTTGAGTATTACATCATTTGCCATTGGGCAAACAGTTGCTCAACCTAGTTCAATGAAAAAGTTATCTTTCGGCTTCAAAATTAGTCCAAATTTTTCCTGGTTGAAAGTCCAAGAAGGAGCAATTGAAAATTCTGGGATGGGTCTAGGCTTTTCATATGGCCTTACAGCAGATTATAGATTATCCCCATCACCTAATTATTGGGCGTCTGCAGATATTTTAATTTCTACGGCACCACTAACATTAAACCATACCGGAATTTTAAAAAATGAAGTTGATAATAACGATCAATCATACGAAAACGCAAAATTCAATTATGATGTACAATATATTGAGGTTCCCATTTCGTTTAAGATGAAAACCGAAGAAATTGGTAACTTGAAATACACATTTCAAGTAGGAATAGCGCCATCATTCACTCTCAGTAAAAGATTAAAAACATCGGTAACCCCAGACGTGTATGCCAATACTCCAAATATCACTTCCCACGATCCAAATGCAACACAAAACTCTATCTACGATTTTGACGGAGGTGCA
>Ga0181583_10002993_pt1 | contig 12441 bp, 4 predicted proteins | sample 071ome_31_FD_132461 | JGI IMG/M metagenome (GOLD analysis project Ga0181583, IMG submission 132461) | Coastal salt marsh microbial communities from the Groves Creek Marsh, Skidaway Island, Georgia - 071405CT metaG (megahit assembly) | ecosystem: Environmental > Aquatic > Marine > Intertidal zone... | reverse complement strand
GGGGGGGGGGCGGCGGCCGGGGGGGGGGGGGGGGGGGGGGGGGGGGGGGGGGACCCGGGTGCGGGAGGGCGGGGGAGGGGCCAGGCCGTTGTTGAGGTGGGGAGGGGCCCGAGGGTCCGCCGCTCACCTGGCCGGGCGTCCCGGCGGGGACCCAGGCGGGCATCCGGGCGTTACCGACGTCCTGGAGGGGGGCCTCCACGCCCAGGTGGCCGTACTGAGGGGCCATCTGCGCCGCAATGGCCGCACCTGCAGGGGGGCGCACCACAACGGACGCGGGTTTGAAGGCGGCATTTCGGGGGGGCGACAGCCGGTATGGGAGGCTGTCCTCGGCGATTCAGTGGCGCGATCGCGATAAGAGCACCCGAATCACGACGAGTGCGAGGACCGAGGACGCCATATCCACCACGGGCGACGAAATCGCGGCCGGGAGGTCGACGCGGGGTGGGCCGGTGACCCGCGCCTTGAAGGCGGTCCCGGAAGTCTCGAGGAACGGCCCAGCGTGAAACGGCAGGCTCCGGCACCATCGCCCGCATTGAAAGCGGCGGCGACAATCTTTTGCGCCGGAGACTCGGGGCCACGCCGTACTCACGTGCATTGGAAAGGCGCAACTCGGTCGTTTGCCCCGCCCCCTTCTCTGCACGGTTGTCCCCCTCCCCCGCGCGGGTATTTTCGAAGTAAAACCCGACGTCACTCATACTTCTTCGGGTCTCCAGGCGCTCGCGATTCCTCACTGGAGACGCCCGATGTCGGGGGGTGTGCGGTTGTTACGACCCAACTCCTCAGCCAGTCACAAGGCGTGCGGAGATGCGACGCACTTCTTGTCCAGGAAGAACAGCAGTCCTGCCCGCCACGACGGAGCCTCGGCCGCATATAAGGCGGGAGGTGGACGGGGGGAGCTCGGGAGGTGGACGGGCGGAGCTGCAGGCTTGGTCACCCGAGACAGACCGGCGGGGGTTCCTGGCGCCAAGTGAGTCCGCGGCCCGAGGTCGGTGCCGTGGGTGGGCGAACGCGCATCCTGCCCCTTATGGGACAGCAGCGGCTGGTCCGGCGGCCCACTCGCCGCCTCCGCCCCAGGGACTCCCCCCCGCCTTGGTCCGCCGCCCCGATGACGTCCTGGCCCGCCGCCGCTCTGGCTCCCGCCACCGCCGTCGGTGTCGTGCCCCGCCGCGAGGGCGTCCCCGCGGCTTCCGGTGGGATGGTCCGCCAGCTTCGGAGGAGGGAGTCTCATTCCAGGCGCACGGACGTGTCCACTCATGCCTTCTCCTTCCTCCAACCCAAGGCCAAGGCGGAGCCCCGGTCGAGCTCCGCCCCCGACGTCGTGAGGACCTTCTACCGGCTCATCAACGAGGTGAGCGCGGATAATGAAGCGAAACACCCGCTATGGGACGGGGCACGCCGGGATAGCGGGTTCGCATAGTGCGGGGGGGGGCGGAATCGCTCGTGGCCACCAGAGCGCCCCGTGTCACGAAGCCCTCCCGCCTCACGCCCTCGCACCCCGTCGCGCGGCGGGGTCGCGCCGGGGAGGATTTTACGGACGCGTCGAGCAGTCGCGCCCCGCTCCGCGTGGCGCTGCCGGCCGAACCCGGGTCGGAGGAGATTCCGATCCCCTTCAGCCGCGGGTGCTCGTTCGTCCGGGTCGACGCGTCGGGGCGGATCGTGTACGCCCGCGACACGGTGGAGCCCGTCGCCAAGCCCGGGGTGTCGGCGGTCGGCGTGATCAACGTCATCGCCCCGATCCTGCGGCGGACGGGGCCCGTGGACCCGGCCCGGGTGCTGCGCCCGCTGCCCTTCTGGGGGATCTACGCCGCCTACTGGTGGTTCGCCATGCTCGACCCCTCCGCCCCCTCGACCGCAGGGGGAGGTCGACGCGGCGATGGAGCTGGTGGCCGAGGACGCCGTGTACGAGGACATGGTCTACATGGAGCCCTTCCGGGGCAAGGACGAGATCCGCAAGTTCATGGGCGACTTCCGGAAGGAGATGCCGACGCAGATCGCGTTCGTGATCGACGACATCACGGGCCCGTCCGCCGACGGCGGGGTGGGCCTCACCTGGCACGCGGCGCTGCCGGCCGAACCCGGGTCGGAGGAGATCCCGATCCCCTTCAGCCGCGGGTGCTCGTTCGTCCGGGTCGACGCGTCGGGGCGGATCGTGTACGCCCGCGACACGGTGGAGCCCGTCGCCAAGCCCGGGGCGTCGGCGGTCGGCGTGATCAACGTCATCGCCCCGATCCTGCGGCGGACGGGGCCCGTGGACCCGGCCCGGGTGCTGCGCCCGCTGCCCTTCTGGGGGGTCTACGCCGCCTACTGGTGGTTCGCCATGCTCGACCCCTCCGCCCCCGGGGAGCCCCTCCAGTCCACCCCGCCCGAGACGGTCCAGACGGTGCTGCACGAGTCGATCAACTTCGGCTTCGTCAATCCGATTGCCGAGGCCCTCGGGTACCCGCTCGTGCCGGGGGTCCCCGCGGAGAACCCCGTCTCGGAGGCGACCTTCAACTTCGTCGCGCTCTGGGGCCTCGGGCTGCTCCCCGTGATGCTCTCGGACCCCAAGACCCCGCGGCGGGTGCCCACGCTGCCTCTGTGGGTGGGCACGTGGTTCTTGACAAACCTCTTCCTCACCCCCTACATGGCGCTCCGGGAGGGGCCCAAGGAGGAGGGGGAGGACGACGAGCCCCGGGAGCGGGGGCCGTTCGAGCGGGCCGTGATGAGCGACGCCGGCGTCCGGGGGATCGGCGCCTTCGCAGGCGCCCTGGGCCTCGTGTCCGTGTGGTGGTTCTTCTTCGGCCGGTCCGGGCTCGGGTACCCCGAGGGGGCGGTGGAGCGGGCCCAGGAGTTCGTGCGGCTGGCGTCGACGCAGCGGGTGGACTACGCCTTCGTGTTCGACCTGGTGCTTTTCTCCGCCTGGCAGGCCGTGTTGATGTCTGACGCCCCCGACGCCCTCCGCAAGACCCCATTCTTCGGCCTCGTTGCTTGGCTGTTGCAGGGCATGCCCGGGCGTGCCGGGGTCGGGGCGGACGAGGCTGATGCTTGACGGGCAGCGTGACGGCAGGCGCTGGAGTTAACGGGCAGAGCTTTCAATTCCCAAGATCACCGGCCACACTTGCCGTGCTGGAGGGTTTGGTACCACACACTCACGGGATGCGTGAAAGACTACAGACGGTCGTCACAGCAGCTCACATCCCCGGGAAACAAACAACCATTGCACCGGCACCTCGTGTGCGACGAGAGGGTGGCAGGACAGTGCACATTCTAGCAGTCTCAATCAAGCACTAAGCGCGAGGCAGCAAGTGAGGGGACGGCCACTGGGTCTGCGCGGGCAGCCCCCAGCTCCTCGCACTTACATTGCAGCCTTCGCCTGCCTCTCCTTGGCCGCCGCGATCCTGGCCTTCCTCCGCTGCTCGTTCGTGACCTTCTCGTACTGCAGGAAGAGCTTGAACCTCCGGCCCAGCAGCATCCGGGCGACCGCGTTGCCGACCGTGCGGCCGACTTGGCCCATGATGCTGAGCTGCTCCTCGTCCAGCATCTCAGTTTCGTCCCTGATCTCAAGGACCTCATTGACTACTGCGTCGATCTGGATGCCGTCGGGCACCTGGCCAAGCATCTTGGCGATGGCCGCGAGCTCCTGGGTCACGTGCGTGGAGAAGGGGCGGGTGATGAAGGCGTACACCACGTACACGACGGTGATGATCGCGAAGGTCGTCGACTGCAGGGCGATCACGCCATAGAGCACGTTCTGCGCCTCGTGGCGCAGTACCTTGTCGATTTCATGGAGTCCGCCCTCGATGTCGTTCGGAGAGGCCTCCCAAATGTGCTCGAAGTGGCGGTTATGGAGGCCGAGCGAGTTCTCCTTGTCGTTCGGGTCGTAAGCTGGCTCATAGCTGAGCACCTTGGTCTCGTTGATCAAGGCACGCACGGCCCGGTCGAGCCCGTTGCTGACGGAGGTGTAGTTGGGGTGGTCCTCCGAGAGGCATGTGGACTGGTCCTCGCGCATACACTGCGGCTCGAACAGCACGTGGCGGATCTCGTAGGACGCACGGCTTAGGGCCTGGAGGCCCTTCTTGCTGTCGCCAAAGACGAGGTCGTCCCAGTTCGACTGCACCTCCTCGGTTTTCTCCCGTAGGACGGCCCGGATGTCGTTTGAGGGGTCGTCCGGGTTGGGGGACACGACGAGCTCGTTGGCGAAGAAGCGCATGTTGACGACCCCCGAAAAGATTTCGCTGACGACGATGTTTGACTGGACCGGGGGAGTCACTTTGGTGACCAGGGCGTACGCGGCCATGTTGAGGCAGAGCGTGACGACCGACAGGGCCAGCAGGGGCCCGCAGTACCACCACATGGCCTTGTAGTTCTCGACGGGGAGCTTCTCGGCCGAGACCTGGACACCCCCAATGGACCTGGCTACCTTGGCCTGCTTCGCCTGGTTGCCCTTGCTGAGCACGTCGGCCATCCGTGCCTCTTCCTTGGTCAGGGTGACGTTCCGGGCCCACGTCAGGTCCCCAGGCCCGGCCCGCTCGTCTTCGTCGTCGTCTACCGAGATCTCAGCCGCCGCCAGGGACCACAGGATGGGCCGCGGGACGGACAGGAAGATGTTGTAGATGCTCTGCCTCGCGCGGTCAAGAGACATGAGGTGGTACCACAGCACAAAGGCCACCAAGGGGATCACGAGGATGCTCTGCACCACTGCCATGATAACCGTGTCCGTCTGCATTCCTTTGAGCTTCCCGAGGGCCTCGTCCCCGCTGTAATGGAGGACCTTGTACAGGTTCGGGATGAGCGTGTCCTGGGTGTTTGCGAAGATGAAGTTCCAGTGCCGGTCGCTGTCCTGGGCCGTCGACAGCGTTGTCTCAGGGAAATCCGAGATAAGGTAGCTCTTCTGTGAAGTCTGCTCGGACAGCTCCATGAGCGAGACAGAGTCCTTGCGGAACTCGACCGCCATCCCGCCCGCGTCGTCGAACAAGGTGATCTCGATCTCGGGCTCCTCGAACAGCGCCCCGCGCTCCCTGTGATTGTGGCCCTTCATGAGGTTCCCGATGTACTGGAACTCGACGCTGGTTTCCATCTCCTCGGCATTCATGCGGAGTAGCTCCCGGTGGTCGTCGAGGCTCTGGCCCCACTGCGAGTCTCTGAGCCACGGCCCCCCGGCCGCGATGTCCTGCATCATCCGCACCTCTGCTGCCATCTCAGACGCGTTGTGCAGGGCGACGCCGGCGTCGAGGGCGCTTTCCACGAAATGCTGGTTCCTGATAACCGAGTCGGCCAGCAGTGCGAACATCAGGATGTGGATCGCGTAGGTCGCCAGCACCGCCAGGGTCGTCCGGACCGTCAGGATCTCCGAGGACGCCACAGCGGACGACAGCTTGAGCGCCCGGCGGAGTTTACGGAAACGCTTGGCCCGCTTGAAGTGGCTCTGCCGCTGGCCCTCCGCCAGCTGGGACGCGTCGCTGCCCGCGGCAGACGAGGCGGCGTCGCTGAACCCTGTCTCGCTCTTGGCTTCCTCGTCCTCCTCGGCACCCTCGAGACCATCGTCCGGCTCCTCCTCGCTGCTCGAATCCTCCTCTACCTCCATCCCCCGGGAGCTCTTGTTGGGGGTCTTGAGCAACTCCTTCTTCGTTTCCTCGCCAACGTTGGCGCTGAAAGACACCCGGCCCTTGGGCTTCGTGACCGCCTTCTCCGCGGCCCGATCCCCCGACCCGGACGCCGTGCGGCCCTTGTCGTCGTCGCCGCAGTCGGTGGCGAGGAGCCCCTCAGTGCGCCGCAGCGCTTCCATCGGGGTCCCCGACTCCTCGTAGACTCCGCGGAAGAGCAGGAAGATTTCCTCCTGCCCCAGGTTCTTCTGCGCACCCGTGGCGCTCACTTGGAACTGCGACCCGTCGGCGTGCTTGGCCTCGATCTGCACCCGCGCCGCCCCCTTGACGAGCTGTGTGATGCCCGCGATACCGCTCTCCCCGACCACCTCGGCGAGCGACTTGCCCAGAAGCGACCTGGCCGAGCACCCCGTCATGATCTCCAGCTCCCGGCTGACGTGCCGTAGCACGTGGTCCTTGGACAGCCGCAGCGATGCCGTCAGCCAGTTGGCCGACCACAACTCGAACAGGAAGCCGTCCTGCTGCAGGAGATCGCGCATCGAGGGTTCGGAGAAGTCCTTGTCCCAGCATCCACTTGCCAGGCTCGCCTCGACCAGCGGGCCCAGCTTGACCTTCGAGTGCCCTAGCTGGACCACACGCAGGCGGACCGGCACCGGGTCGTCCTCCCCACCCGGCTCCGCCTCCTCCCCCAGGAAGCTCGCCCGGTACGAGGCCAGGGCAAGGGACCGCATCTTGCGGGACAGGTTCTCGATGAACTCCTCCATCACCTGCTCCGTCGTCACCCCCGCGTTGTACCGCTGGGCATTCTTGACGGCCGTGTCCATCATGTCGATGTACGCGCTCAGGGACTCGCCGATCATGTCGGCCGCATGGATGCCAAACACCTCGCCGGGGATGCCCTTCTTGTGGAACCCGTTGCCCCCACCGACGCCGACGATGCGTCCGTTCGGCGTGGTGACAACGCGGAGACATATCTGGTTGTGCAGCAACGCGTCGCCCGATTCGGGCTCCCAAAGGCCCATGAAGGGGTCCACGGGAGGTGGGAGGACTGCGGCCACGAGCAGGACCCCCTGCGGGTCCCGGCTGGGCCACCAGCGCATTCGAACCGCGTGGCTCTTCTTCCCTTTGCCGACCATGTGCACCAGGTGGTTGTTGAAGCAAGGAATGTCGGGGCTCGGCTGCTCCCCGCGGGCGAAGAGGTCCTTGAGCTGCTTGGTGTGGAATTGGTTGTAGGGGCTCGGGAGGCACTTGTCGAGTGTCAGCTCGCGCCTCATCATGGCGCCGGCCCTGTACCCGAGGAGGTTCTCAACCTCCTTGTTCACGTAGACGAGCTTGCCGGCCGTGTCGAAGACGATCACGCCGTCGGGGGGCTCGGTCGGGGTCAGGGTAAGCTCCAGGAGGCGCGTCGTGTCTGTCCCTCCCAATGCGATCTCGACGTCCACCTTGATCACGGCGCGTGAGTACTTGTGCCGGATAGACTCGGTCATATTGAAGCGAAGATCCTTGAGTTTGTCCTCGTTGTCATTGGCGACGAAGGTGTCTTCGCCCTTTTCGCCCTTGGACTGATCGGCTCCCGGATCGGGCGACCGGCCGCCGTCCACCGACCCCCGCCTGCCGGTCTTGGCACCCTGCGCCGAGAGCCTCCGGCGGGCGTCGACCTGCGCTTGCTGGTCGGCCAGGATCTTTTCCGTCAGCTTCTCCACCTTCTCCTGGACCGACGCCAGCTCCTCCTCCCACCGTGACTCGGCCGGCGCGAGGCTCGAGACCATCTGCCCGAGTACATGGGTCGACTTGTACCCGAAGTTGTCGGTGAACCCCGCGTTGACGCAGAGCATTGACCCGGACATGGTCATGTAGATGATGCCCTTCTTCAGGTCCACAGCCACTGGCGTGATGAGGCCCATGAACTGCTCCGATCCGTCGGGCGCCTGGACCTTGGTGACCAGGAGCCAGATCGGGAACACGGAGCGGTCCTTGTGCATGGCAGTGAGCACCCTCCGCGTGTTGAGCACCTTGGCCTTGCCGGTGGTCTTGTACGCGCGGAGGTACCCGTTGTGGCCGGTGGAGAAGGGCGGGGGCATCATGCACGACACGTTCATCCCCTCGAGCTCCCCCATCTTGTAACCGAACATGTCGTAAATGTTCCGGTTGGCCATCTGGATGATGCCCATGTCGGAGATGACGACGACGCCGTCATTGTCACCGGCGGTCGCGTGGCCCATCTGCCCGCCGTCGCCGTCGCCCATATCCTGCAGGAGGGCGTCCTTCCGGGCCTCTGCCTGCATGTCCTCGATCTTGACTGCCTCCTCGAACATGCGGAGGCCCTTCCAGGGGTCCATCTGCACCTCCTCGAGGAAGCGGGCCACGCTCCTGAGGAGCTTGGAGTTCTGAGGGTACTGCTCGAGCATGTAGCGATACACCTTGTTGGCCTTGCTCTCGACGGCGACGAGGGTGCCGAGGGTCTCGGAGAGGCCGTGGAAGCCCGAAGTGCGCGTCAGGAGCATGCGCCAGAATTCGCGGATTGTCCAGAGGGCCTTCCGGTGGCTCTTCTTGGCCCCCTTGAACTTGTTCTGGAACTCGACGTACGAGATCAGGTCCATGGCCCCCTCGCCCCCGCCGCCCATGCCGGGCGTCCCGCCACCCTGCGTCTGCTCGCGGTCGCGGCAGAAGATCTGGAAGCGGAGGTCGGCGCCGGTACGCAGCTTCTTCACCCGCGACAGCAGCTGCTGGCTCTGCTGCCCGGCGGCCTTGGTCTCGGTGAGGAACGAGTAGTAGAGCATCGAAAGGGCCGGCGAGTCCGGGAACTGCGTGAGACCCATGCGCAGGATGATCTCCGCTGCCGTGGCCCACCCCTCGTCCACGTTGCCGAACTCGTCCGTCCACCGGAGGCACCGGGCGGCCGCCTCCACCTCGCTCTCGTCGCGGAAGTGGTGGATGGGCATGGTCGACTCGATGTCTGCGATGCCGACGGCCCGCCCCGGCGGCGCGCCGGCCTGGCTGTGCCGGGCGCGGGTGGCGGTCCGGACCGCGGCGTTGACCGTCTCTGGGGGCACGTAGAACACCCGGGCGACCCTGCCGATCCTGTTCAGGCGGAGCCAGACCGCCAGGACGCCGAGCAGGGAGGCGGGGACCATCCCGTAGAAAGCCACGGCCGTGAGGAGCTCCCGGGAGTCGGCGCTCTTGGTCACCCCTGTCGCGCACAGCAGGCCCCCGGCCCAAGCGAGGGCCCCCCAGATGCCCGCGTGGGCCATGTTGACCCACGCCTTGACGTGGGGGACCCCGTGGACGGTGGCCGCGAGGCAGTAGGCGAAAAGCGCCGCACTGACCGCGCCGAAGTGGATCGGGTAGTTCCTCAGGAACACCGAGCACGTCGTGACGAGCGTGACGCACCAGAAGACACGCGTTTGGACCTTGCTGAAGGGAGACGCGAGGACGCGGCCGGAGAGGGGATGGGGGTCCGTCTCTGCAACCGTCAGGTAGTACGACGCGTAGATCGTCATGGCCGCCGCCGGGATGGCCAGCGCGGCGACCGCAGCGTGCGGCATGGCGTCGCACCGCTGGTCCTCGAACACGACGTTGTGCGGCGGCACGCCGTCCTGGCTGAAGAAGTCGCACGACATGGCCACGAGGAACGTGGTCAGAGTGTAGACGAAGAAAGTCCTCGCGAAGAAGGACAGCAGGAGCCGCCCCAGCTTGATCGGCGCCTGGAAGAACGTCCTGCCGCTCCGGAATGTCTGCGCCACGTACGCGCAGGTGGCGTACGCAAGAGCCATGATGCCGGCGCCCACGAAGATGCACACCAAGAACCCGTCGTACCCGACGTGGCGCAGCAGGGCGCCCGGCTCAGCTGGGAGGACCTCCAAGAGGTAGTCCGCGTGCTTGAAGTTCCACGGGTGGTCCTTGGAGAACATGACGAGTAGAAGCTGGGCGAGCACGAGCACGACATGGGCCACGCTTGCCTTCCAAGAGTGGTCGCCCTCGTCCTTCCTGAGCGTGTACAGGACGCCGAACACGGCGTCCTCCAGGGACCCCTGCCCGCGCCTGATCAGCGACGAGACGTCCGCCCCCCCCTTCACCGCCCCCTGGTGGGCCGACTTGGCCTGGCTCCCCCCGCCGCCCGTGGCATGCGATGCAGCCTCCGACATGGAGCCTCAGGCGCTCTAGGCGCTCTCTGCGGTGGAGTGCCGCGCAGGTCACTGGATCTACTTTCCAGTCGCTGGTAACGGCGGATGGTCTGCCGGGATCGCTCCGTGAGGCAAACTCGGGCTGCGACGAAAGGGAGTGCCCGGTCGGTTAGCACTCTCTCGCGCGATTTCTGGGACGCCCCGCGCGCTGGTCCGCGAACCAAGCGTAGATTGTGGCGCGACGCGATATTTAGGATCCTACTGTAGGGCCACTATGGCCCCGCACCTGCCCCACACGGCGAAAAAGGGAAAGCAGAGCCCTCCCAATTGGGCGCCTTGGGGGCCACCCCCCGCCACACAGCAGCGTGTGTGGCGGCTCAAATCCCGATCTAGTGGAGTGAAGTGGCATATTTTCCTATAATACACTCGCGATTCACCCTCATTAGCGCGGAAGCGGCCCTTCCCGGAAGTGTCCGGCCTTCGTCGTTGCGTTGACCGTCGGTAAATGCCCCCTCGCTGCTCGGGGGCTGTGTCCCGGGACTCGTCGGCCAATGCGCCGCAAAATCACCACAAAACGAGGGACGGCGTGGTCCCCCACCGCCAACCGTGACGGGGCGCGGCGGAAAGGGGTCCCGACCCTCCCCGTGTCCCCTTTGACCCGCCCGGGGCGCTCACCTGGATGACAAGAGCCGCTCTTCAGCAGCAAGCTCTCACGATGTGATCGGTTCCTCAGCAGAGGACGTACAGGATACATACGCGTGCGACTAGAAGCGCGAAAAAGACACACAACTCGGCGGTGGATGTTGCTCGGATTGGTGTCCCCTATGCCGACATGGGTGTGGTTGAAAGCGGTCGGGCCCTTGTGCAGGGAATATGCGGGAGCGGGGGCGGAGTGGTCCCTCTTTGCGACCGCCTCCGGGGCCCGGGAGGCGGCCGAGGGCCCCGGCCGTCTCCGGGAGGAGCACCAGGTCTGACGGCACACGGCGGCGGGGCGCCCCCCTAGGGCCGGGCATCTGGACCGCCTCCGCGCGCCCCCGTGCGCCCACGCCTCGCCCGCTTCAAGGCCGCGTCGAATTTCCGGCGGAAGCGAGGGCCCGATGCGCGCGGGCCGGCCGCCCCCCGCCCCGCCGCGTCCCCTCGCCCGCCCCTCCGCCCCTCACCCGCGGCCGCCGCGCGCCCGTTCGAGGTAGGCGCCCTCCCCCCGCCGCATGAGCTCCACCAGGCGCTGCAGCGACGCCCCGTCTCTCCCGGCCGCGGCGAGGAACTCGAGCTCGTCCCGGTACTCCTCCACCCCGCGGTTCAGCCCCCCCCCCGGCCCGTCCCGGGCCAGCACAGCGCGGTCGTGCATCCGGGCGGCCTCGTCGGCGGTGGGGAACGTGCCCAGGGACACGGGGAGGCCGTCCCGCCCAGCGTACTCCATGCGGACCGTGGCCGCCCACCGCCCCCGGTGCGCCTTGACGCCGGCCGGGACAGCCCGCCGCCCCTCCTCGGCCCGCGCCAGCGCCGCCGCCGCCGCCGCGCGCCGCTCCTGGCGCGCCCGCCAGGCCGCCTCCTTCCAGTTGGGGGGGCGCCAGTCCCCGCGGCCGTACTTGGCGGCGACGGGGGAGTCGGGCGCGGCAGGGGGCGCCTTCCGGGGCGGGGTCCGCGGCCGCGGCAACGTCGCCGCCGGCGCCCCCGCGATCCGCCCCGGCGGCGGCCGGTCGCCCCCCATCACCTCCTCCGGGAGCTCCGCCGCCCCGACCGCCGCCAGGTACGCGTCCACCACGTCCCGCGGGGGCGGCCACCCCGCGTCCCTCGGCGTCAGCCACTGCTGGTCCGCGTAGTCCCACCCCTCCATCCGCATCTCGCACAGGAACTCGAGGTGCCACGGCTTCTCCCGCCCCGCCTTGGACCTCCCCCGCTGCTTGACGTACTTGTGTTCCAGGATGCGGGCGGGGCGCCACGTCTTGTCCCTCGCCCGCGGCCCGAGGGCCGGGGGGTCGCCGCCGGCGCCGCCGGGGTCGCCGCCGGCGCCGCTGCCCGCGGCGCCCTCGTCGCCCGCGTGCCCGCCGGGGCCGCCGCCGCCGGGGGGGTCCCCGCCGGGGCCGCCGCCGGCGGGGGGGTCCCCGCCGGGGCCTTCGGGGGCCCCTGCCGCCGCCGCCTTCCCTGCGGGCCCCCCGGCCTGCTGTGCCGCGGCCGGGGGGGCGCTCCCGGGGGGCGCCGCGCCGGCGGCGCCCCTGGCGACGCCCGGGCCCACTGCCGTCCCGCCCTCGCGCGGGCCCCGGGCGGCCCGCCCGGGCGCGGGGCGGGGGCCGCCGTGGACCTCGTCGGGGAGCGCCGGGAGCCCCGCCCGGGCCAGGTAGGCGTCGACGACCTCCCGCGGGGGGGGCCAAGCCGGGCCGCCGTCCCGCGCCGAGATCCAAGCCGCGGCGCCCGGCCCCCCGGCGGGCCCCCCCGCCGCCCCCATCTCGCACAGGAACTCGAGGTGCCACGGCTTATCGTGCCCGGCCTTGGAGGGACCCCGCTGCTTGGTGTACTTGTGCTCCAGGATGCGCACGTGGGGGGGCGCGGGGGGGACGCTGCCGGGGCCGGGGGGCGCTGGGGCCGCTGGGGCCGCTGGGGCCGCGGGGGCCGCGGGGGCGGCGGCGGCGGCGGCGTCGGCGGCGCCCGCGCCGTCCTCCCCGTCGCTCGCGATAACAACGACCCCGCCGGCCCCCGCCCCCGCCCCGGCCGCCGGGTCCCCCGCCGCCGGGTCC
>Ga0181583_10002986_pt1 | contig 12445 bp, 9 predicted proteins | sample 071ome_31_FD_132461 | JGI IMG/M metagenome (GOLD analysis project Ga0181583, IMG submission 132461) | Coastal salt marsh microbial communities from the Groves Creek Marsh, Skidaway Island, Georgia - 071405CT metaG (megahit assembly) | ecosystem: Environmental > Aquatic > Marine > Intertidal zone... | reverse complement strand
TTGTTGAAGACGCTTGGGGCCTCAAGGCGCACCGTTGTCCGTATCATGTCAGTGGAGTATCTGGTACTGGGCATCGTGGCTTCCCTCACGGGTATCGTGTTGGCGCTCGGAGCAGGCTGGCTGATCTCATCCTTTGTCTTCGAGGCTGATATGGTCGTGCCTGGAGGGTCCATTCTGCTCATCATGGGCTCGGTGCTTGTACTAACCCTGGGTATCGGGCATGTCAATTCGCGCGGCGTCTATGATCGTAGCGCCCTCGACGTGCTGCGCTCGGAAGTCTAGGTCGGGTTGGAACGAGTGCCTTTCTGACCGATACCAACGGCAATACGCAAGGTCGTAACTGGCCTGTTATTGTCGCTTTCATTACAACCCCATGCAAGCCAATACTTTGAAAGAGCGACTTGATGCAATTCATGACAGGATTGCCGCTGCTGCATCCACGTCGGGAAGAGAAGTCGCTGACGTTCACCTGATTGCTGTCTCGAAAACGTTTCCTGAGGAAGCTATTGTTGCGGCTTCCGCGTTGGGCCAGCGTGCCTTTGGCGAGAACAAGGTGCAGGAGCTCGTCCGAAAAACCAACGCGCTGGGTAAGGGTACGGAAGCCAACCCGTTGGAGTGGCACCACATCGGCCATCTCCAGCGCAACAAGGCGAAGGACATTGTGGGCAGGGTCGATCTGTTCCATGCCCTGGACAGTCATCGGTTGGGTCAGGAGCTTCAGAAGCGATTGGCGGCTGCAGACAGCTATCTCGACTGTTTGATTCAGGTGAACGTATCAGGCGAGTACTCCAAATTCGGCATAGATCCCGCTGCGCTGGATGCCTTTGTCGACACCCTATCTGATTACGACCGCCTGAGGATCAGAGGGCTCATGACGCTTGCTTCTCCTGCTGAAGACCCCGAGCAGGTACGCCCCGAGATGGCCCACCTGCGGTGCCTCTCTGAAGGTATTGCCGACCGGTGTACGGGGCAGCAGCCGCTGCTCTCGATGGGCATGAGTGGTGACTTCGAGGTAGCCATTTCGGAGGGCGCAACGCATGTTCGTATAGGCAGCGCCATTTTCGGCTCTCGTTAGGACATCATCATACAACCCGGTTTTTGGTATCTTTCGGTCAGGAAATCAACCCTGTCAATCGCCGAGGCGTCCACGGGCCCATGAAGATCACAGCACTCGATATCAGGAAACAGGAATTCGCCCGTACCTTCCGCGGGTATGATCCGGAAGAGGTCGATTCATTTCTGCATGTCATCTCGATGGGTTGGCAGGAAATGGTGGATGAGTTGCGTCGTTGTGAGGAGAAGATTTCAGAGCAGCAGATGCGCCTCGATCACTATACGAAAGTGGAAGAGGCATTGGGAGATGCTCTCCAGACGGCACGTACAAGTGCGCGTGAAACGGTCGAGAATGCAGAGCGCAAGGCTGCGGCCATCCTGGAGGGAGTAGAGGATAAGGTCATTCGCCTCCAGAAGGAAGCCGATGAACATCGCCTGGACATGAAGCGCGAAACGGCGCGCTACGCGGTGCGTCAGCAGGAAATCGTAGCCAAGCTCCGCTCCTTTTTGGTATCCGAAATGGAGATGCTGCATCATTTTGAGTCGGGGATGACGTCCCTGCCAAGCGCCTCCGCTGGCAAGGAGATAGAAATGTACCGGGATGAGGAAAGGGCAGAGGCGGCTCGTTCCGCAGATGCAGTTGAGGCTAGCCATGTGCCAGTAGAAATTTCGTCGGTTGACGATGCGCCGGCTGAAGATGCGCTGGTGGACAATGCGCTAGTAGACGATGCGCCAGTTGAGAACGCAACCGGGTCAGGTGGCGCGGAGAAGGTAGAGGAAAGGGTCACTGGCGAGGCACCGGCAACGGGAGGTGACACTCCAGCTGGGGAGAGTGCCGAGCCAAACAAGGAGGAATCGGTCTCGGTATGGGACCTAGCCGATCAGGTCAGCGGTAGCGACCCGCAGCCCTCCTCAACCGCTACGCCGGAAGGTGACAGTGGAGAAGATGAAATCCGCAAGATCCACGAGATTCTGAAAGGTCTCGACAAGGAGCAGGATGGGATCGAGGGTTCCGGACCTGATCACGACCGGGGAGAAACCGTTTGAAATCAGATCGTGACCATATCCGCTGCGTGGAGCAGGCGGCAGCCTTGCTGTCATCGCAGATGGGCGACGTACCCAAGACGGCCATCGTTCTTGGCACAGGCCTGTCCGGTCTTACGGATAGTTTGTCGGTGGAAAGGTCGTGGGAGTTTACGCATCTGCCAGGGTTTCCACGGTTGACGGTAGCTTCCCATCCAGGAAGACTCATCAAAGCGGATATGGATGGCTCGCCGGTTCTTGTCCTCGATGGCCGAGCCCACATCTATGAAGGGTATGATGCCAAGGAGGTGACCGTACCCATGCGGGTGCTTGGCAGCCTGGGGGTTGAGCAGGTCATTCTAACCAATGCATGCGGGTCGATGAACCCGGCCAGCATCTCTGGTGATATCGTGCTCCTCGAAGACCACATCAATCTGATGGGTGTAAACCCGCTCGAGGGACCGAACCACGATGATTGGGGGCCGCGTTTTCCGGACATGAGTGACCCTTACGATGGTGCGTTGCGGCACATGGCGCGCACTGTGGCCTCTGAAGAAGGAATTGCCCTGCGTGAGGGTGTTTACGTGGCTGTGGTAGGACCGAACCTGGAGACGAGGGCTGAGTACCGGATGCTTTCCCGCATGGGGGCCGATGTCGTTGGCATGAGCACCGTACCGGAAGTGCTCGTCGCGCGGCACATGGGTATGCGGGTACTTGCCTTTGCTGTCGTTACCGACGAGTGTGACCCGGACAATCTTTCTCCCATAAGCATTGACGATGTATTGGCCGCCGCCGCGCAGGCCAGCGGACCCCTCGAGCGCCTGGTAAGGAAGATCGTACCCCGTATGTAGTTGGCTTTTCGCTCGGGCGCCAATCGCTTTGAGTCGGGTCTGTTTTCAGGCATGTCGCCTCTTTGAGGAATCCCCTAATATCGTCCTGGTTAGGGAGGTAAGGCAGGCTGAAGGCTGGCCGGATTGCTATATTCCTGCCCCTCCCGGTCCCTACTACCCGGGTGTACCCCGGTACTGGAACCCTCACCTTTCGCCCGCAAATCACATGGCGTTTCCCGAGTCGAGAGACGTATCAGCCAACCACCTTGAAAAGGACATCCTCTCCTTCTGGCAGGAAGGAGAGATCTTCGAGAAGAGCATATCCGAGCGCGATGGTGCGCCATCCTTCACCTTTTACGAAGGACCGCCTACGGCCAATGGGAAGCCGGGAATCCATCATGTGATGGCTCGCACGATCAAGGATATTTTCTGCCGATACAAGACGATGCAGGGGTTTCGGGTGGACCGCAAGGCCGGTTGGGACACGCATGGTCTGCCGGTTGAAATAGAGGTGGAGAAGGAGCTTGGACTTGAAGGTCGGCACCAGGTCGAGGAGTACGGCATCGCCAAGTACAATGCGGCCTGCCGGGAGAGCGTCCTGCGCTACAAGGGCCTCTGGGATGACCTCACGACCCGCATGGGGTACTGGGTCGATCTGAATGATCCCTATATCACCTTCAAATCCAGCTACATCGAGAGCGTCTGGTGGCTCCTCAAGGAGATGCATTGTAAGGGCTATCTCTATCAGGGCTTCAAGATCCAGTGGTACAGTCCCGGCTCAGGTACGGTGCTTTCCTCGCACGAGGTCAGCCTCGGGTACAAGGAGGTGCAGGACCCAAGTATCTACACGCGTTTTCGGAGCGTCGAGCGTGACGACCTCTACTACCTGGCTTGGACCACGACCCCCTGGACGACGGTATCCAACGCAGCCATCGCTGTCGGGAAGAAGATCGACTATGTCCGGATCCGGTTGACGACGGAGGACATCGGAGAGCATGAGATGGTGCTGGCCAAGGCCCGTCTGAGCGTAATCAAGGAGGAGTACGAGGTTCTGGACGAGTTCAAGGGCGAAGCGCTCCTGGGCAAGCGCTACCAGCCGCTGTATGACTTCTTTGTCGGTGAGGACGGGACAGAAAATGCGTGGCAGATCGTGGCGGCCGATTATGTCTCCACAGAGGACGGTACCGGACTGGTTCATACTGCTCCGGCGTTTGGTGCTGAGGACTACGAGACGGGGCTGAAGGAAGGCATTCCCATGTTGAATGCTGTCCAACCCGATGGTCATTTCCGTGAGGGTTTCGGCTTTGTTTCCGGCATGTGGTTCAAGGATGCGGACAAGGTTGTGGCGCGGGATCTGCGCGAACGGGGACTCATGTACCGTCACGAGACCTATCTCCACAACTATCCTCATGATTGGCGCAAAGGCACCCCTTTGATGAGCTATCCCGTCGAGAGCTGGTTCATCCGGACGACGGCCATCAAGGAGCGGCTCATGGAGCTCAATGACACGATCAACTGGCAGCCCAAGGGTATCGGGACCGGACGCTTCGGGGATTGGCTCAAGAACAATGTGGACTGGGCGCTCAGCCGGCGTCGCTACTGGGGTACCCCGTTGCCCATCTGGCAGTCGGATGCACCGGACTCCGAGTACATCGAAATCATCGGATCCATTGCGGAGCTCCGGGAGAAATGTCCCGGGAAACTCCCGGAGAACGACGAGGATGTGGACCTGCACCGGCCATTTGTGGATGAACTGACCTGGCCCGCTCCCGACGGGGGCACCATGCGCCGCGTTGAGGATCTGATCGATGTCTGGTTCGACTCGGGAGCCATGCCGTTTGCGCAGTGGCACTATCCGTTCGAGAACAAAGAAGTATTCGAGCGCAACTTCCCGGGTGATTTCATTGCCGAAGGCGTGGACCAGACGCGTGGATGGTTCTACACACTACATGCCATCGCGGCACTCGTCATGGACGACGTGGCTTACCGCAATGTGGTAGTGAATGGTCTGGTTCTGGATGAGAAGGGCGAAAAGATGTCCAAGAGCAAGGGCAACGCCGTCGACCCGTTTGCCCTCATCGAAGAGCATGGTGTGGATGTCATCCGCTGGTACATGATGAGCAACACGCCACCGTGGGAGAACCTGAAGTTCTCCGAGCGCGGTATCGTGGAGACCCAGCGCAAGTTCTTCAACACGCTCTCCAACGTGTACTCTTTCTTTGCCACCTACGCCAATGTGGACGGCTTCGACGGGTCGGCAGCGCCCGTCATAGTGGATCGAGCCGAAATGGACCGCTGGATCCTTTCGCGCCTCCATTCCACAACCGCAATCGTTTCCTCGGCGTTGGACGAATACAATCCTACGAAAGCTGCCCGCGCGGTGGAGCAGTTTGTCGACGAATTGTCCAACTGGTACATCCGACGCAACCGGCGGCGCTTCTGGAGCGCGAAAGGAGGTGATGTGGATGCTAGCAACAAATCCGCTGCTTACCACACGGTAGCGGAGTGCCTCCTGGCCGTGAGTCGCTTGATGGCACCCATTTCGCCCTTTTATGCGGAATGGCTTTTCGGTGCGATCAACGGTGTCATGAAGGCCCACACCGAAGCATCCGTTCACCTGACGACATTCCCCTCGGTTGAGGAGACCCGGGGCGCCTTTGACGAGGCGCTCGAGCACCGTATGTACCTGGCACGGAGCATATCCTCCATTGTCTTGGGATTGCGCAACACGGCTTCCCTCAACGTCCGTCAGCCGCTGCCCCGTATCATGGTAGTGACGGGAGCCGGGGTGGAAGAAGATGTCATCGAAGGCGTTGCGGACATCATCCGAGACGAGACGAACGTCAAAAAGATCGAATATGTGCTAGGGTCTTCTTCCGTGGTTTCCCGTCAGGCCAAGCCCAACTTCAAGGCTCTGGGTAAGCGACTGGGCAAGATGATGAAGGCGGCCAATGCAGCCATTCGGGACCTGTCTGACGAGCAGATTGATACGTATATCGGGGAAGGTGAAATCACGGTGGTTTTGGACGGTGAAACCGTGGTGCTTTCGGGAGATGATATCGAGGTCGTAAGTGAGGGTATCGAAGGATGGCTGGTTGGTCAGGAGGAGCGCATTACCGTAGCGCTTGACACCGAGCTTACCGATGCATTACGCAAGGAGGGAATGGCCCGGGAGATCATCAATCGCATCCAGAACATGCGAAAGGAAGCCGGATATGAGGTTACTGACCGTATTCTGATTTCCTGGAATAGTGATGGTGTCCTATCCGAGACCATTGGCGAGCATGGCAGCTGGATACGGAACGAGACCCTGTGTCTGGAGTTGATATCTGAGGACGACCCGCAGGGAGATGTGACCTCGGAGTTCGATATCAATTCAGAGTTGTTGACGATCAGTATTCGGCTTGCAAAAGCAGGCTGAAGCTGCACCGCAAAATGGTGAGGGTATTATGGCAGATGGTAAAAAAGTACCGGTCGGTGGCGACGGTCATGTTACGCCGTTCAATGAAGCCGAACTCGATTACTTCAGGGGTTTGATTCTTGCGAAACGGGAAAAGGCAACCGAAGATGTGGAACGCATGCGCTCCCAGCTGGCGGATGCACGGGAGCAGGCCGAGAACGACACGGCATACAGCTTCCACATGGCTGATGCGGGAACGGATGCCATGGAGCGGGAAAAGCTGTACTTGATGATTGCCCGCGAGCAAAAGTACATCGGCTATCTGGATCGTGCCCTCGAGCGGATTGCAAACAGAACCTATGGGATCTGTAAAGTCACTGGTAATGCTATTGCCAAGGAACGTCTCGAAGCTGTACCGCACACTGAAATTTCCATCGAAGCCAAACTGGCACAGAAGAAGTAGTTCGCTAAGGCCTCTTGCGACCACCCCTAGCTCTGAACATGGCTCTCAAACCACCTGAAAAGTGGATGGCCCGATCCATATTGATCATTGCTTTGATCATCGTGGTGGATCAGGTGTCCAAGGTCATCGTGCTCAAAACGATGTACAAGGGGCAATCCATCCCGGTGCTTGGAGACTGGCTTCGCCTGACGTTTACAGAGAATCCCGGCATGGCATTCGGGATGCAGTTCGGACCGCCTGCGCTCATCTCCATTTTGTCCCTGGTGGCCACCATCCTCATAGTCGTCTACCTGTTCAGTGTTGGACGGATCTATGCACCCTACAGGATTGGATTGAGTGTCGTTCTGGGCGGCGCACTGGGTAACGTGATTGATCGCGTCTTTTACGGCAAGATCCTCTACGATGACCCCCTTTTCCTGGGGAAGGTGGTGGACTTCATCCACGTCAACGTCTGGCGGGGCGTCGTTCCAGATACGGTGCCGATCCTGGGGGGTAAATACCTGGCCTTGTTCCCCATCTGGAATGTAGCAGACATGGCCATCGTGCTCGGAGTGATGGGCATACTCTTCTTCCAACGCGGCTTTCATGACATGGTTGAAGAGGCGCGCTCGGGGGCTGATACGAATACAGGCGAGGGCACGCCAGGGCAGACTGCATCCCTACTGGAAGAGACGTCGGCTGAAGGGGGGTGAGCGCCTGCGCCCATCGTTGGCAGGGCTGGTTACCAGGTCAAACGGGCTGCAATGGAGATTACCCGCGGTAGCAGCAGGCGGTCTGTACGCTCCAAGAGGCCTGTGGATGGCAGCTCACCGTTGCCGAAGTAGATGTCCTCATCCATTTGGAAACGCCACTCGGCTATGTTGTTGCGGTTCAACACGTTGACGACATCGGCCCGTAGCTGTAATGAGTAGTCCGACAGCCGGAAGGAGTACGCCACACTGGCATCCAGTTGGTGAATGGGCGGTAGCCCATGAGCCGTAGGTTCAGTCAGGTTGTAATTGGTGATCTGACGCTCCACTCGTCGGATGGCGTCGGTAGAGACCCCGTTCTCCCGCATCTGGTCCAGCAGGGATGTAACGTCGTTGAGATGAGCGCTCAGGAAGTCATAGTAGGACTTCCTGTAGCCCCATTCACGGCCCCAAATACTTCGCCATCGGCCGAGTACAACCAACCGACGCCACGGAGCAATATCTACGGACACCTCCAGTCTGAGCGGCTCGTTCCACGGTACGGTCAGCGTGCGGTTGTCGAAGAGGTTGCGAATGCGTCGCACAGAGTAGGTGTTGTCCAATCGAAGCTTGGCATTACCCGGTCCCAAGCGTCGTTTGATGCTTCCGGAGAAACCGTAGGAATAGCCACGGGTGGCTTGGAGAAACGCATCTTGGTCCAAGACCGATTGCGCCTCAGTAGCGGCTGAATAGTCTACCGACAGAATGTGATACTGATGCTTGTAGAAGGACTCAAGGGTCAGGGACCAATGCCGGTTGGGCAGAACAAGCGCCTCCGCTACAAAATGAGCGGCCTTGGGGGGTGTCACACTGTGGTCATTACCCATCCAAAAACGGGTGGAGGAGACGAAGGTACGCGGGCTTCGGCTGCTGATGTCAAACTGGGACACGTATTGCCGGTAAAGTCCTGTACCTACGTACACCGACAATCCGCCCACCGGTGTTTCAAGCCAATCAAAACGGGCTGAAAGCCGTGGTTCCGCATACAGTGTGCGCTTGGACTGGAGCCAGGTAAAACGTGATCCTCCCTCGAGAACACCATTCGTACCGAGACGCACCCTGTCCTGAATGAACGAGGTCAAACGCCATCCATTGGACGAATGTCGCAAGGGGAATTGTTGCGTCCCCGCAATCGTGAACCGGCTGCCAGTCAGAATCCATTCCCCACCGAAATCGAATTCATGCCGTCCCCCAGGGAAGTAATTCCAGTCAGAGCCCAAACCGATCTCGTAAATGCGATTGCCGTCGTCTTCGGTGCCTGAATTTTCCGTGGTACTGGATGCCTCGAAATCATGCTGTAATCGATAGGCGGAGACCCTTGCGGTGTGCGTAGACAGCAGACGAGCGGAGCGGACGTTTGACATCCGGATCTGGGACATGCCATTCTCCCAGGTGTAGATATCCTGAAAGGTATCCCGGGAACGCTCCAGACCATCCGTTCCCAAGGGATCTGCCGCTGTCAGGTTGTTTCCCAGGCTCGACCGCCCGAGATAGGTCGAAGCCGTAATTGTTCGCAAACCTGCCTGAATCTTCGTTGCCGCATGCAAATCGGCAAATTGGATGGAGGGGTCTCCCGAAGGTGGGAAATTGGCGAAGGGTGTATTCTGCGCAGCAAAAGCTGAAAGAAGAAACGTGTCAATGGCATTCCAGTCATCCATCAGACGGGCAAGCGAAGGCGGAGCCAGCAAACTCCAAGTGCCGATGCGAGCTGCCCCGAGGGTCGTGATCTTGGTTCCGGAGGGGCGGAGCCAGAAACCGGTGTGACGAGCGTTGGATGAGAGAGGATCTACCTGAACGGTCAACTGGCTGTTGTTTCCGGCAGCCATGACGGGTGAGGAGGGTGCACGCAGATCATGCTCCGCGGAAATCACTCCGGAAATCTGAGAACCGATCGGTGCGCCGAAACCGGCTTTGTGCACCGTAATCTTTCCGAGTGCGAAGGGGCTGAAAGGGCCTATGAACGAAGCCACATTCAATGGCAGGAAAACAGGAGCGCCATCGAGACGGAACTGATGTTCGCCCGCTTCGCCACCCTGGATATGAATGTCAGCCGTTGCATCATTGACCCGCACACCCGGGAGCGCATCCAGACTGCGGATCAACCCCGACGTACCGGCAGACAACTCCGAGGTCATCTCTTCCTGCGAAGCCTGGGGTGCACCGAGCAGGGTAGAGGATGGCATCATACCGATGCCGTCTACAATGACTTGGGAAATGAGGATCGGCGCCCCAGATGCCAAGACAACCTCGATGCTTTCACTCGTACCCGCAGCAATCGTGATCGTTTTTTCCGCAGTCTCATAGCCAAGGTGGCTGACCCTGATATCATACTCTCCAGCCAGCAAACGAGGGAAAATGAACAGCCCGTCGAGGTTGGCCACGCTGGCTCGATTGACTCCGGAAAGAAGGATATGCGCGTGGGAGAGGGGCTGGGCCGTTTCAGCATCAAGAACGATACCCCTCAGGTTTCCGAATTGTGCAGGACCCTCTGAAGCAATTTCGAGCACATAGAGTCCATTGGACCGCCTGACAAAATCCAAGCCCGTACCCACAAGAATACATTTCAGAACACCTTCTGGTGTCAAACGATCAGCAACACAGAATGCGCGTTTTCCTTCTGTCAGAAGGGGGTCCCACGAAATGTCCAGCTGGGTTGCGTTCCTGAACTGCCGTAAGGCCTCATCCAGAACCACGCCTCGCCAAGCCATGGTGTATCGCGGATCGGCAGCCTGATCCCCCGGTTGAACCTGGGCCGCCACCTGCTGGTGGGATACAGACAGGATGAATCCAGCCACTGCAAAAGTGACCCAACGGGCGGCATTATGAACCCTGCGATGGCGCGAGCTGCGAGGTGACAATGACAAGCTGGAGATATCCGGAAGAAAGGGGCCGGCACGTGTCGGCGCGTATACTGGCGCGCAAGATCACGGAATGGCTACCCGAATATAGAAAAACGCCCGTAAAACAATGATTGAGCGATTCCTAAGCTGTTCGAGAATGGGGGTTCCAGACAAAAAAAGCCGGCCTGTCGTACAGGTCGGCTTTCTGAGGTTCCAAACTACCGATACGCTTCGGGATATCAGTCGAGATACATCTCCAGTCCGTTGGCAGTCGTGCGGTATCGTACGCTGATGGTTGCGGCGATATCACCAATGAACTCAGACGCATCAGACACCTCCTTGCGATGGATAGTCACTGGACGTAGCCGGATGGAGGCGGGTGCCTTGACACTGATTCCAAACCGACGCTCGACGTCCTCGAGGATGGTGCCGATGAGCTCGTTATCGTAGGAAAATCCGCCGCTTCGCCAAGCGAGCCGCTCTTGTGGATCGGTCTCGACGGGCGTGAGAGCCTTCGGCGAGACGGTCAATGCCTGACCTGGCTCAACGATGGCCTGCAAGTCGTCGACGGCCACGGATACGCGTCCCGTCTCAACGACAATGTGTGTCATATCGGACAAACTGCCTGGCCATGAGCGTACATTGAAGCTCGTTCCCAGAACAGTCGTCGTTGCGTCAGCGGTCTTCACGGAAAAGGGCAGAGGACCTTTTGCCACATTGAAGAAGGCTTCTCCACGAAGGCGCACTACCCTGTCGTCCTTTCCGAACGAGTTGCCTACGGTCAGGCGGGAGCCCGGTGACAGGAGAACGCTTGTACCATCGTCAAGATGGATCAGATTGGCTTCGCTTCCAGGGGCAACCCGGTAGCGCTCGCCTCCGCTGAAGACGATGAGCGCTACAGCTATAACCAACGCAGCCGCCAGAGATACCGTTCGGTAGGCAGCAGTTCGAACCACTGACGTGCGGCGAACCAAGCGAAGAGCGGAACGGTCGGCACCCTTGGGCACGTGCTTCTCCTGCGCAATACGGGACAGGAGCATTGCCCTCGTTTCAGCCTTCCTATCGGTCGCTACTGACGGCTCCACCTGACCGCACAGCTCCCAGAGGTGCTGGATGGCGTGCTGCTGCGACGCATCCAAGCCCGAGAGCATCTCGACGTTCGGCTGATATGTACGATCAGTGTTCACTGAAGCAGGGCTTACCTGGCTATCTCGAAACGCTGCTCTATTGGCAGTGCCTCGAAACAAGTGGATTTTATTTAAGGCCCGAGTCCGTAGGGAATTCCCTTTCCCTGAACCCATCCAGTTTTTTCCGGATGTGTTGGAGGGCCAAGACGATGTGATTGTTGACTGTTTTCGGGGCGAGATCCATCAAGGAAGCGATTTCCTCGTGGCTCAATCCTTCAAACCGGCTCAGCATGAAAGCCTCGCGTCGGCGCTGAGGCATTTCACTGATCCACCGCTCCAGATGCCTTTTAAGCATCGCGGCGTCCAATTCATCGTCATTCACTGTGTCAAAGCTGACAGAAGGGTGGTCATCATCGATGGCCTCAGCGGCATGCCGCTTCCTCTGTCGTTCGTGATTGAGTGCATAGTTTCGAGCCATCTGATACATGAGCGCTCGAAGGGAGCGATCAGGATCTATGGACTCGCGTACCTGCCAGAGTTTCAGGTATACATCCTGAAGAATATCCGCGGCTGCTGCCTTGTCATGCGTGATGTACAGCGTGTACCTGAACAGCGCATCATAACTGGCATCAAAAAGAGCCGCGTACGATTCTTCGTCAGAACGTAAAAGGCCGTGACTCCAGTTACGAAATTGCTCGTCGGTTATGGAGCGCATGTCGTTACTGCCTCAGTCACTATCAATACACGAAGTTGTTCGTTACTACCCAAAATTCGACAATCAATCAAGCAGAGTATGCGCAGAGCACCGTAAGGTACTGTGCAACAAGCGGTTATTGTGGTATTGATGATATTCTGGTGCTTCGCAAGGGCTAAAAAATAAGATTGCAACGGCGGAAAAGTTGCACTCGGGAAGAGATGGCTACCAACTGGCTGACACCCGGTGGGTTCGCCCGACCTCAATGTATCCTCTGCGAAATATAT
>Ga0181583_10002976_pt1 | contig 12465 bp, 9 predicted proteins | sample 071ome_31_FD_132461 | JGI IMG/M metagenome (GOLD analysis project Ga0181583, IMG submission 132461) | Coastal salt marsh microbial communities from the Groves Creek Marsh, Skidaway Island, Georgia - 071405CT metaG (megahit assembly) | ecosystem: Environmental > Aquatic > Marine > Intertidal zone... | reverse complement strand
CCGCCCCTGCCGCCCCTGCCGCCCCTGCCGCCCCTGCCGCCCCTGCCGCGGCGAGGACCGCCGCGACCGCCGTGGCCCCAGCCGCCCCCGGCCCCTCCCTCGCCGGACCACGCTGGGAGTGCTCTGGCAGCTGTGCCTGCTCCGCGTCATCCCCGTGCTCGTCCCGTCTCACTGGGAGGGGGGTCCAGGCCCGGGTGCGCGTGGCGCACACCGACGAGCGGGGATGGGTCGCCTACGCCGCCGAGCCCCTGCCCGCGAACAAGTACATCGGCGAGTATGCGGGCGACTACGTGACCAGCGCCGAGGCGGGGGACCGGCTGGCCCGGTATGACCGTGACGGGACGGGCCACGCGCTGCTCGTGGTGCGCGAGCAGCTGCCCGACGGGACGGTGGCACGCACGAACATCGACGCCACGATGAGGGGCAACGTGAGCAGGTTCTTCTCCCATCGGTGTGGGGAGCCTGGGTCCGACGACGGCCCCAACCTCGAGTTGTCAACGGTGCGCTCGCTCGCCTCTCCGCTTTCGCGCGTCGGGGTCTTCACGGCGCGGAATGTGGAGGTTGGGGAGGAACTCTCTTTCAGCTACGGCCCCCCGCCCGATGGGAGGCTGGGGCAGCGCCAGCGATGCCTCTGCGGGGCGCAGGGCTGCTCGGGATGGCTTCCGTACGCGTTGGGCAGCTAGCAGCTGGCAGCCAACCGTTCAACCGCCGGACAGGCACTCCCAGGGACCCGCGTCGCTCAGGCCGAGACACCGGCATCCCGCTTCTCCGCAAGCGCCTTGAAGCGCTTCATGTCCTCGAGGAGGAGCCTCTCCACCAGGGGGCTGAGGCCGCTCCCCACGAAGCTCAGCACCGAGGGGAGCTCGTAGCTGATGGTGAGGGTCACCCGGGTCTGCGCCGCCGACAGCCTCGCGAAGCGGATCTGCCCGCGGTTGGGCACCTCGATACCCGACCCCAGGGACCCCTGCACGGTCCCCGGCACGGAGCGCCAGTGGATCTTCTGGAGGGGGATGGGGGCCATGTTCTGTGCCATCCAGGCGAACTCCCAGTCGCGGTCGAACTGGGTCGTCTTGAGCACCCACTTGGAGAGCTTGGGGTCCTTCTCCTGCACCTCGACGCTGTGTATCCACGGCATCCACGTCGGAATGCGTGTGCGGTCCTCCCACATGGCGTAGCACTCCTCCACTGGCACATCCACGTTGACCGCGGCCGAGTTCTCCAGCCATGTGGCCCTGGCCGCGACTGAGCGGCGGTTCCTATGCCCGGGGGCCGGGATCGCGGCAGCGATGCGACCTGCGCCAGGGGGGCGTGGGAAGGGGCCGGGTCGGGTGCGGCCGCGGAGAGTTCAGTGGGGAAGCAGGGCAGAGGAGGCCAGGACCGCCGGGTCTCGGTTTACCATGCGGCCGCCGTGAAGGCGGATCGATGATTAAAACGGGAGGTTCCGCGTGTCAATGTACTTTTTGCGGGGAAATTGAAGCTATCTGTTAGTGTGAAGGCGCATCGACGTTGCGGGGGCCGTCCCGGGAACAACCCCCAACGGGCGTTGGTCGCTCGTCGCCCCGCCGCTATCGCTCGCTCGTTAGCGCTCTATCGGGCAAGCATGCGATCGATCGCGAGGGGAGATGCGACGCAGGAGATCCACCGCGCAGCAACTCACCGGTCGAGGAGGCGGTAGGCAGGACAGCAGCCCGGGGGAGGACCGCGTGGTGGCGGGGGGAGCTCCCTCGGCCGGGCCGATGGCCCACCGCCGTGTGGCTCGAGGCGATCGTGGTGGAGCAAACCATCGCCGCGCTCCTGGAGGGTAGATTCCGCCTCCTCATGTGGCAGCCGCTGCATTACATGCCCCCCGACGCACCGCACGGAGGTCCCAGCTGCGGCGCGCCTGGCGGCCCGTCTGCCAGAACGTCCCGCCGGGGCCCGCCACCAGCGCTCTTCGGCGCCTGAAAGGGTCAGTGGGGAGCTCCGATGTCACCACCATTCAGCGCTGCGGAAAGGGACGCTCCCTCGGAGACACGCGCCGACTGCGGGAGTTTCGCAACCCCCCTCCTTCGCTTTGTCTTTTGCTCGTCCGCCTCCCTCCCCAGAGTCTCGTCACCACCGGAACCCGGTAGCGGGACGATGATCATCCCCGTCCGGTGCTTCACTTGCGGGAAGGTCATCGCGGACAAGTGGGACAGCTACGTGGATCTCCTCTCCACTGGCTACTCGGAGAAGTAAGCGGCTCCTTCTTTGGCGCTTGCCCCTCGCTCGCGGCAATATACCCGTGCCTTTCGCCCCTCACCGCCATCAGCATCTTCAACGGCTCCGCAGGGAGGCCCTGGACTTCCTGCAACTGGAGCGGTACTGCTGCCGCCGTATGCTTCTGACCCACGGTGAGGGTCCCGCCCCCCCCCCCGCCTCCTCGCGCGTACCGGGCATCTCTATGGTTTTCTGCACCCTTTGTCCCGCGCATCGAAGGCAAACTGTCGCAACTGATCGTCCTGTACGCTTGTCGCTCTCGTACGTGCAGTGGACCTCATTCAGCGGCTCCTCAACTATAACACCTTCAGCCGGGACCAGGCTCAGCAATAGCATGGCCACCATCACCCGCTCTATCGGGCGCCTTGCCCTCCGCGTAGCTCGCGCGGCCCCGGTCTTCCGCCGTGCCCTTCCCTGCGCGAGCTGGGTGCCGCCCGCGAAGCGGTGGTGTGGGCATCCCGGGGGCCTGCCATGCCTCGGACGCCGGCCAGTCTCGACGAGGAGTGGTCAAGCGGCGGCTGACGATGGGACCATGGGCATCAAGGAGGGGGACGAGGAGGCGAACGAGGTGTCGAGCATCAAAGTGGTGATCGGGGCCACCGGGGGGGACGAGGCGGAGCAGCTGTCCGAGGTGCTGATGGAGTGCGGGGGCAGCGTCGTCATCTCCGAGCACCGGCCAGACGGGGTGGAGCGGGACCAGCTCTTCGACGCGCACGGGGCGGGCAAGGAGCTGTGGGGGGAGTGCAGCGTCGAGTGCTACTTCTACGCCGATAGCGACGTCGCGGGGGCCCTCGGGCTTGCGTCCGGGGCGCTGGGGAGGGAGCTGCGGTACGTCACCGAGCCCATCTTCGTGCGGGACTGGGTGGCCGCCATCCGGGACGAGTACAAGCCCGTGCAGGCGTGCGAGGGCGTGTGGGTGGTGCCCGCCGGGTCCGCGGCGCCGCAGGTGGAGAGCTTCGGGACCGGGCCCGGGGCCAGCATCAACGTCGTCCTGGAGCCGGGCCTGGCGTTCGGGACGGGGGAGCACCCGACCACACGACTTTGCCTCGAGTATCTCAGGGGCGAGGTGTCTGGGGGTGAGCGCGTCGTGGACTACGGTTCTGGGTCCGGGGTCCTGGCCATCGCCGCTGTCAAGTTCGGTGCGGCCTTTGCGCAGGGCACCGACACCGACCCCCTCGCTGTCCGCGTAAGCGGCCGGAACGCCGTCCTGAACGGCGCATCGGCGCGGTGCGCGTTTGTGCGCTGCTCCCCATCGAGCACGGACGAGGATCCCCTCCCTGGCGAGAAGTACGACATGGTCATCGCAAACATCCTTCAAGGTCCGCTTTTCGACCTGCGGGACCGCCTAGCGAACTACGGCCTCCCCGGCAGCAAGCTGGCGCTATCCGGGATCATTGCAGAGCAGGTGCCCGGGATCCTGGAGCACTACGGGGAGTACTTCGAGGGCCTTGCGGTGAGGCAGCTTGGTGACTGGGCCCTCGTGTGCGGGACGAGGAAATGCGAGTAGCCCCCTCGCCGTTGAAGTGTCCCTCGGTTGTCGTCACGCCCCGGCGACGACGTCGCACCCCGGGCAGTTGTGCAGCTGGGTGTGCACCATCTGGTCGCAGAGGAAGCAGAAAGCCTTCTTGCACCCCTGGCACTGGAGGCAGATCTCCGCCCCAGCTCCAGCCCCGTGCCCCGCCCCCACCCCTGACCCCACGGGCTTCCCGCAGCCGTAGCACGTGACCGGCGGGGGCGCCGGGTCCACGGTCAGCACCTCGGGCATCTCCTCGTCCTCCGACCAGTCCTCAAGCCCCGTCGCGCCGGCCATCCGCAGGTTCTCCTTCGGCGCTTCCGCAGGCGCGACCCTATCCCGGACGTCGTCCGGGTCCACCTCGACGAACGGACGAGTCGGAAAGAGGTGGTGGTAGCTCATGGCTAGGTGGGGCGAGGAGATGAGGAGCAGCCGGCAGACGTGGCACCTGGCCGGGATCTCGCGCACCCTTGCCCGGCACCGTGGACACGTGAACCCGCCGCTCTCGACCCGGCACTCGGGCCCCACGAAACCCGGCGGCCCGCTCTCAGCGTTCCTCTCCGCGAATCCCATCTCGACCAGGCTCGCCGGGGCGTCCATGGCGGCCGCGGGGGGGACGAGGTGCTCCTCCAGGAGCTCCCGCAGGCGGGCCTCCGAGGTTGCCACCTGGTAGGACCCGCCCGTGTCCCTTGCGCACCGCCGGATGATGTGCAGCTCCCCCCCAACGCCGACCACCGAGACCCGGACCTTGGCCCGGGCGCACTGGGCGATGGACTTGAAGACGTCCCAGTCGTCCATCTGGTCGTGGCTGCTCAGGGAGCTCAGGGCGAGGACGACCTCACGGTGGCCGTAGGGGGGGGCGCCCCGGAGCACCGCGAACGACTCGTCCAGGCACTGCTGGAGGGAGAAGTGCCCCCCTCCTCTCCCCCTGTCCAGGATTGCGCGCAGCTTGGCCACCTGCGCCTCGGGGGACTGCCCGGGCTCCGAGACTCGGGAGGCCCTGCCGTCGGCAACGGCAAGGATAGACAGCTGGGAGAGCGGGTTGTTGTCATAGAAGTCCCTGACAAAATGTATAGCGGCGCTGAGCGCCACCCGTAGCCGTGATGGCTTCATATCGGTCGTATTTGAAGCGTCGGAGAGGTCGAGGGCCAGCACCACGTAGCGGATGAGCCCTCTCCGAATGCGCTTCGAGGCAAGACTCTCGAGCTGGTGTTTCCGTCTCCGCCGCTGCCACTCCGCCTGATCTGTGGCCACTAGCCGCCCGTGTTCGTCCTCCCTGAGTGTCTCCCAGCTTCTAGAGTCCTCGTACCTGGGTTTGATGAAGGGAAAGAGGCGGTGTCGGCGGTTTTCGCCGGGGTCCGGGGGGGAGGTTGGGGACCGGGTTCTTGTGCCGCTCACCTCCTCTCGTACGCCACAATCTGCGCCAAACGCTCCATCTTCTCCCCCTCGTCATCGTCGTCGGAGTCCCCCTCCGGGTCCCGCCTCGGCGGTGCCATGATCGGCGGAATGGGGCCGGACGGCCTCCGAACCGGCTAGCTGCCGGGGACTAACCCTTCCTCCGGTATCAACTCTATCTAAGGTCGCGGCAGGCGGTGGCCCTAAGGGCGAGGGCTGAGGCGGCGCGACCACCTGCTGGTCTCGGTCCGGAGCCCGACTCCGTGTTGGCTTTCGGCCAGGCGAGTGCGCGGCCACAGCAGGTCAACTGGCGCACCGTTTGCGGATAATGGCGTGGAGAGCGACGGCATCCGTGGCATCGTGCAACGTTCGTATGCATCGGGCCTCTTCCCCCTGACGCCAGGGCGCCGAGTCTGCTTGTTCTGATGCTAATTCATAAGTTTCCACTGTCACAGCACAACAGTGCTGGTCTGATTGTGACGCAGGGGAGCCGCATAGGGTTCTCCATCATCGCTTCAAAGAAAGCCTCACTGCGCACCGTTTCCTGCCCATCACAGGCACTCGAAAGAAGTCAACGATCACTCTGCGCGGTCCCATGGCTGGACATGCCCTGCGAAAGGCGACGCAGCTTCGTGGTCTCCACTGCTGGGAGCGGGCTGTACAAGTCAGAGGTCATTGCTACCCATCCGCGGCCACCCGTTTGTTTGGAATCCTTGGCAGAACCCCCTTCTCTTGCGATCGCGGCTGTCCCGACCTCTTCGGCTGGGTGACTGGCAGATGCCAGGTGAGCGCTCCGCCAGCCACCGCCGGTCCCTGAGGCCGTGTTCGTGCTCGGTGTGGCACTGATCGGCGCCTCGACGTTAGCTTTTCTGCTGGCCCACGAGCGCCACCCTCCCTTGACAGGGGTTGGAGAAGGAGAGCTTACAGGACCGGGAGGTGCTTGTGTTCGGCTTTCCGTCCGGCCCATAATCGCTGGAACGGTTCCCCTAGCCGATGTGTCCATCAAAGGGCTCTTCTGTGGGACGTACCTCCTCCAGCCGCCAGCACTGCCCGCGCCGACTTCCCCGCCTGCACTGCTGGCCGGTACTCGGGGGGCCTGGGCAGTCCGCGTAGCCGCACTCGGAGGCGAGGGAGACCACGGCTTCGACGGAACAGGAGGTTCAGCAGTGGCATCATTACCTTTCCAGCCCCCTCTTGGCTTCCAACCGCCCTTCGTGGGGGGGTTGCTAGGGGTTTGGATCTGGCTCGCCAAGCTGGGCGGGGCTGGCGACGTAGCCCTGGCCGTCGAGTTCCAGCTGGCCTTGCCGTTTGACGGAGTCCAAGAGGGTGTGGAAGAAGGGCGAATGGTTGGTCCTCCCGCGACAGGCGCAGCTGTGTCCCCCTGCCCATCACACGAGGCGATCACTGCATCCCCACCATGCACCGACCCAAGCATGGAGTCTTGTGAGGCACTCCGCGACGGCACCGCTGTTGAGAATGACGCGTGACTGAGAGGGTGGCCAACAGGACCGTGCTCTGCAGATGGCTCCTTTGCTGAGGACTGCGGAGAGCCCCCCCCTGGAAGGGTGGGTGAGGGGACTTGCCGGCTTTGGCCGCGTTCCGCGACAGGCGAAGGGGGAGGCGTACCGGTTGAGCCCGTGCTCAGAATCGGGGCCGGGACGCTTCGCATCACCGTGGAGCTCTTGCTACGGCTGCCACGCCCGTCGGGGGTGGAGGCCGCTGGTGTGCTCTTCGAGCCTCCACTGGCAGGAAGAAGGGCACTATCGTTCGACGCAGCCTTGCTCGAGCGCTTGGATTTTACATCGTCGGCAAGAGGTGGCGCACCCTGCATCTCCTGTGCCGAAGCTACGTGTTGCTTGTGGCCCTCGAGCAGTCCGGCATCAATCGTCGGCCCATCTTTCTTTGTCTCGAAAGACGAAGCTGGACTGCCATCGGCGGCCCTTTTGACGGACTCTCGCGAACGGGTGGCTACCATGACGGGAGACGCGGGATTGTCTGCGACCTCAAGCCTGTACTCAGGCGAGATGCTCATCTCGCGTGGAGAGGAGAGGGTACTGGCCCGGACGCCATCCTCCCCTGGACTTGCATCTGTCACAGGGTCCCCGTTCCTGTCACCTTCAGCAGCATGAGACCCATCAAAGCCATCACTTTCTTGCGCAGAAGCAAGCCCTGAGATAGTGGAGCCGGTGTGCGACCCTTGCGCCAACCTTCCCGCAGGTACAGGTGCACTGGTTGAGGAGGACGCCGTGGACAATGGGAGGGACCCCCTGCGCAGAAAGACGACACTCGAACTGCCTGCAGACCCCTGTAGCTTGTCACTCGGCGCTTGCCAGCCAACCGGACTCTTCCTGACAGGCATTGTTTGGAATGAAGAAATCTTTCGCGGTGCGAGCGAACCAGCCTGTGCGCTCCCGGGCCTCGACGGATGGACGGCGTCCGTTTGACCAAGACCGAGATCAGTCTTCTTCCAGTCCCTCGGCCCCAGGCTCGCCTTCTTCCTCATTGTCCTCGGCTTTCCTTCGGTTGTGATGTCGCGGCCGTCCATGTCGTCGATCGTCCATCCCGTGATCGCCGCGGGAAGGGGGTCAAGCAGCCGGTGCAGGGGCTCCGCCTTGACCGTCTTTCGCGGGTTGAAGTACTCGGCTCCGAAGAATCGCACACGCCTCTTTGGCTTGTTCCCGGTCCCAACCACCCTCGTCTTCGGCGTCCAAGCTGGACCATCTCTGGCCGAGTCCGTAGCGCTCTCACCGCCAACGATTGTTCCGCGCATCTGCCACTGCGAAGGGGTCCGCGACCTCTTCGGCATCGGCTCAATCCCCCGGAGCTCTGCCCCTTCGGTGACCAGAGCCTGAGACTCGACGGACGGGTGAAGCAGTCCCTGCCTTCTCGCCTCCTGCTCCTTCGCACGCAGGATCGCTTCCTCGTGCTCCTTCATGTGCTCATCCGTCAGGTCCACGACGACAAGGCGGTCCTTCTTGTCACTGGATAACGACTTCCGGCGATACCTCTCCTTGTCGAGTTCATCCTCGTGCTGCACAGCCCCGTCCTCCCCAGCCTTCGTTCCCGGCCTGTGTGCCGGATCCAAGCTCCGACGCCTCTCGACAGCAAGCGAAATGCGCTTGGCGAGATTAGTGTTGAGCAGTGCAGCGACCTCTGGGTCCTCCTCACGCTCAGGCGGGAGCTGGATGTCCTTGCGGACAGTCAGCATCCCTTCCCTGAAGCTCTGAAGCAGCTGGTCGTCAACGGGAGCACTCGTGACAGACGCTTGTGCCCCCCCTTGACCTTTGCTGTGCGTAGGGATCTCGCGCGGCCGGGCTTGCGGCAAGGCGGAGCCGTTGGCCGCGTCGACAGGCGCGCTCTCCTGGTGGCCAAGGAACCCTCTAAGGAGGTCCTGCTGGAAGCGGTTGCTTGGCGTGAGGAATGCATTGCGCTTGGATGTGACCTGTGACGATCTGCCGCTTCCCATGGCGTCTTCGCCCGTCTCAGGCAGCGCCCTTTTGAACCTCTCCATCGCTTTGGCCGCCTCGAGGTGCCCCTTCTGGCTCGCAAGGATTTGCGCTGTGCGTCCCTTGTTGTCGGGAGTGTCCAGCAAGGACCTGTCCATGTGGTGGCACACAATGGCGGTCATAAGCCCTGCCAGGTTCGGGTCGCCGTTCGCGATGACAGCGCAGTGTAGAGCGGTCCATCCCCGCGTGCCTTCAGGTGTACTCGGGTCTGCCCCGCTCGTCAGAAGGAAGTCGACAGCCTCGCTCCCAAGCGTCATCAAGGCGGCATGGAGTGGCGTCCGTCCCTCTGCGTCCACTGCATCTACTTCCAGCTTGCCCCGCTCCGCGAGGTACCGAAGGACGGATACCGCGTTGCACGCAGCAGCCATGTGCGTCAGAGACCTGTTGAGCTCAGTGTCCCGCGCGCATGGGTTAGCCCCCGCGTCGAGGAGTATCACAGCTGCCCGCTCAAGTCCTGCATCGAGTGCAACGAATGTCCCGGGCAGCCCCCTGGACGTCCTGATGTCGGGATCGATGCGGAGATCTTCCAGGAAAGCATGGACAACGGCGAGATGCCCCTCCTGCACGGCTAGGTGCAGTGGCCCGAGGCCGTCGCGGGTCATGTAGTACGCATTGGCTCCCCAGTCCTGCACGAGGTGCACTGCTATTTCGGTGTGCCCCTCCCTGCACGCCAGGCACAACGCGGTCTCGAAGTCGACCTGCGACCTTGAGTCCGGATCTGCCCCACACTCCAGGAGTGCTTCCAGCGCGTCGGCTGCGGCTTCGTGCACGGCAACGTGGATCGCACCCAACCCAGTGACGGGGTCCTGGTCGTCGACGCCAACAGCCCCGCTGTCAAGCACCTCCCGGACGGAGGCGGCGTCGTCTCTCCTCACCGCCATGAAAAGGTTCATCAGGGCGTCCGCCGGGCGTTGCACTGGGCCATCGTCAGGCGAGCTGCGCCAGCAAAGGAGAGGGGGTGCCCAGGGTGGATGGAGGACTCGTACTGAGTGGTGGGATCGCCAGGCAGTATTCGCCCGGGCGATCCCACCGCGGTAACTTCGAGCCAGCGATCGCGCAAAACTCGTGCGTGGACATCGACAATGCGACCAGAGCGCTAGGGTGGCCGGGAGCGAGGGGCCGCTTTGCGTGCATCTGATACCGCTCCCCTGGTCAATCACGAACCGGCCTCGCCCCATCGAGCCTCTCGCCCCCCCTGTACTACCCTTGCGGAAACGCGTGTCTCACCTCACACGCCTCTCGACCAAGTCAATACCAGGGTGATGTATCGCGTCGATAAGGGGAGAATCCCGACTCGTGCGAGGAAGACTCGGGGTGGCTGAATCCCCCGACTGCGAGCCCCCGGGCGGCTGTTGCCTGCGGCCACATCATGAAATGAGTGCGGCATCGGTCATAAAATGAGCTGCAATCTAGCTCGAAGGCGTGGGCACGGCGAAGGCTTGACGGTCGAGCCGGTCCGGCGAGGAGAGGGGGGAGGTCGCCCTCGGGGGAGAACGATCCACACCTTGCTAATTGCAGGTCGGCGAATTCGTCATCCGACCCCTTGCTCGAAGAAACATCGGATGCGTCGCTCTCAGAATCACTCCCCGCCCTGCGGCCGCTGCCTCCGACCACGCGCAGTCCAAGCGCGATGGCTCTAAGCATCCCTCTGCCACTGCCTCCCTCCCTCGATGCAAAAGAGGGTGGAGGGACGGAATGCTGGGAAGGAATGCATGTAGCATCGCTCTCGCGACACTTTTCGCGTGATTTACCGCAACACTCGAAGTGCTGCTCCCCTGGGCATGTTGGCGCAGAGTTTCAATCATCTATCCTAGGTCCAGAACTGCTGTGGACTGCTACCCCCAAGGCCTGTCACTGCAAACCCCACGCCTCCTTGATGTTGAGCGAGTTGAACTTCTCGCCCAGGGCCACCCGCGACGCCTTCCTTTCCACTGCCATGGCGTGGGGGCACGACGCCTCCGCCTTGAGCCTCGCGCCGGCATCCTTGGTGCTCGCCCCGAAGGCCACACCGCCGACCCTGCCCAGGCCACGGTCCTGGCGGGACGTGGCAGGCCTTCCCGAGGCGGTGGCGGGCCTGGTGGCGTGCTGCTGCGCCCGCTCAGTGGTGCTGAAGTGGAACTCCCGCGGCTGCGTCAGCGACCGCCGGCTCACCGTCGCGACGCCCCGGGAAGCCAGGCGGGAGTAGTCGGGCATGGGCTGCGCCTTCCATTTGTGGCTCCGGATTCTCTCCAGCTCCAACTCCTCGGTCGTTTTTGCCAACGACCTCCTCCCGGACGCCCGGGACTCGGTGGTGAGCCTAGGCGCGTGGACCTCGGCGGGCGACTTGCGGGGCGGGGCCGCGGAGGCCGCCCGGCTGGAGCGGAAGTCGTAGTTGGCCAGGCTCTCGGCGACACCTACGTACGAGTCATACGCGGGGGCCCTGGGCGCGCCGAGCCCCGACAGGCGCGGTGCCGTGGGCACGGTCGGGTTCCGGTGCGCGGGCGCAGCGCAGCGGGCATTTAGGACCCTCGAAAGCGCCCGCTGGTGACTGTCGTGCTCATCCTTTGCCGCCTGGAGCGACCGTTCCAGGGCCATCTCCTCTGTCGTGAGGGGGGCGTCGAGGTCCGCCCGGAGCTGGCGCCTTCTGGTCGTCGCGAAGTCGGGTGTGACTGGGACAGTCAGCTCCATGGGGTTCCGGGAAACGGATGACATCCGAGCAGGCTCGGCGCTCGCTCTCTGAGCACAGATCCGGGCAGCAGCAGACTTGGTTGACACCATGTAGCCAGGCAGCGAGCCTGCTGCAGAGAGGATAGCCTTCGCCTTGGCCGAGGACGCGGGGAGGCTCCTGCGCTGCGTGGCGAGCTTGGAGGAGCTCCCACTGCGCGGGCGAGTCTTGAAGCCCGGGGCGGACTTCCGCGATCCGAACGCACCAACAACTGGCCCCTTGCAGATCTTCACCGCCGCTGTACGCTTCAGGAGCTTGGACGGCGCAAGGCTCATCCGGCGCGATGCGCGGGAGGGCCTTACACGAGGGCCGATCGACGCAAGCGGAGAGATAGGCGAGTTCGTCTCTCCCGATGGAAGCTGCACGCCTGGCAGAGCGCAAGAGGCCCCGTGCAGGGGGATCCCATCACGTGGCTGGGCCACCGGCATGGGAGTCCTTGCCGCCCTCCTCAAGAGGACAGGGGTCGGCGAGTCGGAGTCGGCTGCCCTCGTCTTCGTGAGGGTTGCCGGAGTGCGCGGGAAGCACAAACTCAGGGACGGCTCGGGTCCGCGGATGGGGGTGGGCGCGGGGCACTTGAGTGACGGGGAGTCCACATCCAGAGGCAACTCGAGCCTGCCCACCGTGTCGGTAGCCGGCTTCGACGGGGAGGTCAGGCGTGGGCCCTCGCTCTTCCGAAGGAGCCGTGCGGAACGCCTCGTCGGGGTACTTAGGGGGGACGCGTCGACGCCGTCGTCCCGGAGCAGCTCGTCCGTCAGGTCTGTAGGGCCGGCAGCTGGGCTCGGGAGTAGTCTGTCGAGTGCAGAGCCGAGGGAGAAGCTGCCCGAAGAGCCTGCTCCGGTGGACTCCTTTCTCCCTGCGGTTCGACGGCAGCGCATGCTGTGGTCAACCCTGGCCATGGAGGGAGAGCGAGAGATCACGTTGCCAGGGCAGGGTGGGGGGTTCTCAGGGGGGCAGGCAACCCTGCAGTGTTCCGGAGCCGGATGCCTGCGGCAGGAGCGTCGTCTCACCGTTGCTACCTTCGAGATCGTTGCGATCTCCGGGAGTGGCATCCGAACCACCGGCAGGCTCGGTACCAAAGCTGAAGTCGGCCTCTGGTGCGCTGTCCGATT
>Ga0181583_10002962_pt1 | contig 12502 bp, 7 predicted proteins | sample 071ome_31_FD_132461 | JGI IMG/M metagenome (GOLD analysis project Ga0181583, IMG submission 132461) | Coastal salt marsh microbial communities from the Groves Creek Marsh, Skidaway Island, Georgia - 071405CT metaG (megahit assembly) | ecosystem: Environmental > Aquatic > Marine > Intertidal zone... | reverse complement strand
GATATTCAGATGCTTTGTGCTCAGTTACACAATTGGGTCAAACAACAGGGGGTTGTAGCATGAGTCATTTGTTTGGACATAACGGTGCAGAAGGTAAGGGGTACAGTCAACCAAAGCCAATTGCCGCAAGTGGAGATATTTCCCTGCCGCCCTCTCTCGCTCGAAAATCATCTGCGAGGTGGCCTCGATTATCTGAACCTGAGATGGTTCGCCATTATACATGGTTATCAAAGCGAAACTTTGGCATTGATACAGGTTTTTACCCTCTCGGGTCATGCACGATGAAGCATAATCCTCGGGTGAATGAAGTCATTGCTCAACTCCCCGGAATCGCAGACATTCACCCTCATCAAGACGAGAAGCATTTGCAAGGCCTCCTTTCAATCTATCACGAAATGCAGCACATGTTGGCAGTTTGTTCAGGAATGGACGAAGTGACGCTCCAACCAGTCGCTGGAGCACAAGGAGAATTTACTGCTGTTCGCTGTATTCAAGAATACTTTAGGCATCGCGGAGAAGACCAGCGAACAAAAGTGATTGTTCCCGACTCAGCCCACGGAACAAATCCTGCAAGTGCTGCAATGGCAGGGTATGAAATTGTTGAAATTCCATCACGTGAAGATGGACGCATCGACTTGGATGCTCTTCGTGCTGTTGCAGATGAAACAACTGCAGCGATGATGATTACAAATCCAAATACCCTTGGTTTATTCGAACAAGACATTGTTGAGGCTTCAAATATTGTTCATGAAGCTGGAGGACAGATGTACTATGATGGTGCAAATTTCAATGCGATTTTAGGAATCACATCACCCGGTTTAATGGGCTTCGATGCAGTTCACTTCAACCTCCACAAGACCTATTCGCAACCCCATGGAGGTGGTGGACCAGGGTCCGGTCCGATTGGTGTCAAATCACAACTCGCACCATTTTTACCAAGCCCACTTGCTGCAAAGAGAGAAGCGAACCAAGATGAATTGTTACACTCTGTTGATGGCTCTTGGTACTATTGGTCTGTACCCGAGCATACAATTGGGAAGGTTCAGCAATGGCACGGGAATGCTGGAGCAGTTATCCGATGTTGGGCATATTATCGAAGATATGGTAATGGTTTGCGCACGATGTCAGAGCATGCAGTGCTTAATGCGAATTATCTTCGACATGCAATTCACAGGGAAGCGAAGGCTGCCGGTGTGTCTCACATGTTCCGAGATGGAGCAGAAACCGACGTTGCAAAGCATGAGTTCACACTCTCGCTTGAGCCTGCAAAGCAATCGTTAGGCATCTCGGCCATGGATGTTGCCAAAGGTTTACTCGATCGTGGCTACATGGCACCAACCGTGTACTTCCCGTTGGTCGTTCCAGAGTGTATGATGATTGAACCAACTGAAACAGAATCAAAAGATACCCTTGACACCTTTGCAAAACATTTCGTGGAAGTTCTGAAACAATCGCCGGAATCACTCCATGAAGCACCAACGACCACACCTGTTCGAAGAGTAGACGAAGTCTATGCTGCACGGAATCTTTGCCTTCGTCATCCATTCGATGAAGAATGAACTCCATTAAGGTGGACTGTTTAGGCTCTTTGTGGTAGATGGAACAATGAGTCATGAGGTTCAACTTGGACCTCAAAAATTTGGCTTTGTCCTTCTATTGTTTGCATGGTCATTGCTTCCTCTTGCTTTTGCTCTTGTGACGTTTCTGTTTCAAGACCATGTTCAAGCTCAGAACTATCTCCTTCTCACAGGATTGGTCCTGCAACTCGTTGGACTTTTTGTAGCCTCAGAAAAAACTCCTCATCGTCTTCTTTCGCGAACGCTACAATGGAGGTTTTCTGTATTCTTTTGTTGCATTTCGATGCTGATTACATTTGGATTTGAGAGAACTTGGCCGTCAACTTCGACGGAATATTCGCAAAATTGGTGGTTGCCCCTCATGTTTTCAATTGGTTCCTACGCAGTTACATATGCAACATTAAACACTGCATCCTCTTCTCCACGAACTGCAGTTGAAGCATCTTGCAATGTACAAACTCTCTTTGATTTTTCATCACATCCTGGTTGGACAGTTGAATCTGGGAGATACAGACAAGGCCTCATCGCATCTTTTTCAAATGGTTGGGATGCATTGATTGCTATCATTGGCGGAAAACATCGAGACGTTGATGACGGTTTTTTTATCCGTCTCGTTGTCATTTCACCTTCACCGTTTCAAACTGCGATAGAATCATTCAACTTGGAAGAATTTACTTTAGATTCTATCTTGAAAAACCAGGTGTCTCACAGTGAAGAATCATAATCTCTAACAGACATCCTAATGAACCCACCGCGATGCGTTTCTCCCATGGATGTAACAATACTATTAGGGTCTTCTTCCGACCTACCAATCGCTAAGAAATGTACTGCAATACTCGAGCAATTCGATGTGCCTTACCAACTACGAGTCGCTTCTGCACACCGTTCACCAAAATTTGTTGAACAAATCGTGCATGATGCTGAAGAATCTGGTTGCAAGGTGTTTGTTGCGATGGCTGGATTAGCAGCAGCACTTCCAGGTGCAGTTGCGGCGTTGACAACGAAGCCGGTGATCGGAGTGCCGTGTGGCGGTAAGGTTCCATACGATTCATTGCTTTCTATTGCACAATTGCCACCAGGTGTTCCAGCAGCGACAGTCGGCGTTGACCGAGGAGATAACGCAGGCTACCTTGCTGTACAAATGCTCGCTTTGCAAAACGATGGCTATGCTCAAGCACTGAAGCAGAACAAATTGGACCAAGTTGAGAGAGTGAAATCCCAAGACCGTGAAGTCAATAGTGGGGCGTGAGAATGTTCGACGCCACTGATTTCATCGAGGAATCAGTAGAAGACATGAAACGTTCGATTGATGATATTGCCATCATCGCTTGTTCCGGAGGTGTTGATTCAACAGTTGCTGCTGTACTTGCCCACAAAGCGGTGGGCGATTTGTTGCATTGTGTATATGTTGATACAGGATTTATGAGAAAAGACGAAACTGAAGAAATCGAAGCCATGCTCGGTGATTTAGGCATTCATCTCATCACCGTGAAAGCAGCCGACCGATATTTTGCAGCACTCAAAGACATCACTGAACCGGAGCAGAAAAGGAAAGTCATTGGCGAGTTGTTCATCAGAATTTTTGAGGAAGAACAAGAAAAGTGTGGTGCTAAGTATCTCGTTCAAGGAACCATTGCACCCGATTGGATTGAATCAGGCGGTGGCGTTCGAGATACCATCAAATCCCATCATAATGTAGGAGGGCTTCCAGAGGATATGACGCTCGAAGTCGTGGAGCCTTTGAGAGAGTTATACAAAGATGAGGTCCGGGAACTCGCACGCGCACTCAGCATCAAAGTATCAGAACGTCAACCGTTCCCCGGCCCAGGACTTGCAGTTCGAACACTCGGTCAATTAACTCCCGAACGGGTGGCTGTCGTTCGTGAAGCATGTTCGATTGTCGAAGAAGAATTTGAAAAAGCGGCAAAAGAAGGTTTGATGGATTTACCTTGGCAATATTATGCAGCACTCTTACCAGTTCGTTCGGTGGGGGTTCATGGAGATGTACGAGCCTACGGTGAAACAATCGTCGTGAGAGCAGTTCGAAGTATGGATGGTATGTCTGCACGGTACTCCGAGATTCCACATAGTATCTTGCAAAAAGTATCGACACGAATCACGAACACCTGCAAAGGTGCGGTGAATCGAGTAGTCTATGATATCACCCACAAGCCACCAGGGACTATTGAATGGGAATAATTCACTCAATAGGTTCGGTATCCTGGTATTTCATGACATGATGCGTGTATCACATGACTTCCACTGAAACCTTTGTAATGCGCCGATTGTGGGGTTCGAACCCACGACCTTGGGATTAACAGTCCCACGCTCCACCAGCTAAGCTAAATCGGCAAGACCACCGAAAAAGCACCCCTTTATCATGACTTCGTTTCAATCCAATCCTTATGTTATGGTCATGTGTAACCTTGGAAGATTGGTGAACGGTTCTGGTTGAGTTTCAAAACAATTTGAAAAAAAAGTATGTTCTTCGTTGGTTAATGGAACTGAATGATGAAGTGTGAACACTTGGTCTCCGAAGGAGACATACTCTGCAATGTGTTTCTCGATGACCATGCCGATCGTTGGGTCAATGACATCTTCAAGATTCAAACGCCCAGCCCCCATGCGACGTAAGTGTTCAGCAATCTCTAATGTCCTAAAAAGTGCAATATATCCCGAATCTTTAGCAAAAAATTGAGTTGTATATTTTGACGTTGGTAGAACCGATTGAGGATCTGAGATGAGCAGTTGGGCTATGTTTTGGGGCACGCCTTGAGCAATACACATGCTCAAGAAAGCACTTCTTGCCTTGCCATTCTTCAATACTAAACGAATCATTTCCTCTCCTATTTCTTGACTCTCAGCAATGTTTGAAAGGTGAAGAAGTGCTCCTCCTTGAAGAACAACCAAATCAATAGTATCACGATGTCCGCGACCATGAAGCACCTCAATTGATTCTATGATTTCTAATGAATTTCCGATGTGACTTCCTATAGGTGCGTTCATTTGTGTTATTTGAGCGATGGTTTTGATGCCAGAACCATTGCCTACTGCAACCATGGAACGAGCAAGTGCTACGGCATCATCAACAGTTTTCATGAATGCTGCGGAACCATATTTCACATCGAGAACGAGAGCATCCAAACCTTCTGCAGACTTTTTTGAAAGAATTGATGCAGTGATAAGTTGGATATTATCAATGGTATGTGTGACATCCCGTAGTGCATACAGGCGGCCGTCAGCAGGAGCAATGCTCGGATTTTGTGCTACAATACAACAACCTACCTCGTCAACTATACGAATCATGTCTTCAGGCGATTGGTTACAAGAAAAATGTGGTATGGATTCCAATTTGTCGATGGTCCCTCCAGTATGACCTAGGCTCCGTCCAGCGAGCATAGGGACGCGAACTCCACATGCAGCCAATGCAGGAGCCAGCATGATGGACATTTTATCACCAACACCTCCGGTGCTATGCTTGTCAACGACAGGCTTGCCATCGCTCCACTCAAGCGTTGCCCCCGAGGTCCTCATAGCAGTTGTCAGATTGACAACATCTTCGTTCGTACAACCAAATTTGTGCATTGTTTTGAGCCATTTGATGATCTGTCCTTCATCAATAGAATCGGTTGTTATGCCTTCGACAAAGTCGAAAATGATGTCTTTTGATTGATTCTCTCCGTTGATAATGGCATTGAGCATGGATTCGAATTCCACAGTCTCCATGTTCTCATCTCAGGAAGCTAGTCCAATTTCTTTTAGACGCTGATAAAGAAAATCTCCTGCAGTTATACTAGGGTATTGCACCTCGCCACCGGTCATTTCAACAAATTCAGGCAGGGGTGAGAGGTCAATTTCATTTCGTGGATGAACAAACATCGGCATTGAGTAACGTCGGGTTGAGCCATCGCTTGGGTTCACAACCCGATGCGTTGTCGAGCGAAAAAATCCATTCGTCATATTTTGAATCATATCACCAGTATCGACAATGATGTATTCCTCATTTCCTTGAACTTGAATCCATGAGCCATCATGGTCCATAACTTCCAATCCATCTGCTGTTGCAGTGACAAGGAGTGTAATGAAGTTGATATCTTCATGGGCTGCAGATCTCACTGCACCTTGTGGGACATCATCTCCAAGAGGCGGATAGTGAATCAGACGCATTATCGTGTTACCTAGGTGTGTCATTTCAGGTAGCCACTGTTCATCTTTTCCAAGAGCGAGTGAACATGCTTTGAGTAAGTCGACGGATAGGTTCAACATTTTACTATACAAACCATCGATAACATGTTTGAAATTTGGAACGGTATCATCTGGCCAAATGTTCTCTGGATAAGTTGTATGAAGACCATCTATGGTTGGTAGACCCGTTTGCCAGAATTCTTTCAAATCCGGTGCAATCTGGTCTTTTGCGTGTTCAGTACCGAACGGTGTGTAACCACGTTGATGATGGAGTTGAGGTTGAGCATATGGCAATTTCTCATCTACAGGTAGGTCAAAAAACAAATCACATTGACTGTAAGCATCTCGAATAAGTTGGACAGGGATGCCATGATTCTTGAGTGCAAAAAAACCGATGTTTGAGAGTGCGTTCTTGAGTTCTTGGACAAAGAATTCCTTTGAAGCACTATCTCCGTGTGCGAAATCGTGGAAGTCGAGTTCTGGAATTGTCTCCATGGCAACGCCAAGTGTACGAAGGTATGTGAAGATGTTGATATTCGATGGACTAATCACTTCGAAGTTTTACAATCAATCGAACCATTTCAACGTAAATCCAAACCAGTGTGATGAGCAGGCCAAACGCCGCATACCATTCATACTTCTTTGGTGCACCATGATTCACCGATGATTGAATAAAGCCAAAGTCACTGACAAGCATAAATCCACCTACGGCTAATACAATAATCGAGAATCCGATGCCAATGGGGCCATTGGAGTGGATGAATGGCATTTGAGCACCGAAAATTTGCATGATGAAAGAAATGATGTACAACAAAACAATTGTAAGGACCATGCTATACACGATTTTGTTGAAGGTGGGAGTGGGTCGAATCACCTTGCTGGCATACAGACCGTACATCACAGCAGACAAAATCGCTGTTCCAAAGACTGCTTGTAAAATCAATCCTGGAAACATAACCTCCATGACACTTGAAAATCCACCAATAAAAACCCCTTCGACAACGGCGTAAACAGTCATCAACGTTTGTGGATTTTCTGGTTGAGTAAAATAAATGAAAAACACCATGATGAGTCCTACAATCGCTCCCATTCCCGCAAGACTGTAGACCAAGATGAGATTCTCAAGAGAGGATAGTGCTATTGCACTTGTAATGATTGCACTCAGGAGAAGGACGCCCGTAAGATAACCGATTTTATTCATCGTTCCTTCAAATGTCATTCTGTTTGTATCTTCCATCGTTGACCAGAAGTTCTTGGTCATGACCGGGTTGCTGTTTGAGTAAACCATGTGCCTCGATTTATGATTCTTGAGGTTCATCTTTAATGTTATGTTGAGTCACCGTGGTTTTGAACATGGTTTTCATAATATTCGACGAGTTGAGAAATTGTCCAGCCTTGGTCGAGGTATTCTTGAATCATCTCATCGCTCCATCCACGCAGCCGATTTCTTTGATCTTCAGTGGATGAAGATGGTTCATTTGTAACATCCTCTGACTCAGATAACGAACCATCCAACACCGGTTGAACCCATGATTTTTGGTCGACCATCGGTGCAGATGCCTCAATTTCAGTTGAAGCTTCAAATTCAGATTCAATATACTCCACAATACCTTCACTGTTCTTCTTTCTTGTTTGATATGCGAGGAACGCACCCAAAACAAACACGAGGGATGCTATCATCACATAAAGCATCAAATTGCTATCTTCGGAGGATGCTTGACCTGCATCCACACTTAGCGCATTCTCTTGGTCAGCCGTACATCCTCGAGAATTAACAAGTTCACCGAATGGTGATGAGGGGCAAAAGTCCGTCTCATTTGGCACACCATCCTCATCGTCATCAACAGATGTGGAATTGTTGGTGGAGTTGTCAATGTAATCAACTAGAGATAAATCACATCCAAATTCCTCGCCATCATCAATTCCGTTTTCATTGGCGTCTGAAGAAGTCATGGCAACATGTGGGTCAATCGATGGTGTTGTCGAATCTCGAATTTCTGCTTGAGCCCATTGCAATTCGAGGTCATCTGGGATACAGTCATTATCTGTGTCAGCAGACAGTGGATTGCTGTTGTATTGATATTCCGCAAGATTGGGTAATCCATCATTGTCCGGGTCATGTTCTGATTCGATAAAACTCTCGCCGATGACACTTCGACGAGTTCGATGTAGTCCGTTTTCTTCTTCCCACTTATCGTTCATACCATCAAGGTCGGAATCAATTTCTGTTGATAATCGACTCCAGTCAATCAACCACGATGTCCTGTAGATTTGGGCAACTGTTTCGTTTGAAAACAATATTCCCATTTCTCTATTTCGAATCAGTGCCGAATCACCCCAGTTGATCGACGAAACGAGAACCTGGCTTCCATCGATAATTGCCCCTTTGTTGTGTAGTTTTGTAATCAATTCATCCGAAGCCATGACGATAGCAGCAGTATCGTAACCCATCGTTGCATTCCATTCTTCGTTAAAGAGGTCGATGGATGTTTGAATATCTCCGTCGAGATAAGCTCCATTTAGGATTAACCGTATCGAAACACCTCTTGCCGCGGCCTGTTCGAGTGCAGAGATGAGAGGATTTTCACCCCAGCCATACGACCAGTCAAGGTCCAGATACTGCAGTGATAACAAAATTTCATCATCGGCGCTATCTATCATAGATACGAGGGATTGGATACAATCGTCGGGGCAAACCAAAAGTTCTGCAGTTCCATCAACTTGAATCGAATCTGTGGTGGCTCCAACTAAATCGGTGCCATCGTCGAACGTCCAACCATCTGGCATATCATCAAGCGAGACATCATCAATGTACATCCTGCTATCTACCTCATCTGATTCCAAGAATTCCAGAACCGATTGTGCAAAAACATCATTCTCAAGAATCATACCCCATTCCCTATTTCCTGCATCTCCCGTTGCAGGAAGCGAAGATTGTTTCCAATTTCCTGTGCTTATCCAAACACTTTCATTGTCCCTAACACCGATTTTGCTGTGTAAGAAAAGGTACGGGTCTGAACTTGAGGTGCCGAACCACTTCACGTCGATACCCGCCTGCATGAGCGTTACGGCTATGCCCTTATTTTGTTCGAGTTCATAATCGGTCCACCAGGAATCTCCCGCATCGATGACTACGGTGATTGATACACCTCGTTGATGGGCATTGATGAGTGCTTCAGCCAGTACATCTGAATGGAATTGATAGATGTGGATGTTGAGTGATTCCTCTGCACCATTGACCCAAGAAAGAACATCGTGGATGCCGCTCTCCGGACCGATGAGTGGAGTGATTGAGAATGTACCTGTGTGTTCTCTATCTCCACAATGGGCACTTCCACCGAGAGTTTGCCATCGAATTTGCCAGTCGGATGCAGCGTTTGTATCAACAAAATCACCACAACCATCACCTCGAACATAAATGAGGTTCTTCATTCCACTGAGGGGGGTTACAAGGCTAATGCCTTCCCACCCAGTCGTTGAAACAGGTCCATTTTCATAGACGATGACGTCAGCAACATTTCCTTCTTGGTCTTCAATTTGAATGGCCGCCCCAGAATCTGAAAAAAACATCGTTCTGTTGAGAATAACAGAAATGTCGTACATTAGGCCGTCTTCGTAGACTGCAAGAGATGATGAGTCTGACGTTAAGAGAACTGAACTCTCCGGTGCTATAAGGAGTGATTCAATGGTTGTGTTGTAAGGTGTGAGCGATGCTGATGTGTGTCGAAGCGTCCATCCATCAAGGGAAGCAAATTTCGTTCCTGTGTTTGAGATTTCAATAAATTCGAGGTCAGAATCAACACTCGTTGAAGCATCGGGCATGAAGCGGGTGATTTTGATATCCTCATACGATGCTAAATTACTCAAATCAGGTTCTGGTTCACCTGGTGTGGTCCAGGGCATTGATGTCCAGTTTCCATTGATCTGTGCCAATGATTTACATTCAGTCACCTCATCCCACTCGATGGCTAAGATTTCAACATGATCCGGATTCAGAACTTGAAACGAGTCCCCTAAGCCCGAAATAAACCAAGGATCTACTTGAACAACAATTCTTTCACCCGGGCCGAAAGTGGTAGAATTGGATGAATCATTTGACCAAATGTTATCTGAAGTGATGAACCAGTATGCCCCATTTGAATCCATGACTTGCCACCGGGACAAATTCAACTCCTCGGTCCCAACATTGTGAAATTCAATCCAATCTTCTTCAGGAGATTGTATGCTATCGGGGCAATACGGATAGATTTCGGTAATTTCTACAGATGTACTACCAGCATAACTTGGCCATTCAGGATTGACTTGATTGGGGGTGGCCCATGGATGCTTGACGAAATCAAAACTTTCAATGGTGGATGGGAAAATGGAAGACAGTCCTGCGTGGCTTGTGTTTGAGCGAACCAACGATTTCCCCTCTTCCGTTTGATTCCATGAGGCGGTATCGACAACAGCACCGCTCGGTTCAACCAAAACGATGGTGTCGGCAGATGTATGTTTGAGATAGAATGAACTCGTGCCATTCAAAGCGATGAGTCCAACTTGTCCTGCAGGTATAATCGCATTTGACTGCAAGGGGAAGTTGTATTCATGCAACGTGAAACTTCGTCCAGCAGCCTGAAGTTTCCAATCCGTAATGTCGATATCAACGGTGCCATAATTTTCAATTTCTATCCATTCACCATTTGGAAAATCTTGTGAATCGCTTCCAATGCCGTCCGGCAGTAGTTCTGAGAAGCGAAGGTCTGCACTCGAAGGGGTTGAGCCTGGTGCAGGTTGACCCGGTGTTTTCCAGGGTGCTGGAACCCACGGATTTGCTGCATTTGAATCACGTTCTAAGGCAACATCTTGGCCATAGTCGGTTGTATACCATGCCATGTCGATATCATTGTTCATTGAATCTCGCAAAATGATGTGGTTGTAATCATCCCACAATCGTGTATCCTGAGAGAACTGAACAATTCGATATTCGCCTGATTGAATGCTCGTTGCTCCCTGCGTCGCATTAAACACCAATGTGCCAGGGTCGAGATAGGTGATGTTTCCCATGCCATCAATAAGGCTCCAACCCATCAAATCGACATCGGTAGTGCCTTGGTTATGAATCTCAATCCACTCGCCGTCTGGAAAAACATCTGGTTCACTTGTAGCATTTGGCAGGATTTCGTTGATGATGATATCATTTGAGGGTTGAGCGATCGTTGAGAGAGCCGGTGCATTCGTTCCGTTTGGTGTTGGATAGGATGAAATTGAGGACCAAAATGTACTCGTTGATGCACCATAGATTGAGAATCCCCCGACAGATGAAGACCATTCCACAAGTTGTGCGTTTGAACCATTTGGCCATTTGAGCGTTATCGATTCCACACCATTGTTGAGTACACCGTACGCCCCTGTGCTGTTGACGGCGAGGAGCCGATACTCGCCACCTCGAATCGTTGATGATTCCGGTGTTCCGGTTGAACCAACGAGATGATCTTGGTCAAAATCGATAGAATTCCCTGCGGCATCAACAATCGACCATCCTGTCAAGTCAATTGGTGCAGAGCCTGTGTTATACACTTCAATCCATTCACCACCGGGATAGGACGCATTGTCAAAACTTGGCCATGGATTTGCCATCACTTCTGAAATCACAACATCGGCGGGTATGTATGTGACTGGTCCACCGGCACTATTTTGCTGACCTGGTGTTGGTTGTGATGTTGGAATCCAATGTGATGTTGGATTAGTTGAATCTTCTTCATAGCTGACTCCTGAAGATGCTGTAGAGCCCCATGACGCCTCATCGACTTTATTGGATGATGCATCGAGAAGCGAAACAACATCTTGGGTATTGGTCAGCCAGAAATTTGAATTTCCATTTCGGGCAATGACCACATATTCGCCAGGACTGATGGTCCATGTTTGGTTGTTTGAACTTGAATAGCCGATGATGCTAGATGAATCAAACAACAAGACTTTGTTCGCACTGTTGGTCACACTCCACCCGGTGAGATTAATATCATTGGAGCCAAAATTATACAATTCTAACCATTCTCCGTTTGGGTATGTATCGTTATCGTACCCATTTGGATTAGGAATGATTTCATTGATGCATACATTTGATGTGCAAGCCATCGCTCTTCCAGAGGCTCTCGAAGTTGTATTTTGATTATCGAGCACGAGCGATGGGGTGAGCATAGAGCAAAGAAACAATGCGACCAAAAATACACCAAGGGATACTTTTTCTCTCTTCATTCTCACACATCTCCGTTTTTTTTGTTGTTCATGAAACTTCCTCACAAAAACCCAAAGGCATCAAACCTCTGTGCAAATGTGTAAATCATAATTGGAACAAGGATAATACCCATGCCATGTGACCGACGTATGCCTATACGTGGTGGTAACAAACCAATCAGTGTGCCGATGATAAGAACACCAATTCCAACAAATCCTGTTGTTAACCATACGAGAGCCACAACAAAGAGAATGACACCCATCACCATTTGTTGCAATGGAATGGCCGCATGGAGGCGAAGCATTCCCTTTCCAACATACTTCATCATAGGCATAGCCAACAAACCTGCGGCTAACGTAAGAGCGAGCAAGCGAATGAAATCTGAAGTTGGTTCAAGGGATGACCACGTTTCGATTGGATACATCATTTTGAGTGCAAGTGTTGCACCTGATCTGGACCTTCCAATAATGTAGAGGAATCCAAGAACCATGACCGTTACAGCAGTGTTCACAGCAGAAAGAAT
>Ga0181583_10002959_pt1 | contig 12507 bp, 12 predicted proteins | sample 071ome_31_FD_132461 | JGI IMG/M metagenome (GOLD analysis project Ga0181583, IMG submission 132461) | Coastal salt marsh microbial communities from the Groves Creek Marsh, Skidaway Island, Georgia - 071405CT metaG (megahit assembly) | ecosystem: Environmental > Aquatic > Marine > Intertidal... | reverse complement strand
GCCTGCAGCGGAATATTTGATCACTTCGCTATCTGTCACGCGGCGCAAGTCATCGGCCACACCCACCATTGTATAGGCAATCAGGTGGGGCGTATGGCTGGTGACCGCCAAGACAAGATCGTGGTGATCGGCGTCCATTTGATCAACATTGGCACCCATGCCCTGCCACAGCGCTTGCAGCTGCGCCACCGCGTGGGGGTCGGCGCCGTCTTGGGGCACAATCAGGCACCAGCGGTTATCAAACAGCGTGGCAAAGCCAGATTCGGGGCCGGAATGCTCGGTTCCGGCCAAGGGGTGCGCTGGGACAAAATGCACATGATCCGGCATATGCGGCTGCACCGCGTCAATCACCGCGCGTTTCACCGAGCCTACATCGCTGAGCGTGGCGCCCGGCTTGAGATGCGGGGCGATTTCTTGGGCCACGTCGCCCATCGCGCCCACAGGCACGCACAGCACCACCAGATCAGCCTCTTTCACCACCTCGATGGCCGTGTCGCAAACCCGGTCTACCAGATTGATCCGGCGCGCCGTTTCGCGGGTGGCGGGGGTGCGGGCATAGCCTGTGACCTCGGCGGCCAGACCCCGGCGGCGGATGGCCAGCGCCATCGAGCCCGCAATCAGCCCCAGCCCGATCAGCGCAACGCGATTATAGATAACGCTCATGCGCGGCCTGCCAAAAACTGGCCAATCCCATGGGCCACCCGGCGGCAGGCCGCCTCGTCGCCCACAGTGATGCGCAGGGCATTTGGCAATTGATAGCCCACCACAGCGCGCACGATAATGCCATCGGCGCGCAAAGCCGCGTCGCAATCTTTGGCGGTCTGTGCATCGTGAAAGCGGGCCAGCACGAAATTGGCATGGCTTTCGTCGCACTCCAGCCCGTGGCCCAGCAGCGCCTCGCGCAGCCAATGGCGCCATTTGGCGTTCTCGCTTTGGCATCGCGCGGTAAACTCGGTGTCGCGCACAGCCGCCTCGGCTGCGGCCATTTGCGGCTCAGACAGGTTAAAGGGCTGGCGCAAGCGGTTGAGCACATCGATCACCGGGCGCGCGGCATAGCCCCAGCCAATGCGCAAACCACCCAAACCATAAATCTTGGAAAAGGTCCGCGTCATGATCACATTGGGGAACTGATCGGTCAGTGCCGCGCCGCCATCGAACCCATCGACAAATTCGGTATAGGCACCATCATGCACCAGCACCACGGTTTCGGGCAGGCCAGCGGCCAAGCGCAGCACCTCGTCTTTTTCCAGATAGGTGCCAGTGGGGTTGGCCGGGTTGGCCACAAACACAATACGCGTGCGGGGTGTGAGCGCCGCCAAAATGGCATCGACATCAATCTTGCGGTTCTTTTCGGGCACTTCCACCGGGGTTGCCCCCACCGCACGGGCCAGAATGGGATACATGGAAAACCCATGCTGGGTGGTGATAACCTCGTCGCCCGGGCCGGCATAGGCCTGCGCCACGAATTGCAGCACCTCGTCAGATCCTACGCCGCAGATAATGCGCCCGGCATCCAGCCCATGCACTTCGGCGATGGCGGTGCGCAAGACAGCATGATCGGTGTTTGGATAGCGATGCAGGCTATGGGCTGCGCGGGTGAATGCCTCGCGTGCTTTGTCGCTGCAACCTGCCGGGTTCTCATTTGCTGACAGTTTCAATACGTCAGAGCGGCCCGCCAAAGTGCTTTCGCCGCTGACATAAAGCGCGATGTCCATAATTCCGGGCTGCGGCACAAGTTTCGTCATGATGTTCTCCTCAACCCCCTATTAGCGGCGGGTTTTGAGATAGGAAAGATCATTCCGCGCGTAAAAATATAGCGCATGGCGCGCGGTGCAGAATGGCCACGCGCAGGGCCACCACCACCCGCCACAGGGGTAAGGCAAAGAAAAACCCCACCATTTTCGCAAATGATGGGGCCAATTTCTGCGTGGAGCGGCGAAGATTAGTTCTTCGCGTAGAATTCCACCACCAAGTTCGGTTCCATGATCACCGGGTAAGGCACATCTGCCAGCGAGGGCGTGCGCACGAATGTGGCGGTCATTTTCGAATGGTCGGCATCGATGTAATCGGGCACGTCACGCTCGGCCAATTGCACGGCTTCCAGCAGAACGGTCATCTGCTTGGAACGATCACGCACTTCGATCACGTCACCCTCTTTCACGCGGTACGAGGGGATGTTCACGCGCTGGCCGTTCACCAGCACATGGCCGTGGTTCACGAACTGGCGTGCGGCAAAGACGGTTGCCACGAATTTTGCGCGGTACACAACTGCGTCCAAGCGGCGCTCGAGCAGGCCGATCAGGTTTTCACCGGTGTCGCCTTTAACGCGCTCGGCTTCGGCATAGATGCGGCGGAACTGTTTTTCGGTCAGGTCGCCGTAGTAGCCTTTCAGCTTCTGCTTGGCGCGCAGCTGGGTGCCGAAATCCGACAGTTTTGCCTTGCGGCGCTGGCCGTGCTGGCCGGGGCCATATTCGCGGCGGTTGACGGGCGATTTGGGGCGGCCCCAAATGTTTTCGCCCATGCGGCGGTCGATTTTGTACTTGGCAGACGTGCGTTTGGTCACGGCTGATATCCTTCCTATAAATGCAGGCCTTGCGGCCAGTGTGAAGGGCGTTGTCCTTTGGTTTTGCCCATGCAAGCGCATAGCAATACCCGACAGGCGTCCCCTTGCGGGGGCCACCAACACCAATAAAGCGGGCTAATGGCGAATGCCCGCCGCAGTGTCAAGCAGATTCGCCCCCGCCCTAGGCCGCTTTGTGCAACAATATCGCGGCATCCGTGGCGCTAAGGCTGCGGCGCGCAAAGCCGCCATAGCTGCTTGTGTCATGCTCGAGCATCGGTTGCAGGGCAAACAGGCGCTGGCGATCTGCGTCTGACAGGGTGGACAGAGCCGTGCTGGCGGGATGGAAGCTTTCGCATTCCACGCCATTGGCCCAAACCACATGATGCGCGGGCAACATCAGGTGAATATAGGTCACTTCGCGCATGGCCGTATCCACCACCACCGTGCGACCATTCACCAAATCGGCGGCGCGCACCAGAACCTCGGGGGTGTTAAACAACGCCCGCGCCGAGGGGCCCGTGACCAGCAGGCGATGTTCGGGCGAAAGCACCAGTTCCTGATCTGGCCGTTCGATGCCAAAGGCCCCCGCCCGCACCCGCACAGGGCGCAGGTGTGGCATGGCAAACAGCCGTGCCCCCGTCATGCGGCGCTGGCCGATCCACAAGATATCTTGCGGGCCGCTGTCTTTGGTGTTCACCTGCTGGCCCTCGCGCAGCGCCTCGACGGGGCGGGGGCCTTGTGGTGTTTGAACCATGGTGCCGGGGGTGAAACAAATCACCCCCCCGCTGGCAGGGCCCATGGGGTTTGACTGGGCTTGGTTGCCCAAATTATGGTGCACCACCCACAAGTCGCGCTGGCGTGGCGGCACTGGGCCCGAGAACATCACCAAGGGCTGCGCCCCTTGGCCCACCGGTATCAATGTCAGCGTGTAGGTCTTCAACCCATCGCTGACGATAATGGCATAATCGTCTGAAAGCATGGCAGCGTCATCTGCTGCCTGTTGCCGCGCCGGCGTGGTGCCCAGGGCAACCCCTACCAAGCGGCGTTCCGCACGCGCAGCGCGCTTGCGGCTATCTTCTTGCATGTCTGCATCTTCCAGCCGCAACAACGAGGCGGGCCCATCCACACGGATCAGCTCGCCCCCCCACGACCAAGCAGCGCCCACAGTAAGAATATCAATTGGGGCGGCTTGAAAGCCGTCTAGTGCCGTTTGCGACCAAGAGATGACAAACGTGCCCCCACAGCCCGTTTTCATATCTTTGCCTGTCTGTCTGCCTCAATTTTTTTATTACCCTTAGGTTAGCAGAACCGCGCTGACGGGAAAAGTGTTTTTGTGATCAACGATAAACCTTTGATTGCAGGGTCATACCGACAGATAGGCATCGCGAATTTCTGGCTGGGCATTCAGCGCCTCTAATGTGCCCACGAATTTCTGGCTGCCCCCTTCGATAATCACCGCGCAATCGGCCACAGCGCGGGCAAAATGCAGGTTTTGTTCAGATAGCAGAACTGTCAGCCCCTCGGCCTTTAGCTGTTGGATGACCCGCGCCATCTGTTCAACAATCACCGGCGCGATGCCCTCGCTGGGTTCGTCCAGCAACACAAAGCTGGGGTTGCCCATCAAGGTGCGCGCGATGGTCAGCATTTGCTGCTCGCCACCTGAAAGCGCCTTGCCGCGGTTGCCCCGCCGTTCGGCAAGGTTGGGAAACAGGTCAAACAACATGTCTTGGGTCCATGTCACCGTGCCTGCCCGTGGGCTTTGGCGCCCGACCTCTAGGTTTTCCAGCACGGTCAGATCGGTGAAAATGCGCCGTTCTTCGGGCACATAGCCAAGGCCCAGCTTGGCCACGCGGTGGGCAGGCCAGCCGGTGATGTTTTGCCCCTGAAAGGTCACTTGGCCCGATTTAGGCTGCACCAGCTGCATGATCGATTTCATGGTGGTGGTTTTGCCCGCGCCATTGCGCCCCAACAAGGCCACCACTTGGCCACGCGCCACCTGAAAGCTGAGGTTGTTCAGCACATGGGCCTTGCCATAAAAGCTGTTGATGTCCGCCAGCTCAAGCATCTTGCACCTCGTCGGATTTAAAGACCGTGCCGCCGCCCAAATACACCTCTTGCACCCTAGGGTCGGCGCGCACCTCGGCCACGCTGCCACCGGCGATCAGCTGGCCCCGGTTCAGCACCATGATCCGGTGCGAATGGGCGAAAACAACATCCATGTCATGTTCGGTAAACAGCACAGATACGCCGCGCTCGCGCACGATATCGGCGGTCAATTGCATCAGCCCCACGCGTTCGCGCGGTGCCATGCCGGCAGTGGGCTCGTCCATCAGCAGCACGTCGGGGGCGTGGGCCAAGGCGATGGCCAGCTCTAGCCGCTTAAGATCGCCATAGGCCAGCACCGCGCAATGGCGTTCGGCCTGATCGGCCATGCCCACCATCTGCAACAGCGCCAGCGCCTCGGCGCGATACATGCGGTGGGCGTAGGGCAGAACACTAAACACCTGCCGATGATGCGACAGCAGCGCCATTTGCACGTTTTCGATAACCGTCATCGACGAATAGGTCGCGGTAATCTGAAAGGTGCGCCCCACCCCCAGCCGCCAAATGCGGCGGGGCGACAGACCAGTAATGGTGCGCCCATTCAGATGCACGGTGCCTTTGCTGGGCTGCAACTGCCCCATCAGCATGTTGAAACACGTGCTTTTGCCCGCACCATTGGGGCCGATCAACGCCAGCAATTCCCCCTTGGCCAAGCTGAAACTGACGTTATCAACCGCCAAGATGCCTCCGAAAGATTTGGTCAGGCCGCGGGTTTCCAAAACTGTGGTCATTTTTGGTCCTCCGTCTGGCGCAACAGGCCCAGCCGTTCGCCCGCCTTGCGCAGCGATCCCACGATGCCATCAGGCGCCAGAATAACCACGCCGATAATCAGCAAGCCCAAGGCCAAGCGCCAATATTCAAAGCGCACCAGCACCTCTTCAACACCCTTAAAGAAGGCGCCCCCTACCAGCCCGCCAGCCAGCGTTTTCACACCGCCCAAAAACACCACGATCAGCGCATCGAAACTGCGGGCGATTTCCAATTCGTTTGGAAAAACACTGCCCTTTGAGAACACAAACAAGCCCCCCGCCAAACCGGCGATCATGCCGGCAAACCCAAAGGCCAATAGCTGCACACGCTTGGTGTTAATGCCTGTGGCCTCGGCTTGGCGGGCGCTGTCGCGCGCGGCGCGCAGGGCATAGCCAAAGGGCGAATGCGCCACATGGCGCAGCGCCAGCATGCCCCCCACGGATAAAATAAGTGCAAAGTAGAAAAAGATCGTGGTGTCATTCAGCCAATCGGCTGGCCAAATATTGACCAACCCATCATCGCCGCCGGTCACATCGCCCCATTGGAACACCAAACTCCAGATCAGCTGGGCAAAGGCCAGGGTGAGCATGGCAAAATACACCCCCGTTAGGCGCAAACACACCCAGCCGATGGCCAAGGCCGCCAAGCCCGCGCCAATGGGCGCCAAGACAAAGGCCAGCTCCATCGGCGATTGCGCATGCGTCACCATCAGCGCCGCAACATAGGCACCCCCGCCGAAATAGGCCGCATGCCCAAAGCTAACCAACCCCCCCAAGCCCAACAAGAAATGCAGCGAGGCGGCAAAAAGGCAGAAAATCAAGATATCGGTGGCCAGCACCTGCGAAAAGCTAGAGCCATAAAGCGGCAGCGCCGCCAAGGCCGCAACGCCCGCCGCCACCAGCAACCGCACCTGCAGGCCTGCCGGTTTGATCGGGCGCTCTGGCTCGCCCACTTGGCCATGCTCGCCCGCCACCTCTTCGCGGCCAAACAGGCCATAGGGGCGGATCATCAGCACCAGCACCATCACCACAAACATCAGCACCAGCGTGGATTGTGGCAGGTAGGTCACGCCAAAAACGTTCAACACCGAAATGATCACCGCCGCCAAATAGGCGCCCGGCAGCGAGCCCATGCCGCCAATCACCACCACCACGAACACGGCTGTCAGAATGTTGAAATCCATCATCAGATCGGCGCCACCTTTGGGCAGCTGCAACGCCCCGCCCAAACCGGCCAGCGCGGTGCCCAGCGCAAAAACGCCGGTGAAAAGCCATGCTTGGTTCACGCCCAAGGCGCCCACCATCTCGCGGTCTTGGGTGGCGGCGCGCACCAAGATGCCCAGCCGGGTTTTGGTAATCAAATACCACAGGCCAAGCGCCACAAAGGGGGTGATCACCAGCAAGGCAATATCGTATTTCGGGATCGGCTCGCCCAAAACAAACACCACGCCCCGCAGCCCCGGGGCACGCGGGCCCAGCAGGTCTTCGGGGCCCCAAATCATCAGCGCCAGATCTTGGATCACCAAAATCACGCCAAAGGTGGCCACAAGCTGAAACAATTCAGGCGCGCGATAGACGGGGCGCAATACCAGCATTTCCACGATCATGCCCAACAGACCCACGGCCAAACCAGCCAGCAAAATGGCGCCCCAAAACCCCACGGCCCCCGGCAAGACCTGCATCAATGTATAGCCCACATAGGCACCGATCATGTAAAACGATCCATGGGCAAAATTTACAATGCGCGTGACGCCAAAAATCAGGCTTAGCCCTGATGCCACCATGAAAAGGGCGCCCGCATTGGCAAGCCCCGTCAACAGCTGTGCGATGAACAGCCCCATAATTCCCCCCAGTCAGGCAGGCGTGGAAAAAGAAAACAGCCCCCACAGTGCAGGGGCTGCTGGGTGTGGCGTGGATCAGTCGGTTTGCGGGCGCAGGGTGCGCACCACCTCGTCAGATGGCAGATAGTTGGCGCCATCTTTATAGGTCCAATCAACCATCACGCCTTTGCCATCTTGCACCGTGGTGCGGCCCACATAGGCGCCCATGGTGGATTGATGATCAATCGCGCGATAGGTGATCTGGCCCATGGGGGTATCTACGTTCAGCCCTTTGAACGCGGCGCGAATGGCATCGGTTTCTGTAGAGCCCGCTTTTTGCAGCACCGCAGCAATGGATTGCGCGGTCATGTAGCCCACGATCGAGCCCAGACGCGGGTAATCATTCCAACGCGCCTGATAGGCATCGACAAAGGTTTTGCCCGGCCCATCGGTGATGGCATACCAAGGATAGCCCGTTACGATCCAGCTTTCGGGGGCCTCGGCACCCAGCGGGTCCAGATATTCTGGCTCGCCCGACAACAGCCCCAAAACGGTGCGGTTTTGGAACAGGCCGCGGTCGCCACCTTCGCGCACCAGCTTGGCCAAATCGGGGCCAAACGTCACGTTATAGATGGCATCTGGCTTGGCGCGCTCCAGCGCTTGCACCTCGGCACCGGCGTCGATTTTGAACAGCGCGGGCCATTGCTCGGCCACGAATTCGGCGTCGGGCTGCAGGCGCAGCAAGTTTTCTTTGAAGGCGGCAACAGCGTCTTTGCCGTAGGCATAGTTGGGCGCGATGGTGGCATAGCGTTTTGCCCCGGTTTTCGCCGCCTCTTCCGCCAGCATCGCCGCCTGCATATAGGTCGAGCTGCGCAGACGGAACGTATAGGCATTGCCCGATGCCCAAGTGATAGAATCTGCCAGCGGTTCGGATGCCAGATAGACATAGCCTTTTTCTGCTGCCAGCGACGAAATCGCCAAGCCGACGTTCGACAAAATTGTGCCGGTGATCATGACAGCGCCATCGCGCGTCATCAGCTCTTCGGCGATCTTCACGGCTTCGCTGGGTTTGCCCTGATCGTCGCGGTAAATAAACTCTAGCGGGCGCCCCAACACACCGCCGGCTGCGTTGATTTCCTCGAGCGCCAGTTCGATGCCATTTTTATAAGGCTCGGCAAAGGCTGCCATGCGTTTATAGTGGTTGATCTCGCCAATCTTGATCGGATCCGCCGCAAAACTGGCCACAGGTGCCAGCGCCAGTGCCGCAGCCCCCATCAGGCCTTTTAGGAAAGTTTTCCGTTTCATCATTTTCCCTCTCTGTTGTCTCTGGTTGCTTTGCCCTTGGCCTTAATCCAGCTGGACAAATGTTGGCCTTTCCGGCTCTCCAAGGTCTTCTGTTGCCTCGGCTTCTATTAAGTCGCGAATACGCTTGCGATACACGTTTGGTGCCTTGTCTATGGCAATGCGGATCGGTTTGCGCTTTTGCGGGCGCTGCTCTTCAATGTGAATGGCCTCTAACACCTCTTTGTCTTCGGCAAAGGCCACGCGGAACATCGCATCCATCTGCTCCGAGGCCGCATGATCGCCCACAGCCGTGTTGCGCAGGTGCATCCAGTAATCGATGGTGTAATCTTCGGTCACCGGGGTGACGAAATGCAGCGCAAAAATGCGCACGCCTTGGTCGCGCTGCTCTTCGGGCAGGTTCAACGCCGCATCAGCACTGCCAAAATCAATCACCGCGGTGGATGGCAGATGCAGGTAATAATAATGCCAGCGATCGACATTGCCGCTGAACCCACCAAATTTTTGGAAAAACCCAACCGGCGGCGCGTTGCGTATCCACCGCCATGCCGCAATCACCTCGCCGCTGGTAGACACATGCACCGGCACATCCTCAGACGCCGCACTGCCCAGCGTTGTGGGGTGCACGAAACTAACATGCGCCGGATCTACAAGGTTTTCGGCCACGTTCAGGTAATGGCCCCGAATATGCAGCCCGTCGCCGTGATGCACGTGCCAATTCGGGTCAGAAAATTCAGGCATATCGAAGATTTTGCTGGTATCGGCCTTGTGCCGATCGCCCATCCAAACCCAAACGATGCCGTGGCGCTCTTCCACTGGGAAGGCTTCGACATAGGCGCTTTTGGGCAGGTTGTCTTGGCCCGGGACACGCACACATTTGCCATCGCGCCCGAAGGTCATGCCGTGATAGCCGCATTGAATGGTATCGCCGATACGCTTGCCACGCGAAAGCGGCAGCAATTTATGCGGGCAGCGATCTTCTAGTGCCACCAATTCACCGTCGCTGGCGCGGAAAAAGACCAACGTCTCGCCCACAATTGTAAGCGCGCGTAAAGCGGCGTCAAAATCGCGCGACCACCCTGCGACATACCAGGCATTTTTCACAAAGCTCATGGCGAACTTGCCCCTGCTGTCTGCGGCAACCCACATTGCCCTAGCGTTAGTGGGCACCAAAATATTGTTTGCTGTCAAACAATTTTTTCAGGAAAGCATCGGAAAGATGGACCAAAGGTAACTTTCATGAAAAAGTGGCACCAAGCAGGGACCATAGGACCACAATGACCGCAGCAGAGCAACATCCCTACCAGCTGGAAGACCAGATCGGTTTCAAATTGCGGCTGGCAAACCAGCGGCACCTAGAGCTGTTTGCGCGCATGATGCCCCAGGTCACGCCAACGCAATTCGCGATTCTTGCGCGGCTGCGCGAAACAGGCCCGCTGTCGCAAAACCACCTGGGGCGGTTGGTGGGCATGGATGCCGCAACAACCAAGGGCGTGATTGACCGGCTGAAAACCAAAGGTTTGGTGGAAAGCAGGCGCAACGAAACCGATATGCGGCGGCTGGATATTTCGCTTAGCCCGGCGGGGGCGGCATTTGTGGAAGACGCCGTGGAAACCGCCCGCGCAATTACCCAAGCCACCCTGCGCAACCTAACACCGCGCGAACAAGAGCGGCTGCTGGCGCTTCTAGACAAGCTGTAGGGGTTTAAAGCGACGGGCAAAAACCGGCCTCAGGCCAGCGTCGCAGATACCGCGATGCAGCTATGGTGCGGTTGGCGGGCAATCAACACAAGCGGCGCGTCAGCGCGCAGCGCCGCCCCGGGGCAGCCCCCTAGGGGCGCGCGTGCGCGACCCGCAGGTGGCCTTAGCCAATCGCGGCGGCGTCCACCTTGGAAAGCGGCCTCGTCGGGCGGCCGATCAGGGCCGATAGCTGCGTATCTTCATCAAACAGCACCCCCTTTGCGGCCTCGGCATCGCAATGGGCCAGAAACCCCGCCAGATCGGCAGGCAGGCCCGCGCCGCTGAGCGCCGCGGCATAGTCGGCCTCGGACATGTCGATGTAAGGCACCTCTTTGCCCACTTGCGCAGAAAGCGTGGCCGCCAGTTCGGCCAGGGTAAAGCTTTCATCGCCGGACAGTTCATCGGTTTTGCCCTGAAGACCCGAATCCAGCAGAACGGCGGCGGCAGCCTCGGCATAATCTTGGCGCGCCGCCGCCGAGATCTGCCCATCCTTGGCAGCCCCGACCAGGGCGTTGTGTTCCAGCGCCGCGGGCAGGCCCATGGCGTAGTTTTCTGTATACCAGCCATTGCGCAGCACGGTATGGCCGATGCCCGACGCGGCCAACAGCTTTTCCGTCTCGACATGCTCTGCGGCAAGGCCAAGCGTGCTGTGGGGCGCCTTCAGAAGGCTGGTTTACGATATGGCGAACCCCGGCGGCCTTGGCGGCTGCGATCACAGCGCCATGTTGCGCCACACGGCGGCCGATGTCGCTGCCCGAGATCAGCAGCAGCGTGTCGATCCCCTCTAGCGCGGCGGCAAGGGTTTCGGGGGCGTCATAATCGAACAGGCGCGCCGGCACGCCCAAATCTGCGGCCTTGTCCAAAGCGCGGGCCAGCGCGACGATGCCGCCCGGTGCAGTCTTGGTTTTCAGGGTGTTGATCACAAGGCGGCCAAGCTGGCCAGTTGCGCCGGTGATTGCAAGGGTCATGGTGTATCTTTCTGCTTCTGGTTGAGATGGCAGAGAGTTAGGCGCCTTACTTACCAATAGTAAGTACGTACATTTTTGTTAGTCTAAATTTTTTCCGAGGTCCCCATGCCAAAACTCAGCGATGCCGTCCGGTCGGGCCAGCTGGTGGGCAACCTGCAAGCGCAGGAATGCCCATCGCGCGATATCCTCAAACATGTCACCGGCCGCTGGGCTGTTTTGACACTGATGGCCGTGCAGGGGCGCACGATCCGCTTTGCCGCGCTTCGGCGCACGATTGGCGGGGTCAGCGACCGGATGCTTACACAGACGCTGCAAACGCTAGAGGCAGACGGCTTCGTGCATCGGCAGGCCTTTAATGTCGTGCCGCCGCATGTGGAATATAGCCTAACCCCGATGGGCGAAGAGGTGGCACACCATGTGCGCGTGCTGGCCGATTGGATCGAAGACAACACCAGCACAATCCTATCAACGCGCGAAAAGATTGCAGCAGAGTGACCAGCCCTAACCGGGCAGCCCCCGTGCAAAACCCACGATCACGCGACACGGGCGGCGGGGCCAAGCGGGCATGCGTCGCTTAAAGGATGAGGAATAGAGCGGGGTTTGGCAGGGTTTGGCAGCGCCCCAGTATATGGCTGATCGAGGCCCGGAGTGGGCATTCACGCAGGGTGCAGCATGTGTCCGGCGACCGACACGCAGGGCGGATTGCGGACCTTCTCTGCAGGTGCGAACCGATCATGGCGACGCTGATGGAGCGGACATTCAGCCAGCGATTCTTAGGCGGCTTGGCGATACGCCGAAGATCACATACAAGGGGCTTATGCGCCACTTCATGGGGAAGTTGCCTTCGGTTCGGCACTCACCCAATTATTTTAAAGAGGTAAGATTTTGAAATCAGTAGCAGTTTTAGTTGGCAACGCGGAATACATACAGGAAAACGACCTCCCATGCTGCCGCGAAGATGTTTCCGCGTTCCAGTCGCTCTTAGAAACTAATGGGCGGTTTGATGAAATCATACCCAAGGTAAACTTAGATGCTGACGAGATGCGAACGGTAGTTAGAGAAGCGTTGTCATTGAATGAAGACTACGAAGAGGTTTTCTTTTTCTTCTCAGGCCATGGAAGCCACATTGCTAATGACCTTTACCTGTGTGGAACACATTTTGATGGTACGCGACCGAATGAGACAGGGCTTTCACATAGCGACCTGATCGATATTTTCAGAGCCGCCTCTCCTAAGATTCTTATCACTGTGTTTGATGCGTGT
>Ga0181583_10002954_pt1 | contig 12522 bp, 14 predicted proteins | sample 071ome_31_FD_132461 | JGI IMG/M metagenome (GOLD analysis project Ga0181583, IMG submission 132461) | Coastal salt marsh microbial communities from the Groves Creek Marsh, Skidaway Island, Georgia - 071405CT metaG (megahit assembly) | ecosystem: Environmental > Aquatic > Marine > Intertidal... | reverse complement strand
TTATACTGTGTATAAGTTAAGTGAGAGGCAACACTATGGCAAAATACGGTCCTAAGATTTTCGCTAGTGACACTATTAAAACTAAGGGTCACTGGGCAGTTGGCACGATTTGGAACGCAGAAGGTTCCAAAGGCATATATAACATTGAAATGAAGGACAATGGTTTCACTTGTGATTGTCCAGCATTTAAAAAGTGTAAGCACATCAAAGCAGTGGAGGAAGCATTTAATGGCTAAAGCATCAAAAGTAGCAGCAAAACCTAAAAAGAAAACAGTTCGAGCAACTCGCAGAGGTGCTAATAGACTTCCACTGATGCCTAACAAAATTACTTGGGAAGGCGCTAAGTATTACACTCACTATGAAGTAGAATCAAAGGAGTGGCTTGAGCGTGTTAAAATCTACATTAAAAATAACTACGACAAGAAACTTGTTAGTGCAATTAATAAGTTACCGGATTGGAAGATCGGTGGGAAGAGTCATTGGGCTTGTACGGCGTATTGTTTAGAAGCACTGCCAGATCTTGTTCCTGAATCTTATAAAAATAGTTTTAACAAATGGATCCTTGAACTTGCCGAAGAAGGTGCTGCTGTCGCAGAAGAAAAGAAGAAAGAAGAAAAAACTAAAAAGAACGTTTATACACCTACTATCCAAGAACGCATCCGTGAGCAGTCACAGGATATGATTGAGGATATTGATGAGTGGCTAGAAGGGTGGATCCGCGATCCCGAAACGTTTGATCCTAAAGCGTTTGACTTCAAAAAGCACTTCAACAAACTACAGCCGTCACAAGCACACGCTCGCAAGATGAAAGGCTTCTATGCTAACGTACTAGAAGACTATGACGAACTAGAGCGTATGCCCACAGCAGGTCAGTTGAAAAAGATGGATGAGGGTGAAGCAGACCTTTGGGCACAACTCAAAGAAGGCTATGCGCATCTTAAAAAAGCAGACATTAAAAAGTTTCGCACTGCAATTGAAGAACTAATGGCAGCACTAGACTTTATCATCGACAGTGCAAAAGCAAATCGTAAGCCTCGTAAAGCAAAGCCAAAGAGTGCTACAAAACTAGTTGAAAAGTTGAAGTTTTCAAAGACAGATGAAAAGTACAAACTTGCATCAATTGATCCTTCACTAATTGTAGGTGCTAATGAGCTTTGGGTATTTAATGTCAAAACACGCAAAATCGGTAAGTATGTTGCAAGTAATATTGATCCGAAAGGTATGGGACGAGATGGCACAGGTCTAAGTGTAAAAGGCACAACTATTATTGGATTTGATGAAAATCTCAGTATACAAAAAACGCTACGAAAACCAGACGAACAACTCAAAGAGTTTAAAGCAGCAGGTAAGGTTAAATTACGTAAATTCTTAGATGATATTAAAACAACTGATACAAAATTGAACGGAAGATGTAATCCTGATACGGTGCTTCTAAAGGTTTCTTGATAAATATTAATAATAACAGGAAACACCTATGTCAGAATTAGATAAATCAATTCAAGCTTTGGGCGATAATATTAACGATATTGTTACTAAAGCTCTAACAGTTAAAGATATTAGAATAGCAAAAACTTCTTCATTAGAGTTTCATGCTGATCCAGAGAGACAGATCTACGGAAAGGGACTTTTTTGGAAAGGCACAGGTAACACTAAGCAGCTTGTGTACAAAGCTAACCCTGATAGATTATATTCAACAAACTCGATTGATGTTGCACAAGGTAGCAATTTTTCTGTAGGAAATAGCCCAGTAATATCAGAAGATAGCCTAGGTCCTACTGTTATATATTCAAACCTAGTTAGAACAGGTACACTTCAAAATCTTAACACCCAGGGCAATTTAAATATAGATGATTATATATTCTATAACACAGGGTATAATAGATTTGGCATTGGTACAGAAGATCCAAACGGTGCGTTTTCTGTAACTAGTCTTGATGCAGAATTTATTGTAGAAGCTGAAGGTTCATCTGTAAAAGTTGGTACTTATACAACAGATGATATGAGCTTTATAACGGATGATACTGAAAGACTTACAATAACTAAAACTGGTCAAGTTGTAATCGGAACAAAAGGCACATCTGATACAAAAGTTAACATACACGGAAGACTTGGTATTGGTGTGAACAACATTGATCCAGAAGTAAGTTTAAGTACAGCTGGTCCTATCAAAGTTGAAGGTAAAAAATTCTCAGTAGACGATCAAGCACCGACTGACGGTTCTTATGTTAAAGGTGATATCGTTTGGAATTCAAATCCTAGACCTACAGGATATGTAGGGTGGATTTGCGTTAGAGATGGTACTCCTGGAGAATGGAAACCATTCGGTCAAATCTCATCATAGCATGAAAGAAAAACTAAATTCAATATATAAAAGTGCAATTACCTGGAAGTTAATTGGTAAAGTATTTCCTTTATTATTTTTAGGAATACTATTTTTACTGTATGTAATTGGATTTGATGATGCTGTTAGAAAAGGTATTGTAATCGGTGGTTCAATCTTTTTCGCTATAGCAATCATATGGTGGTGGTGGGCAATAGATAAAATTGTTTTTTTAGTTAGCCTTATTAATAAATCACTTGATGAATTAAAAAATGTAAAAGAAAGTCTTACAAAATTTACAAAAGACCTTAAAAATGATTCTAGTAATAGGTAATGGCGAAAGTAGGAAGTTTGTAAATTTAAATAACTTCAAAATTCCTAAAATAGGCTGCAATGCAATCCACAGACACTATGCAGTTAATCATTTAGTATGTGTCGATAGACGTATGGTAAATGAAGCTATTAAGAGTGGATACAATGCAAAAAATAAAATCTATACACGCAGAGATTGGTGGGGATCGTATAGGCTAAATCAAAATGTACACCAAGTTCCAGAGTTGCCATATAAAGGCAATCAACGACCAGATGAGCCGTTTCATTGGGGTAGCGGTCCTTATGCAGTTTTACTAGGAGCAAAGTTAAGCGACAATGTAAAATTATTAGGTTTTGATTTATATAGTAAAACAAAAAAAGTTAATAACTTATATAAAGATACAGATAATTACGATGCTTCTGATAAAAGAGCAGTAGATCCTAGATACTGGATTTACCAAATTGCAAAAGTATTTGAACATTTTCCAAACACACAATTTACTGTACATGCAGAAGATGATTGGCAGCAACCAATATCTTGGAAAAAAGATAATGTACAACTTGACAGTATAAGTAATGTATAGTATATTATTACTAAGAGGTCTTAGTGTTCGTTCCCTCTTTAAATATTCCGCACACTCCATTAGCCAAGGAGTAAAAAATGAGTTATTATAGTACTAAAACATATGGACATAACATCGGACTAAGCGCCTGCTTTAGACAACCTAAAGCACATAGTCATTGCAGATTCTTACACGGATACAGTTTGCAATTTCGTTTTACATTTGCAGCAACAGAACTAGACGAAAAGAACTGGGTCGTTGATTTTGGCGGATTAAAGCCGCTGAAAGCATGGCTAGAAGATACTTTTGATCACAAAGTTGTTCTAGATAATGATGATCCACACATGGATACATTTAAAGACTTAGAAGCAAAAGGACTTGCAGAACTTACAATCTTAGACGGAGTGGGTGTAGAAAAGTTTGCTTATCATGCTTGGAAACAAGCAGATGAACTTGTAAGCGAAATGACCAACGGTCGTTGTCGTTGTGTAGAAGTAGAATGTGCAGAGCACGGAGCAAATTCAGCAATTTATAAAGTAGATGGTTAAGTTAGATAAAAGTCAATATACAAAAGCACAATGGCAGGCTATTAGAGATAGACGCAGAGAAAGCAAAAGACTTTCTGCATTACAAAAGTCTATAGTACAAGAGCCTGTTGCTTCTTCTGAGGTACCTACAGAAACTAAAAACTATGTATTGTGTATCAAGCATGGCAAGAAGTATGGACCTGAATTTGTAAATAGACTTTATAAAATGGTTAGCAGACATCTTACAATTGATTTTGAATTTGTCTGTTTAACTGATGATAAAAATAATTTAAATGAAAATATAACAACATATGACTTGCCTTTTGGATTAGAAGGTTGGTGGTGCAAACCCTATATGTTTAACAAAGATCTTCCATTGAACGGACAGATTTTATATCTTGATTTAGATGTAGTTATTGCAGGAAATATCGATAAGTTGTTTACTTATAGACCAGGTGACTGGTGTATTATTAGAGATTTTACTAGATCTATGCGACCAGACTGGAAAAAATATAACAGTAGTGTAATTAGATTTAATTCAGGTCAGCTAGATCATATTTGGACAAGATTTAAAATACATCAAAAACATCTTCAGAGAAAGCATTTTGGCGATCAAGATTACATATATGAAGTAGACAAATCAGGTGTTTATTGGCCAGACGAATGGATTAAAAGCTGGAAATGGGAAATCAGAAAATCAAGAGAGTTTGCCCCCGGCGGAGTAAAAGGTAATCGAAAGCTAAGATACGTAGAAAATGTAGTACCGCCTAAAGATTGTTGTATTACTGTTTTCCATGGTGATCCTAATCCTGATAATTGCGAAGATCCCTGGGTAAAAGAGAACTGGACATAATATGGCAGAAATTAATTTATGGTTTCCTACAGCAATATATACCGAAAAGAATATTTTGACTGAAGAAGAACACAAAGATCTTACAGAACATGTAGATAAAATTAAAAAAGATATTCCGTCAGGCGGCACAGAATGGTTTGGTAGCATTTATACTACCTTTGAAACTTATGATATTGTTAATGACGAAAAGTTTTCAACTTTAGTTGACAGAGTAAGTTATCATGTACATGAATATGCTAGACAGCATAATAGCCAGGAAACTTACAACTGTAACGAAGCTTGGTTTAATGAAAGTATAGAACATCAATTCCAAGAATTCCATACACACGCTAACCATATTATAAGTGCAGTATATTATCTAAAAACACCAGAAGGATCAGGAGACATTGTATTCCGTGACCCGAAACCAACAGACATGTATCCTATAAAAAATATAACTGAGCAAAATGATTTAACATTCGGTGCAACAAGTTATAAGCCAGATGAAAATAGTCTCATAATTTTTAGGTCATATCTTCCACATATGGTAAAGCCAGGTAAAAACAAAACTGGTAGAATCAGTGTTGCATTTAATTATCGTTGACAAAAATAACAAAAGGTACTATTATAAGTTATGGACTTAAAATTTACAACAGCAGGTGATTACATGAAAAGTATTCAACCGAGGATAGGCTTTGCTTGCAAGTATATGCATCCTAATCAAACACAAAAAAAGAAGCTGCTAGAAGAAATTCAACGTCAGCTAAATACTCGTAGCACAACAGTACAATGGCTTAATAGACAGACACGCGATGTTGCTGAAGAACGCTTGTGGGACATTATGGTACATAATATTGCGAGCTATGGGAGATTGATTGAATATGTTGGAAGCCTTCCTCAAGAGTTACGTATGGTACGACTGGGCTCTGATGTTCTTCCTGTTTATACCCAGCGTGACTGGTGCTATTTTTGGCAGCGTCCTGATGTGGTGGCGTATTGCGAGAGAGAATTCGCAAAAGTCGGTGCAACAGCAAGAGCACTCGATGTTCGACTCTCAATGCACCCAGGCCAATTTACAGTCCTTGCTTCGGATAGTGAAGAAATCGTAGAGAGGAGCATAGAAGAATTTGAATATCACACGAATGTCATACGGTGGATGGGTTACGGTCAGAATTGGCAAGACTTCAAGTGTAACGTCCACATCTCCGGTAGAAAAGGTCCAGCCGGTATCATCGACGTCCTTCCAAGATTGTCTCCAGAAGCACGAAACTGCATTACTATTGAGAACGACGAAAACAAATGGGGTATCGATTCTAGCTTAGAGCTAAGTAAATATGTAGCACTAGTGTTAGATATTCATCACCACTGGTGCCATAGTGGGGGAGAGTATGTTAGACCTAGCGATGAGCGTTTTAATCGCATTATGGACAGCTGGCGTGGTGTACGCCCTGTGGTACACTATTCCGTATCGAGGGAAGACCTTATCGGACACCTACCACGAGATGTTCGACCCGATTTCCAAACGCTACTCGAACAAGGATACAAAAAAGCGAAACTAAGAGCACACAGTGACTTTATGTGGAACAACGCTGTAAATGACTGGGCATTAGAATTTTTGCCTTATGCCGATATTATGGTAGAATCTAAGTGTAAGAACCTAGCAAGCATTGCACTATATAAATACTATATGGAGAAGAACAATGAGCTATTTGAACAAAATGTATGGACGCAAACAGACACCCGCATTAGAGAAGTCGTCTGATAAAAATCCTAACCGTGTAACAGGCGGTCTAAAAGCACAAGGTGTAGATACCATTACTATGCTAGGCGAAGATGGTAGCTCTCAAGAACTCCCTTCACTTCAATATGTTCGCAGTTTGGAGGAGCAGTCAAGAAAACAGCGAGCCGCTATAGACGTCCTAGAACGCAAGCTGGCTCGCCAAGATACTGCAATTCAACAATTACAGTCAGCTATTATTAACCGTTCTTAACACGTTTAACTAACTCAGCCTTACTAAGACTTGCGTTAGCTTTAATACCGTGAACTTTAGCAACTTCTAGCAATTCCTTTTTAGTCATTGCATTCAGTACTTTGTCTTGATTAGTTTTAGCTGATTTTTTCTTTGTAGTTGTTTTCTTTTTAGGCGCAGCAGGTTTTTTAGCTTCTTCAACGTGCTGTTTGTATTCATCCACAGTCATTGTATCGTGCGGAACAATTTTACCAATACCTAAAAGTGATTTTAACCAATTAATCATAATATTCTCCTATAGGAACTTTTATTTACTAAATATTGTCACAGGAGGAAATAAAAATGATACAAAAATGGATTAATGCTCGAATCAAAGAGCGTACAACATTAGACGGTGTTATTCTAGTAGTAGCAGGAATTTCATTCTTGATCTTTAAGCCAATCGCTGCATTAATGGCATATGCTGCTATTGCATATGGTGCTTGGACTATTTGGAAGTCTGAGTAATGATCGTTAAACTAACTCCAGCAGCGGAGAAACAAATCAACACATTAGCAACAGAGAACGAATGCTACGGTGTTAGTTTAAATGTCAAGGGCGGCGGATGTGCTGGCTTTGAATACGATTGGCAACTTATAGAATCTCCGACAGACTTAGAAGATACTGACGAAGTTATTAAAACAGCAGAAGGTTGTGCTTTTGTTGTAGGTGCTCAAAGTGTTATGTTTTTAATAGGATCAACTATTGATTATAAAAAAGACATCATTGGAGCAATGTTTGATATACAAAATCCAAATGCACAATCTAGTTGTGGATGTGGCGTTAGTGTAAACTTTAACGATTCTATATTTGGCTAATAGGAATGTCAGAGCTTGCAGGCATATCCCAGATTTGCTTGCGCTCTACACCTTTTTTCTGTGCAAATACCTTTGCATCACAGTTACTACATACGTGAAAATAGTTATTATTAAGACGTTTAGGATCCATACTTCCCCTTGATCTTTCAAACTCTGTTCCACAATTATCACAACGAAGTATTACCATAGTAACATTTCTATAGTACTTGTGGATCTTTCCTAGTTTACTAGGACGTTCGTATAATTTCTTTAAAACGTATTCTCGAATGAACATATTGTATTTACATTAAGATTATAAAACGATACGATAAATAACTATGTTAAGCACAAAAACCATAGTGGAGCGTACATAAATGGCAAGACAAGACATTAATATCGGTGTTGAGGGTAATGACGGCACCGGCGATAGTATTAGAGAATCATTCCGTAAAGTAAACGAAAACTTCCAAGAAATTTATGCTATTTTCGGACAAAGTGGAACTATTTCGTTTACAGCATTAAGTGATACTCCAGATTCATTATTTCCAAATACAGTACCTTTAGTTAGAACAGACGGTGGCGCACTTGATTTAGTTGAACTAGCATCTAACAAAGCGTTAGATTCACAAGCAGTTGACACTATTACTTTTAACTATTCTGTTCCTGGAAAACTTATTATTAGTACAGGATTTACACAGTTATCAGACGATACAAGCCCAAGTTTAGGAGCTCCACTAAACGCTGCATCTAATGCTATTGCAAACATTGCTGTATCTAATGAAGCAGCACAACAGTTTAATGATATCCATAATACTAATATTAACATTGACGATCTTGTTATTAACAAGGGTTATGCTGATAGACGTTATATCAGTTCAGGACTTCCTATTAGAGTTGCGCCAGAACCACTAACACAAGATCCATACAAATTAAACATTTCACGTTACCTAAATGGTGATATTGAAGTTGTTGATCACGGATATGACACAAGTATTAACGGTTTAAAATTTGTTTTTGATTCTGTTTATAATGATCCAACAAACTTAAACAGTGAACTTCCTGCTACTGATATTCAAGAAGGAAATACATATAAAATTAAAACAGTAGGCAATGTGCCTTGGCTAACAATTGGTGCTAAGTTCGGTACTGTTGGTGAAGTATTTACAGCAACAGCACAAACATCTGCAACAGGTGTTGTACAGCCAGTATACTTTTTACGTTTTGTAAGTGAAAACTTACTATCAGTATTCTTAACAAGAGATGATGCTTCTTTAGTAAGTGATACAGAAGCTGACGCAGCAAAAACATTTGTATCTGGTATTAAAGCAGACGACGATGTACACCAAATGGTTGATACTGGTGTAGACGAATCATTACAAGGTAATTTCTTAAGCGATGTTGCTATGCCAAGAGATGCCATTGTTCGTAGACAAGGCGATGTGATGGAAGGTATCCTTACTCTTTCTGATCACCCAGGAGAACTAGCAGGCTTTGGTAAACCAAATGGTGCAGACGACTTACAAGCAGCAACTAAGTTTTATGTTGACAATTCAGGATATGCGTCTACACAAAACATTTTTGTTAGCTTAGACGGCGACGATAGAATGATTGGTGTACCACCAGGTAAAGAAGGTGCATCACTAAACTATGCATTCAGAACAATTAATGCTGCGGCAAAACGTGCAGAAGAAATTATTAGAACATCTGCACCAGAACCAGGACCGTATTTCCAAACAGTTACTAAAGAAGAACAAGACAGCCCTGCAGAAGTTACCACTAGAGGATTTGCAGGAACAGACACTTGGGGCGGAATACAAACAGGTGACTTAATTAAGATCAACAGAGAGTATCTCATTGAAGAACTTAGTGGCTGGATCAAATACACATTCCCAGATTTTGTTTACAACATTCACTTGTGCGAAAGAGATACTGGATTAATTCTTGATGCAGTTGAATACGATATTCGCAGAGGTTTAACAGCAAACTTCCTTTCAGTGCAAGCAGCTGAAAGATATTATTCAAGCACAAGCGGCAGACTTGCAATTACCCAACAAAAAACAGAAACACTTGGTTCTATTGCACAGTTAAGTTTATTTGTTGATGCTATTTTAAGAAATAAACTATACAATGAAAAAGAGATTGACTTTATTACTCTTAGTGGTGATTTAGATGAACGTGCTAGAGTACAAACTAGTACAGACCACGGATTAGTTGACGGAGATCAAGTAATCTTTAAAAATATGGGCGGTATGGTTGAAATTGAAGGACTTTCTGCTTATGTTAAAAACATTGAACAAGATGATATTGCATTAGATGGTAAAGTAATTGAACTTTACAAAGATAAAGATTTATTAGAACTATGGGACATTAGCACATTTACTCCTTATACAGCTGGCGGCGTATTAGGTCAAGTGTTCCAAGATCGTGTATCAGATTTTGATAGCATTAAAGTTGCTCAAACATTTGATGATCCTAACGCAGATGATACTGCAAGACTTGCTATTACAGGCGATGGTGGTAAGTTTGATCAGATCATTGATATTATGCGTGACGGTATTGATGCTGCTCCGGATCTTGTATATGGTATGAACTACAAACTAGTACTTGACAATGGTGCAAGAACATTTGTAGACCAAGCAGACCCAGACAATACAGATACATTACCTGGTAAAATTATGGTAGGTAATATTTCAGGTGCAGAAGGTCGTATTGTAAAAGTTACAAACAATGATGGTACAGAAGATAATAACGACACATTTGAACTTATCCAATTAAACGGTAAAGACTTCTCAGTTAATGAAACAGTAAGATACGGAAACTTTGTTAAGCAGAAACAAGTTACAATTTTTATTGAGTCGGGTATTTACGAAGAAGACTTACCAATTAAACTTGCTAACAACGTATCATTAAAAGGTGATGAATTTAGACGTGTAATTATTCGTCCTAAGAAACGTGTATCACAATCGCCTTGGGCAGATACATATTTCTTCCGTGATAAAGAATTTGACGAAATTCCACTAGCACAAACTGGTGCACCATTCTATAACCAAACAGGAGAATTGCAAGGTTACTTTGGTAGACATTACCTAACTAATAACGAAGCACCTAGAAATACAGGACCAACTCTTGTTAACACTGGTAACTATACCACTGCTGCTCAAGTTATGAGCTTAAACAAAACATTTATTCAAGAAGAAGTAATTCATTATATTGACAATAACAAAAATGAGTTGCTTTACAATAGAAATACTTGTAGAAGAGACTTGCGTTTAATTCTTGATGCTGTTGCATATGATATTGCTACTGGTTCTAACTATAAGAGTGTTACAGCAGGTTTAGCATATCAACGTGCAAACAATGCTTACAACCTTACATATGAAAGAGCTAATACTATTCTTGCATTAAACGAAGCAAGATCAGAAGTAAACGCCCTGTCAAATGTAGTTGCAGATGTTACAGCAGGTACAAGATCAAATGCAGCGTTTGACGAGATTATTGATATTATTAACAATAACACGCCTGATGCATTAGTCTATCCAACACCAAGTTCATTACCAACAGCTGATGCAGATGATGCACACACAAGATTGGTAAACAACAGAACATTTATGCAAAAAGAAATTATTGCTTGGATAGAAGATCAGTTTCCATTACTAGATTATAATGTTACTAAATGTGAAAGAGACGTAGGACTAATTGTTGATGCTCTAGCATACGATATCTTATATGGCGGTAACAGTGCAACTAGAATTGCAGCAGAAAGTTACTTTGTAGGAACACAAAGTCAGCTAGGTGTAGGAGAAAGAGATGCTACTGTTGCAGCGTATGAAAGACTAGGCGACATTGCTGATGCTATTGTTAGGGGTGTAGCAGTTACACCAACTACTGGTAACCTTGAAACTCAAGATACAAGCGGTAACAACGCATCTGCAACTGAAGGTACTCAAGTAAACAGTCTTGTAAACATTATCGAGACTGTTATTAGCGAAGGCGATTTAGATAACCTTCCAGTAGAAACAGCACCTTCAATTGTTTGGGTTACAGATAGCACAGAAAATGCAGCTAACCAAATTCTTACAAGCACAAACACAATCGTTGATAATGTAATTACTTACTTAGACGACAACATTGTATTCATTTACGATTCAGGTAAGTGTTACAGAGATGTAGGGTTAATTGTTGATGCTGTCATTAAAGACTTGATTAGAGGTGGACAAGAATTTGCATTAGAAGCACAAGGCGAGTACTATTCAAATTATATCAATTCATTTAACATTGACGAAAATGACGGGTCTGCAGGCTTTGGTGGCCAAGCAACAATTACTAGCGCAGCAATACAACACATTTCAACACTGTCAGGAGACCTACTTGCAGGTGTTGCTCCTGCACAAAACGTTAATCAAGAACCTGATATTTCACTAGGCACAGCAGAAACAGGAACAGTAGCACTTGTAGACGGATTAGTTGATCTAGTTACATTTGCATTTGATCCTGCATACAATCCACCTAAACGTAATGATGATGACGGTATGGATGTGTTTATGATGAGTGATGCTACTATTGTACGTAACTGTACAGTACAAGGACACGGCGGCTTTATGGTTGTACTTGATCCTGCAGGACAGATCCTAACTAAATCACCATATATCCAAACAGGTTCAAGCTTCTCTAAGAGTGATAACGAAAAACGCTTTAGAGGTGGTATGTATGTTGATGCGTTTACTGGTAATATTCCAGTTTATATTCCACAAACAATTAATCCAGGTACTGGTGTACAAAATGGTAAAATCAGTAACTTTGAACTTTGGGTACGTTCCGAAGAAGGACAAGGCTTGTTTATTCGTCCGCCAGAACTACCGTGTCCGTTCTATGTAGAAGGTAGACGCTATCAGGTTAACGCTATTTCAGACTACGACTCAGGAAACGGCTGGTGTAAAATTTATCTAGATGCTGACTCAAACGACGGCACTGGTTATGATGAAACACAATTCCCAGACGGATTGTACTACAGAGATATCTTCCTACAAACTGCTGGTAACAGAAGTATGCTTGGAAACGACTTTACACAGATCAACGACTTGGGTTACGGACTTGTTACAAACAATGGTGCGTTCTCTGAGATGGTGTCTATGTTCACATACTACTGTCAAGCAGCGTACTAT
>Ga0181583_10002951_pt1 | contig 12528 bp, 10 predicted proteins | sample 071ome_31_FD_132461 | JGI IMG/M metagenome (GOLD analysis project Ga0181583, IMG submission 132461) | Coastal salt marsh microbial communities from the Groves Creek Marsh, Skidaway Island, Georgia - 071405CT metaG (megahit assembly) | ecosystem: Environmental > Aquatic > Marine > Intertidal... | reverse complement strand
CCCAATACTCGTTCAAAGAATTACTAAACACAAAATAATCACTATCAATCATAAGTGTTCGATCGTAAGGAGTAATATCCCAAACACTGGACCTATTACTGTTTTTAAATGGAGCAACTACATTTTCTTTGCCGTCATTAAATTTTCTTTGTTGTGTATCTTGAGGTCTTTCAACTGAAATAATATTTTCAAAAATTGAAACTGCTTTTTCCCATAGGTTAGATTTGTGCATCCAATCAACAGTTGATTGGTCTGTAACTAAACTAACAGGAACTTGTAGATGTTTTTTTGCGAGGCCTCCTGATACAATGGCCATCTTAGCATAATCTATCTGCCTGTTATTGTGTGCAAATATTAATACGCCTTTTTTCACGATACTAATGTCTCTACTGATCTACTTTTTTTAATTTTTGTATATTCTTCGTGATATTCAAATGTTGCAGAAAAATATCTATCAAAAATTTCTTCTCTAAATTCAACAAGATTTTCAATTAAAATTGGATTTTCATTTGCATCTAAAATCACTACATTTTCCGATCTATCTTTATTGATAAGCATTTCTACAAAGTTAAGTAATTCTCTGTCAATTTTAAAAATTCCGCCATTCTTACCATATGTAAGTCTAGCATCTATCTTTTCTTTTAGGGTTTTGCGTTGAACAGAAAGTGTTTGACGATACTTTGAAAATTCTAAAGCATCTTTGTATTCATTTTGCATAGTAACTCCTTTATAATGTACGCATATATTTATTGGTACATCCGGAGTGTAACGGGGATTTGTGGTAGTGGTTTTTAGCCTACTTCGATAATATTGCCAATGTTTACAATAGGTGTAACAATGTCAAAAGACCCGGCTCCGCCTGGTTGTAATGTTCCGGTTGCTTCTGTAGTTTGAACACTTACAGTAACTTGACCGTCAACAACGTCAGGTCCAAAACTTCCATCGCCTGGATTTGACGGGCCAAACTCTGGTGGACCACCTTGTTCCTCGTGATCGTCAATTAACTCTACTCTAATTTCAATTGTATCAGCCCCTGTTAACTGTGGGTTTGCTTGGTTTGGTGTTCTAGCAAAGATTCTATATCTGTTTAGTGAGTATGGACTTGATCCTACCACGTCAACATAAGGATCTTGAAAGGTACTTGTGCATTTATAAAAATTACTTCCAGTAAATGTAGGGCCTGCGCCTGTACCTGGATGGTTTCCACTGAATTTCTGTGTTCCAGCAGTATTTAAAATACTAGTCCAAGATGCATTTTGATTGGTAGAACTGCCTCCTGATCGTGTTGTGGTAATATCAATACTACTACCACTATTAAAAAAATATCTAGATTCATCTAAATTACTAAACAACACATAAATTGTACAGGTAAGAGAATCACTCCAATTATCTCCGTAAGTTGGATCTGGCCAAGTTCTCTGTACTGTGCCGTGATTTACTGTTCTACGCTGGCCTGTAACTGCTAGGTTCCTTGCAGTAGCATATATGGTGTTTACAAATGATGCCCATTTGTCTACTGGCATAGCATTTCCACTAGCAGCAGGTGCTTGGTATCTAATTTTTTTACGTTCAGTAACTTCAAGCATATTAACCTGTGTTGATCCGCTAGGTAATGCATTATTTAAATGATTCCAAGCGTTCCAGATATCATACCTTAAATTTGAATATTGTTCTATAGTAACTCTATCACTTGTTGAAACCTGTGAACTTAGTACCGGTTGGCCATAACCTAGCCAAGCAAATCCGTCAGACTTACCGTCGCCTAAGACACGCTGTATCTTAAGTTGCATATCATTATAGTAATCCGGATCTATTAATTCGTGTGTTGCTGGCATAGTTACCTCGTTACACTATTTAAGTCGCTGTAATATTCGACATAGTAAAAGTTGGCGAAGTAATAGTAAAAGGATCTAAATCGGGCTGCAATGATCCTGTTGCTTTTATTTCTTCTGCAATTATCGACAATGTACCATTTACAACATCATCAGGCAAAGGGCCTGGTTGAGGATCATCAGTGTATCCATCTATTAACTCTACTTTAAAAGAAAAAACTGTTGCAATCCCAGTTGCATTATCTGGTTGGTTACATTTAACAGACAATTTGTATTTGTTTGCAGAATACGGAGTAGAAGAATCTATCTCATAGTATGATTGATACGAATCTGTTAATTGGTATACGGTTAAATTATCAGGAACTCCTGCTCCAAACTCCTGTTCGCCCGCTGAACTTAAAGTATTTGTCCAAGCATTATTTTGCTGAGAACCGTCGCCGCCAGTACGTGTTGTTGTAAATTTTATTCTACCACCACTATTAAAAAAATATCTGGCTTGATCAGCAGTAGCAAAAGTTGCTACAAGTTCTGTTACAGCATAATTGTTCCAATCAGAAGTAAATGTTTTTGTAGCAATATTTGTAATAATAGATTGACTAGTTGCTACTGTAAATCTATCTCCTCTTGCTGTTTGAATTAAATTAGTATAACTTTGAAAAGGTTCAGATGCTGTTGCAAGTATCGGACTAGTGACTTGTGCTAATACAGGATTCGGTAATACCCCAGTTTGATGAATTAGAATACTCATCAAATCAAATCTTAGTTTATCAAACGCTGCCTTTTCAATACGTTGACCTTGTGTTACTGTTTGTGATACAATTGATTGTCCATAACCGTATTGACCTGCACCTGTTCCCAGTGTCGTTGTAATTAACGAACTTAGATCATTAAAATCTGCTGCAAGAATTTGGCTTCCGGACGATATAGGCATTAAAGAACCACCGCTTCAATATAATTCACACCATCTACAGATGCTTCGAGTGCAATAGCAAATACATCTGCATTTGCTTTAGAAACTGCCTTTGCTGTTCCGTCTGCTGCTGCAATAAGCCTATCGCCTTTTTGTACTGTGCCTGAAATTTTTACTGGTACTCTACCTTTCAATGCAACGTACTGTCCACCATCTAAAATAGTATTCATCATAAAAGCGGGGCTTTCTGATATAACACCTAATGCTCTATTACCTTCTTGACATTTTGTAACCTCAGTACTACCACCTACTGCAACTACAGTACCAACTTCGTACTCTTCGTCAGTAAGATATTTTTCTGCTAAGTCAGCATAACGTGCTGCTGTGGCCGTGCCTTGGAAAAGGTTTGCAAGTATGTTTCCTGATCCGTCTCTTGCAGCAATTGTATTTGCTGTTGCAGTTGTTTTTGCTGTTTTATAAGTTGGATCTGAATCTACAGCAGAGTCATCAATTTTAATTCTATCTGCTTTTGTTGCTTCACCTTGGAATTTATTTGCGTAAATATCGCCTTGTGCATCTCTAACAGGAATACTAGTTCCTGAACCCGGAACACTTGTTGATGGTTGAATACTGTTCAATGCACTTGCATTTGTTGCAGTACCTGTAAGTGAACCTTGAACGTTACCAATCAATGTACCTTGAACGTTTGCACCTGGATAACCAATTTGCTTAGTTGCAGAATTGATCATAATTGCATTACTACCGTCTGTACTTATTACGTTACCGTTTATGTTTCCTGTAACGTTTCCTGTAACGTTTCCTGTTAGGTTACCAAATGTCTCAACAATATATGCCTGTTGCCACTTATTAGATGCTCTACCTAGATCAAAAATATTATCTTCGCCAGGGTAAATACCATCTACATTAATATTAGCAACATTTCTGTTTGTAAGTCCGTCTTCAACAATTCTAAAGTTAATAGGATTACCTAATTGTGAAGTAACTCTAATTTCATTTTCATTTTCAACAAATATTTTAAGATCGCTTTGATCTCCAATTTTAATTCCGTCATCTAAAAATGATACTAAGTTTTCAAATGTAACATTGTCTCCTCTTAAAAATTCAGAGGCTTGTACAAATGAACCATCAATAACTAAACCTAGTGCAGAACTACTTGTTCCCCAATAATAATGATCAGTTGTTGTGATTCCAGCGGTGTTAGTATTAACAAGTGTTAATCCTTTTTTGATTAATGTAAATCCATCAATCGGATTAACTGTAGTATTAAGAGTAAATTCTGTTTGTGCTACAATGGCCATAACTTTGCCACCTGCAGTAATTCTTAAAATACTATGGTTTGTATTACCTGTATCTTTTACAACCTGAGCAGTAACACCCGAACTACCTAAATCCGGCGATGCTTCCGGTCCAACTAAAATAAATTCTGAGCCTGACCAAGCATATAACTGTTTAGCAGATGAATCCCACCATAGATCTCCTTGTGCAAGTCCGGATGGAGCAGTTGAACTAACTTCAGATCCGCCTGCTGATTTCCATTTAGCACCGTCATAAAACTTTAATTTAGCATTTGCACTATCAAACCAAACCTGTCCTTTAAGTGCTTTTGGTGGTGGAGTAGTATTAGCAAAACTTTCAAGCAGATGAAGGAAGTTTTCGTTCTGAACTTCACCGTATCCAGCATAGTTTTTACCTACGAATCTTAAATCCGTGGTAGTATCAATTGTACCGTCTTCTACGGAAGTTAAAAACTGTCCATTAAATTTATCTACTGCGTAAGCCATTTTGTTTTTCCTAGTTCACTTGTATTTATCGTTTCTACTTCATCAACATCAGGCAAGCCCAGTCGCTTTGAGTAGTGTTTGTATTCACTGAATGTATATCAGTAAGCGGAAATTCTATTCCTTGTCCGCGGTTAACTGTGATTGTTTCTCCATCAACATATATTATATTGTTATTACTCAAACTATATGCTACAATTGTGCCTGCTGCATCTGCATTTTGCCAGGTATTCATAGTATCTAAACGCCCTGTGTTAGCAGGAAAAGTAAGATAATATCCAATAACTGCTTTATCAATATCTGTCGATTCAAAGCAGGATTTAAAAGTAGAACGTTGAGTTCTATTCCAAGTTTTCCACTTTGATACTTCGTATTTGCTTAGATTATCGTTACCATTTGCACCTAATCTAATACTGTTAGACACAAAATTAACATTAGATCTTAAGGTATCTAGTGCTGTTAATGCTTCTGTGGTTAGTAATGTTCTATTAATATGTGCCATAATACCTACTCGTAAAGATAAACTAGTGAATATCTTTTATTGTTAACTGGTGCTACACTGTGCACCGGACCTATTCCGTCTATACAAATTCCTTGCCCAACAGAATCTTTTATAAATTCGTTTTCATCATCAATTAAAACACCATCTTCACTATCTTGTAATGCAATAACTAGATTTTTTCTGTAATAATCAAAATCTCTATGTTTTCCTAAATAGTCACCGATGTTATATCTATTAATTGCTACCTCTGCTAATTTATAATCATCAAAATGCGGTGCAATAGATTTTAAAAATTCTACTACGTGAGATGGCATTTGTGAATGACCGCAAAAATCATATGCACAAGATGATTCTTCAACTTGTCTCGGTGGAGTAAGTTGTGATCTTCTAATCCATCTTGGATCTTCAAGAGTTTCTGCATACTCTCTTGCTTTATCTGCCGTCTCTTTATCCAAGTATTTAGATATCACGTATGTCATCACCATACTCCTGAATAGCACCTTCATATTTTTCTGTAATTTCTGCATCAATATCTTCAGTGCTTTTATATGTAACTTGTGGATTATTTCTAAAGTATTCTTTTCTAATACCGTTAGCACGTCTAACTTCAGCAATGAAGTCATTCATTTCTTTTAATTCTTCTGCTTCAATTCCTGCATTGTCTGCCAGTCTTTCTATAGCGCCGCCCAAAATACTTAATTGATCTTCTAATGGATACTTGTCTGTAATTCTCGCTCTTGCAAGTGTGTTTAATGCATCCTCTGTCATCAAAGGCGTTGCATTTACATCATAAATCTCATAGTTGTCATAATCGCCTCTAACATTTTCATTGTCGAGATCAATTTCAATTTCTCTATAAAGATATAGATCGTGATTCAATAGTGAAACATCATCTACCATTCCAAGAACAGTAGTAAATTTTTTGTTTAATTTATTGAATTGTGCTAGTGCTGTTTCTCTATTCATACCAATATTTATCCTGCGTTACTCCACGAGCCATTTGAGTTCTTTACAACGACTCTTCTATATCTATCTGAAATGCTAACGCTACCACCGTTTGAGTTAGAAGGTCTACTGTAATTTCTTTCTTCCCAAAATGCAACTCTTGTTCCTGCTGGGTAAGAAACGTAGGTTGCTTGTACATTCGCTAATGTTGTTGCTCCTGCCCATAATGTAAGAGCAGCCGCAACTTTATCGTCAACATATTTTTTAGTTGCAGCGTGTAAATTTGATACTGGAGCACTATGCAGTGTCAAGAAACCTGTCATTGTACCGCCGGCTTTTGGAACAGCATTAGGGTCTGTAATATTAATGTTGCTTGTTCCGTCAAAACTTACACCGTTAATAGTTCTTGCTGTTTCTAATGCAGATGCTGTTGTTGCATTACCACTTAAATCTGCTGTAATTGTTCCTGCTGCAAAATTACCACTGCTATCTCTAGCAACAACTTTATCTGGTTGATTTGTTACAGATGCATCTACATCAAGTGTAGCGCCATAACTTCCTGGAAACTCTGTTTTACCATTACCATCTAGGTAGTTACCAAATACTAAAGGATTAAACGAAGGTGATCCCCAATAGGGTGCACCAGATCCACTTGATAAAATTGTTTGTCCTGGAATTCCTGCTGCTGTAATTTCAGTATCACCATTTGCATTTTGATAAGGTATACCTCCAGCAACTCCGCCAGTTAAGTTTTGTGCTGAAACAGACAATGTAGCATTCGTTGCTACACCTGTCAAATTACCTACAAATGTTTCTGCATATGCTGTTTTAAATCTTAATGTTGCTTTACCTAAATCTCCATCTAAATCAGTAACTGGAACAAGTCCGCCTAAAGGTCCTATTCCATCTGTTACTGCTGTATCGTTACTAATAATTTTTAAACTGAAATTATCAGTTGGATCCATTACTTGGAATGTTAATTCTGCGTTTGCTTGTATAATAGGGTCAGCAGTTGCATTTAATTCTAGTTTATTGTTGATAGAAATTTTTGTATCAACATCTAATTCAACAAGTGTACCTACTCTCTCTAAGTCAGATGTTTTAACGTTGTTTGCTAATGCTGCACCAGTTAAGGTAAAAGCGTCTGCTGTAACTGTAATATCTGCTGTTCCATCAAATGATACACCGTTAATATCACGAGGTGTAACTAACCTTGTAGTTGTTGCTGAGTTACCTGTTAATGTTGCACCAACAAATGATGTTGCAGTTACAATATCAAAACTACTAGTTCCTGATGTTGCTGTAACATTACCTGTTACATCACCAATTAAATCTGCTGTAATTGTTCCAGCAGCAAAATCGCCTCCGCTGTCTCTTACAACAATTTTTCCAATTGTATTAGATGATGTTGCATCTATTGTCCAAGTAGTTGGATTACTACCATCAAAATTGTTACCAATTATGTATGGACCTGATTGTAAAGGAGAAGTTGTACTAGAAGTAATTGTAATATCTTGACTTCCATCAAATCCTACACCGTTAATTTGTCTTATTGTTTTAAATCTTTCTGCTGTTGTGGCATTACCTAAAACATTCCCAGCAAAATTATTATTAGAATTTATATTGTATCCTGCATAGATATTGCTAAATCCAGATATAGCGTTATCTGATCTAATAGTAAAAGTATTACTTGCAATGATACCTATAACTATTCCATTAACATAAACTTTGATAATAGGATATTCTACATCGTTAGTAGCAAAAATTGATTCAGATATTGCAGCAGTTGTATCAAATCCTTCAGAAACCTGAGGTCCAATTAAATGCCAGTCGGTACCTGTCCAAACGTGTAGTTTTTTGTAAGGTGTTTTAAACCAAAATGCACCTAGTGGAGGATTTAAAGGAGGATCATCACTTACTTCTGCTTCACCTGCAGGAACCCATCTAACACCATCATAAATTTTTAACTGATTTGTTGTAGTGTCGAACCAAAGTTGTCCACTGATAGGAGTTGTTGGAGGAGCATTATTAGAAAAATTTTCTAACAAAAACAAAAAGTTTTCGTTTTGAATTTCACCGTATCCTATATAATTTCTGCCAACTAATGTAAGACTAGTAGTGGTGTCAACGGTAGCATCTTCTAATACTGTTAACTCTGTTCCATTAGTTCTGTTTATTGTATATGCCATCTATCGCTCCTAATCTCCTTATGGTAACACCGTATCTGCTACGTGTGTCCAAACACTTGATAATAATTGAAACTCTTTGATAATTCTTGTTGTTGTAATGCTCGGAGCATCTACTGTCGCTTGATTAACTGCAACGTTTGTTACTGCACTTGCAGTACCTGACGGTGTATTAAATACAGCAGTAGACTGATTCACCAAAGGATTAATATCTAAACTGGTTGTTGAATTACTTAATAGAGTACATAAAATTCTTGCTCTAGTACCATCTCTATATTCACTTGGCGGAGCCAAGTTTGCTAGTACATTATTTGCAATGTAACTGTTCGGTTTACCATCTGACAAGTCCATACTAAAATGAACTGTTCTAGTTTCAATAGTGTTATCAACATATTCTTTTGTAGAAGCATCTTGTGCATCAGTTGGATCACTCAATCCAACAATCTTAGGAGCACCAATAAGTGAAATATTACCTGTAGTATCTGGTGCAAGTTCTAAATCTAGTGCGCCCGATAGTGTACTGATTCTATTATTTTCTAATCTCAATTGAGCAACTGGAGGTGTGCCTGGTCCAATGTTAACCACATTCTGGACACCAAAGGCTGTAACACCTGGAATACTTGTTATTCCAGCACCTAAACTATTCCCTGTTAATACAGGTATACCATCAATACTAAAAACTTTTCCTGCTGCAAGGTTGAAATTTTCTGAACTTGTCCAAGACTGAGCAGCAAGTGCAGGATATTCTGGAGTTCCTGCTAATCCAAGATCTGACCACATAATAACGTGATCTGTTGTGCCTTTAAGTACTAGGCCTCCACCGTCTGCAATATTGTCACTGTTGCTTCCACTATCTCCAGTTTGTGCTAATACAATGTACTTGTCTTCAATTTGTAATTCAGTTTCTCTAATAACAGCAATGTCGCCATCATTAATTGTAAGTCTGCCGCGTATAGTTAAGTCGCCGCCTACTTCTGCAGACCCTGCGATTTCTACTGTACTAGTATCTTTTCCTTCGTATAATTTAATTGTTCTGGTTGCAGAATCAATTGAAATGGCTTCTTCCTGTGTAGTTGCATCTGCTCTAACATCAAATATAATTTTTCTGCCAGTTGCTTGGTTTGATAATCTAACATTACCGTTACTAACTTGTAACACACCCTGACCACCAGCACCAAACTGTAAACCTAAATCACTTTCGATTTGAAGTGCATTTTGTAAACTGTTTGCTGTATCTGTTCTAACATACAAACTAGCATCAACATTGTTTAGTTTTTCTGAGTTTGTAGTTGTAACATCAAACTTAATGTCTGCAAGTGTGCCTGCATTAAATCCTGGAGTAATACTACCTTCATATCCTTCAATATTATTTTTAGGTGTAAACGAATCTTTAGAAAAAATTCCTAGTAGTACACCGTTATTGTATAAACTTGTAATAACACGAGTTTGGTTTAATGTATCAAGTATACTAGAAACACGTAATCCAGAAACACCTTGACTATCTGAATAATCAGGTCCTAGTAGAATTGTGTTTGTGCCATCAAAGAAGTATAACTGCTTATCGCTGTCATTAAACCACAAGTCGCCAACACCTAATGTTTCAGGTTGAGTTCCTGCGATTGTTGCTGAACTTACAGGAACAAATGCTGTTCCAGAATAAACTTTTAATTTTGCTTCTGACGAATCATACCAAATTTGTCCTCTAATAGGCTGAGTCGGTTGTGCTATACTTGCAAAATTTTCAAGTAATTTAATAAAGTTTTCATTTAGTGATTCACCAAATCCGCTATAATTTTTACCAATAAGAGTTATATCAGTTGATATAGTGTCAATCTGGCCATCGGCAACAGTTGCTACAATCGATCCGTCTGTTTTATTAATTTGATATGCCATCTAGTCTCTCTACCTATTAAGTTGTTGTAAATTTCGGTGGTCCCGATCTAATAATATAATTCACAGTTAAAAACGGATTCATAATACCTACTGGCTGACTGAATGCTACAGAACCATCTACTTTAATTCCGCCTGTGTTTGGTTGATAAACAGCACCATTAGATGTAGTTGGGCCTAATCCAAAATCTGCATCACCAATTGCGCCCCCACCAACAGCAACCGATGCATACTGAATATTATTAACAATAAACGAGTGTTCGTGCTGTGGTAAATTATTTGTATTCAACACAACTGTACTTTGTCCACTAGTACTAGCAAGTGTTTGTGCTGCTGTACCTTCCACTCTTGCAGGAGTAGGTTCTCCGCCGCCGTTATCAACAAAGCCACCTGTGCCATTAGGAACATCAATGTTGTTATCCATATTGTGTCTACCTAATGCAAAACGTCCTCTTAAATCTGGCACTCTATAAGTTCCTGCGCCATTAAGTGCTGCAACGCCATTATATCTTGTTCCAATAATATCAAATAAATCTGGAAACTTAGCTCTCTCAACTTCTCCGCCGTCACATAGCAAATAACCATAAGGTATATTATTACCTGCAAAAGGCATAATTGCACCTATTGGAACACCTAAATCTCCAATAAATGTATTTCTACTTTGTCTTAAAAGACCTGTACTATTACCTGTTTCTGAAACCGCTCTATAAACTAGAATCTCGTCACGTATTTCTGATACATTAGGAGTGGGTTCGTCTTTACCTTGAATAATATTTGATGTTAACTCAGTTGTAAATACTTTGTTTGTTGGACCAACCTGTCCGTCAAATTGTAATGTGTCAGAAATAACATCACCTACAATTTGAAAACTTGTAACGTTTTTTAAGTTTGTTGCAGTATTAGCGTTACCTGTGATGTTACCGTTAATAGTTCCTTCAATTTCATCAGCAATAACTTTTTTAGCAAAAACACTACTCCATCTTTTAGAAGTAGTTCCTAAAGAATGTGTTTCAGTATTTGCAGGTTCTATATTTTTTGTAAAAGTATTTCCTGTAACACTTAATGCATTACCAACTAATAAATTTTTACCTACTGCAATACCGCCATTTGTAACAATAGATCCTGTATCTAAATTAATAGTTTCTTGATCGCTAGTTATGCTAAGAGTTCCTGTAACTTGTGCATCACCATCAACATCTAATTCTTTATCAGGTGAAGCAACATTTATACCAACCTTGTTATCTGCAACTCTTAAAATAGTAGTCGGCACACCGTTTCTATTTGTTTGAATATCTACTGAACTACCAGAAGCATTGTTATAAATTTTTGCGGCAGTTGACGAAGTACTAATATTAAAGTTTCCATCAATACCAATTGTTAGTCCACTATTATTTCTTACGTTAATACCAAAGTCTGTTGTATTAACTTGATCTGATCTTAAAAACGTTCCGGCAGCAACTTCAACACCGCCTACATTAAGAGCATCTGCGTTTACTGCTGTACCTACTAATCTTGGTAGGTTACCACCTAAGAATATACTTGCAAATTCACTTGCTTCCTGATCATTAGCAGGAGTACTTATATTGATACCTGCTTTAATTTCATCAAAGCCTGCAATAGCAATTTTAGGTGTGAACGAATCTTTACTAATAATAACAACAGGTTGATCACCAATATATAATATTAAAATGCTTCGATCAACGTTAGTACTATCTGAAATTGTTTCGACTGCCGGTCCATATCGTAACCCATCGATTGAACTTTCTTGCGGTCCTACAAGTAACCATCTTGTACCTGTATAAATTCTTAACTGCTGGTTGGTAGTATCAACCCAAAGTTCTCCAACCTTAGATGTTTCAACACTAGGTGCTACTGGAGACTTTTGAATATTTGATGCTGCTTTCCAGTTTGTATTATCCCATAACTGTAAAACACCATTGGTTGTATCATACCATAATTGTCCTTCTGTAGGGTTAACAGGTTGATTAGGACTAGCAAAATTTTCTAATAAGTTAAGAAAATTTTCTGCAATAATTTGTCCGTACCCTGTAACATTACGTCCAGGAAATGTTAAACTTGTGTCCTGACTTGAGGTATTGTCAAATACTGTGATAGGTGTCTTGTTTTCGCTATCTGTAAAATTTACAATATATGGCATACGTTACACCTCCGTAAAGCCAGTTAAACTCTGGACTCTAATTGTATAATCAATTTGTAATAATCTATTCAATGACTTTTGAATAGGATGAAAAACAACGTGAGTTAACAACTTACCAGTTCCGTTTGGATTAAACCATTTAAGTCCTAATTCATCAAAAACAAAATCACCATCTAAATCAACACTATTATCAAATGCTTCTTGTTCATCTGGTTCACCGTAATCTAATAGACAACTTATAATAATATCACTATATGTTGCACCACTAATATGTCTAACTTCCATTTTATTTCTTACTGGATCAGT
>Ga0181583_10002950_pt1 | contig 12529 bp, 10 predicted proteins | sample 071ome_31_FD_132461 | JGI IMG/M metagenome (GOLD analysis project Ga0181583, IMG submission 132461) | Coastal salt marsh microbial communities from the Groves Creek Marsh, Skidaway Island, Georgia - 071405CT metaG (megahit assembly) | ecosystem: Environmental > Aquatic > Marine > Intertidal... | reverse complement strand
ACATATTGGGTGTGTTTTAATTATGGGTCGGGCATGGGCTGATCTAGATCGGGGCAAAGCCTAGTTTTTTGTTGTTTGCGCGACGCTAATTTGTAGTGACATAAGTTGTGAAACTGGAGATGCACATGATTGCCTATGACTATCCTCTGTTGATCAAGCAGATTCTGAACACGTCGCTTTCTTGTGCGCCTGGACAGGAAATCGTTCATGCAGACACCATGCGCTACGACTATAGTATATTCGCCTGGCGGATTGGGCGTGTAGCCGGAGCTTTGCGTGCTCTCGGAGCTGGCGAAGGCAGCATTATCGCGGTACTTGACTGGGATAGCCACCGCTATTTGGAATGCTTCTTTGCCGTGCCCATGATCGGAGCCACCTTACACACAGTGAACATCCGACTGTCGCCGGAACAAATCCTATACACGATAAACCATGCTGAGGATGACCTGATCCTGTGCCATGTCGATTTTCTGCCGCTGCTCATGGAGATCGCGGGCCGGATCGAACGTCCCTGGCGGCTGGTGTTAATGTGCGATGATGGCCAAACTCCCCCAGGTGTGAAGGCAGCAGGAGAGTATGAGGCCCTTCTAGACGCAGCTACGTCGGTCAGCAACTTCCCCGATTTCGACGAGAATATTCGCGCTACACTATTTTACACCACGGGCACGACGGGCAACCCTAAGGGGGTCACCTATTCGCAGCGCCAGCTCGTGCTCCACACGCTAGCAGTGGCATCGGGCCTGGGTCCGATCCCCGGCGGCGGGCTGAACCGCGGCGATGTCTACATGCCGATCACGCCGTTGTTCCATGTTCACGGCTGGGGCATTCCTTACGTCGCAACGCTGATGGGGCTCAAGCAGGTCTATCCGGGGCGTTATGAGCCCGCGCACCTTCTAGGATTGATTGCCGAGCATGGCGTGACCTTCTCGCATTGTGTGCCGACGATCCTTGCGATGCTGCTGAACGCGCCGGAGGCTGTAGCAACGGACCTGAGCCGCTGGAAAGTCATCATCGGCGGCTCTGCCCTGCCCGAGGGGCTGGCGCGGCAGGCGCTCGCGCGCGGCGTCGACCTTCACGCGGCTTATGGCATGTCCGAGACCTGTCCTTTCCTGACTGTGGCTGACATGATGGCGACGCGAGCCTCCAATGCGCTGATCGATGTTCGGATAGCGACTGGCAAACCCGCGCCGATGGTTCAAATTCGGGTCGTCGATTCGGAGATGAACGACCTGCCACGCGATGGTAAGTCCACAGGAGAGATTGTCGCCCGTGCGCCTTGGCTTACCCGAGGCTACTTGAAGAACGAAGAGGGTACGAAGACACTTTGGCATGGCGGCTGGCTACATACCGGCGATGTAGGGCGGTTCGATCAGCGTGGGACGCTCCATATCACTGACCGATTGAAAGATGTAATCAAGACCGGCGGGGAATGGGTTTCTTCGCTAGAATTGGAAAATCTTGCCAGCAGAGTCGCGGGCGTGGCTGAGGCCGCCGCCATCGGCGTGCCGGATCCCAAATGGGGCGAACGCCCGCTCTTGTTGGTCACCTGCACCGATACCCCGGAGGCAATCGTGTCAGCACTGCGCGCATCGTTTGCCAGTGCCGTCGCGGACGGGGCGCTGTCGAAATGGGCCGTTCCAGACCGGATCGAGATTGCCCCCGCGCTGCCAAAGACCTCGGTCGGGAAACTGGACAAGAAGGCCCTCAGAACCCGCTACTGCTAGGAAAGAACCCTCGCCATGAAAGACGTCGTCATCGTTTCCACCGCCCGCACACCCATCGGCTCTGCCTTCCGGGGGTCGTTCAACAACATCAAGTCGCCGACGCTTGCGGGCCACGCGATCCGGGCGGCGGTCGCGCGGTCCGGCACCGATCCTGCCGAGGTTGAAGACGTCGTGATGGGCTCGGTCCTGACGGCGGGCACCGCCGGGCTGAACGTCGCGCGGCTGGCGGCGCTGGCAGGTGGGTTGCCCGCAACCGCAGCGGCCCAGACCATCGACCGGCAATGCGCCTCGGGGCTGATGGCCATCGCGACGGCGGCAAAGCAGATCGCGGTCGATGGCATGGGCGTCGTGGTGGCCGGTGGACAGGAAAACATCTCGGCGGTTCAGGCGCGGTATTTCGACTGGGTCACGGCCGAGAAAGACCCCAATGTGACCCGGGCGGCTGAACATGCCTATATGCCGATGCTAATGACGGCCGAGAAAGTGGCGCGGCTGCACCGCATCACGCGTGAGGCACAGGACGAATTTGCGGCACTGTCTCAAGCCCGTACTGCCGCTGCGCAGGTCGCTGGGGCTTTTGATGATGAGATCATACCGGTTACGGCTAACAGGTTGATTAAGAACAGCGATACCGGCGAAGTACGCGAAGAAACCGTCACCTTGACACAGGATGAGGGCAATCGCCCAGGGACAACGGTTGAAGCGTTAGCAAACTTAAAGCCCGTTGCCGAGGGTGGACTGGTTACCGCAGGAAATGCCAGTAAGTTGTCGGATGGCGCTTCGGCCTGTGTTTTAATGACGGCGGATGCGGCTATCAAACGCGGGCTTTCGCCGCTTGGGATCTATCGGGGAATGGCCGTAGCCGGTTGTGCCCCTGAGGAAATGGGTATGGGCCCGGTCTATGCTGTGCCACGGCTGCTTGAACGGACTGGGCTTAAGGTTGACGACATCGGATTGTGGGAGCTGAATGAAGCCTTTGCCGCTCAAGCCATACCCTGCCGTGACCAACTGGGAATTGATCCCGAAAAGCTGAACGTCAACGGTGGCGCTATTTCGGTGGGCCACCCTTACGGGATGACAGGTGCGCGGCTGGTTGGCCACGCGCTCATCGAGGGTAAAAGGCGCGGTGTCCGCTATGTTGTTGTCACGATGTGCATCGGTGGCGGAATGGGGGCTGCCGGGTTATTCGAGGTGGCCTCATGATTAGTACTACAAAGCTACTCCTCATCATCTTGGACGGTGTGCCCTACCGAAATTTTCGACGCCTTTTTGGTAATCTTGAAGGATGGGTTGCCTCGGGCGAGGCGAGCGTGCGGCGGATGCGGTCGGTCCTGCCGTCTACATCTTCAGCCTGCTATGCCTCAATGCATACCGGCCTGCCGCCGCATGTTCATGGTGTCTTTGGCAACAAGCACCGACAGAGGCTTCAGTTTCCAGATGTGTTTTCTCAACTGGCCGGGGCTAAACGCAAGACCGGTGCAGTGGCACTGAGTTGGTGGAGCGAATTGTTTTATCGAATGCCGTTCGACCCGGTGAGGGATATCGAACTCGACAGCTCGGATGGCCCTATACATCATGGCCGCTTCCACACAATGTCTGATGCGACCGACGCCAATCAGATGAGTCCGTCCGACGCTGATTTGTTCGCAACCTTGACCTATCTCTGTGAGGTCAAAGGGATCGACTACGGACTTTTGCATACTTCGACACTGGATAGCATGGGGCATCGTTTTGGTCATGGTAAGCGCGAGATGAGCGACGCTTGCTACTATCTTGATGCAGCCCTTGCGCCATATGTAGCTCGTTGGCGGAGCTTTGGCTATGAAGTCATAATTACATCTGATCATGGTCAGGATGACCTTGGTCATCATGGAGGCTCAGGAGAAGATCAACAAGACGTCGCCTTCTATTACTTCGGCGACAGTGCGCTGCCGCCAGAGGATGCGCTGCTGGATCAATTGGGACTTGCACCGTCGATCCTGACGCTAATGGGGGTTTCTGTTCCGACAGGCATGATTGCAGCACCATTCTTTGAGCCTGCACGACGCAAATTGGACCCATAACCTCAGTTATGTCAAAGTCATGAAATTGGTTGTTTGTGTTATCTACTTGTCCCACGCAATCTCTTACGGAAAGCGGGGTAGCCCGTTATCGGTCATAAGGGAGGAAAAATATGTCCGACATCGATAGCTTGGTAAGGCAATATAAGGCCGGCGCGCTTAGCCGCCGGAGTTTTTTCAAGCGCGCGGGCGCATTCGGCTTGTTAGTGCCGGCGGCAAGTGGGATTCTTACAATGGCGGGACCAGCCCGCGCCGAGGAACCGAAGCGCGGCGGTTGGCTACGAATTGCTCAAGGCAACACCGACAATACACTTGAGCCGGTCCGCATGGTCGACACCGATGACGGCATCTATTCGAACTGTGTCTACCAGCGACTGACCCGCTTTGCGCCAACGCTGGAGGTCGAAGGCGACGCTGCTGACGAGTGGAGTGTCAACGCCGCCGCAACCGAGTGGAGCTTTAAGCTACGTGGCGGGCTGACCTTTCATAACGGCCAGCCGGTCACTGCTGCTGATGTGGTCGAAAGCCTGTCGCGGCACATCGCCGAAGGCTCTGAGTCCCCTGCTAAGGCACTTCTTTCGACTGTCACTGCGATTGAAGCGCCAGACGTCTCGACCGTCAAGATTACCCTGTCCTCGGGCAATGCTGACCTGCCGGTGATCATGTCCGACTACCACCTTGCGATCCACCCGGCTGGCCACACCGATTTTGCGAGGGCAATCGGATCAGGTCCTTTCAAGGTGATGGAGTTCATTCCCGGTGAGCGTGTGGTTCTTGAGCGTTTCGAAAATTATCACGAAGAGGGCAAGCCTTATCTCGACGGTATTGATTTCATACCGGTACCAGATGTCAACGCTACGCTCAGTACGTTGCTGGCTGGCGACGTGGACGCCATTCGCGACGTGCCCGCCTTTGCAGTCGATCAGTTGGTCAGCAACGATGCCGTAACTCTCTACAATACGCCCACCGGCGCCTTTACCAACATGGTCATGATGGTGGATCGCGCGCCAACTAATGATCTGAACTTCCGAAAGGGCATCAAGCATGCGCTTGACCGCGAACTTGTTCTCCAACAGGTATTTAAAGGTATTGGAACAATATCGGCCGACACGCCGATCGGGCCGACTTACAAATATTGGTGCGAGGATGTGAAGCCTGCCGAATATGATCTCGACAAGGCAAAGTTCTACTTTGACAAGGCGGGCGTCAACGCCATCGACCTTTACACGTCGGAAACTGCCGGCAGTTCAGCCAACGACATCGCGCTTACCTTCCAGCAATCCGCAAAGGGCGCGGCCGATATTAACGTGATCAAGACGCCATCTGATGGTTACTGGTCGAATATCTGGATGCAAAAGCCTTTGACCATGTCTGGATGGCAGGCGCGCCCTACCGTCGACGCTTTCCTGACCATCGCACACATGAACGGCGGCAGCTGGAACGAAACGATGTGGGGCTCCGAGCAGTTCGATGCAATGATCATCGGCGCCCGGGCCGAACTCGACGAGGCCAAACGGGCGCAGATGTACTGCGACATGCTACACATGATGAATGACGATGGCGGATTCGTGAATGCGGTCTTCCAGAACCAGCTTGAGGCTACGGCCAAGAATGTGATGGGTTGGACGCCGCATTCCGTTGGCGGTCTGGGCGGTTTCGGACAGACGCTACGTAACGTATGGCTCGCATAGGCCGGGATCATTTCTATCAGAGGCGATTGCCGACCGATTCTTGGCTGCCGGTCCTTCCGGATCGGTGGCCTTTACTCTCTTTTACACTCAATAGCTGGTGCAAGCATGTTTTCGATTTCACCTTCTACACGTCTGCGACCTTCGCCCTTTTACGAGGCAACACTGGCGGATGGCGTCTGTGCCATGACAACCTACAACCACATGCTCATGCCCACTTCTTATGGTCACGCCGAAGAAGAATATTGGCGCATCATCAATGGCGTCTCGATGTGGGACGTTGCGGTTGAGCGCCAGGTTCAGTTAGTGGGTCCCGACGCAGGAAGGTTGGCGCAGATACTTGCGCCCCGTGATCTGTCCAAATGCAAGATCGGGCAAGGCAAATATGTTCCACTTTGCAATCATCATGGCGTATTGATCAATGATCCGATCCTGCTGAAACTTGGTGAAGACCGTTATTGGCTGTCTATTGCTGACAGCAACATCTGGTTCTGGGCCGAAGCCGTCGCACGCGAGCGAGGTCTAAAGGTCGAGGTGAGCGAACCGGACGTATCGCCCCTTGCCGTACAGGGACCCAAGGCGGAAACCGTCGTTGCCTCGATCTTTGGCGACTGGGTTCGCGACCTTAAATACTTCTGGTTTCGAGAAACAGTGATCGACGGAATCCCCGTGGCGGTTGCCCGATCTGGATGGTCTAAACAGGGCGGTTTTGAAATCTACCTTATGGATGGAGCCAAAGGCACTGCACTCTGGAATATCGTCAAGGAAGCCGGACGGCCGCATTGTATCGGGCCGGGTAATCCCAACTGGTGCGAACGTGTCGAAAGTGGGTTGATCTCGTACGGCGGCGACACGGATGGGCAAACAAATCCGTTCGAGGTCCGAATGGGAAAATACGTCGATCTTGATGTACCCGACGACACGATTGGTATCGAGGCTTTACGCCGGATCGTGACTGAGGGTCCTAAACGTCAGCAGCTTGGTGTCATTCTTGACAATTCCGAGCCTGTCAATGCGGAGTTCAATTGGAACGCCATAGACATGGATGGCTCTCGTATTGGCGATATGACTACCTGTGTCTGGTCCTATCGATTGAGAAAAAATATTGGGTTCGCACTTGTTGCGAACTTTGCAAAACCCGGTGACCGGGTCGTCGTACGACGCGAAGCAGGAGCTGTTGAAGGTACACTGTATGAATTACCATTCCTCTGAGGCCACCATGAACGTCATCACCGAACCCGCGCGGCAAACGCCCGTGATCCATAAAACGGATGTCCTTGTCGTGGGCTCTGGCCCTGGGGGGCTTGCGGCTGCGCTTGCTGCGGCGCGCGCGGGGGTTGATGTTTGTCTGGTTGAACGATTTGGCTGCTTTGGCGGAAATATCACCGTTGTGGGCGTCGAAGGCTTTGCGTGGTATCGCCATGAGGCAACCGTCGAAGCCGGTGGTATTGGGCGCGAATTTGAAGATCGTGCCCGTGACATGGGTGCGGCTGTCCCCGAAAGCCAGTCGCTGAGCTATGAGATCGATAGCGAGGGTTTCAAACTTGTGGCCGACCGCCTTGTCGAAGAGGCGGGCATTCACGGCATGTTGCATCGTCAATTCGTTGCCCCCGTCATGGACGGCGATCGTATCACGGGGATTATTGTTGAATCCAAAGCGGGACGAGAAGCCATCCTTGCCAAGGTCGTGATTGATGCTACGGGGGATGCAGACGTGGCCCATCGGGCCGGCGCGCCGACGCATAAAACACCCGTAGAAGACATGCAGGCCGCCAGTGTGATGTTTCATCTGGCAGGTGTCGATAAATCCGCCTTTATGGACGAAGTGCGCCGCGATCCGCAAACCTACAAAGATTGGTCCACCGGTGAATGGACGGTGGAAACCGATGGGAAAGAGGATGACATGTTTTCCCCTTTCTTGAAAAAACCATTTTCCCGCGCGATTGAAGAGGGCGTGATCCCGCCGCATTTGAATACTATTGCGGGAACATGGGGCGCGATGCATGACACGGGGGAATTGACCTATATGAACCTTGTGCATTTGGCGGCGATTGACGGAACTGATCCCGACAGCATGACGAAAGGCGAAATTGAGGGGCGGGCACAAGCCATGTTGGCGATTGAGGCACTGCGCCGCTTTATGCCCGGGTGTGGCAAGGTGCGATTGCGCAATTTCGGCATGACGATTGGTATCCGCGATACGCGCAAAATCCATGCGGCATATGACATGACCGAAACCGATGTCCGACACCAAGGTCGGTTCGAAGATTCCATCGGCATTTACCCCGAATTTATTGACGGCTACGGTGTGTTGATCATCCCGACCACGGGTCGATACATGCAGATCCCCTATCGCGCGATGCTGCCCGGAAAGATCAAAGGCCTGCTGGTGGCGGGGCGCGCCATTGGGGGGGATCGCATTGCCCATGCCGCGACCCGCAATATGGCCTGCTGCGCGGTGGCGGGGCAGGGCGCGGGTGTCGCCGCGGCGCTGGCTGTCAAGCGCGGTCAGGATGTGGCACAGGTGGACATGGTAGAGGTTCAAAATGAACTTGTCCGCCAAGGTGTAAGGATTTCGTGAGATCAAAGTTGATCCACATGCTTCGTGTGATGCAGTTGGGTTGCAAACCTGCGTGTCACAAACAAACTATGGCGCGTTGACGCAAGACTGCACGCGACCCGAATGACAATAGCGCGCGACCTTGTCACGCGCTATGTCTACATCCAATGCCTGCTTTGGTGTGTCAGCCGCGTTCAGCGCCCAACCTGAAGCAAGTGTATTGCAACGTTTATTCGCCCAAGAACGCGACCAAGGCTTCCCACGATTTTTCATCGGCCTCTTGCAGATAATCGCGCGATCCTTCAACGGTAAAGGAATGGCGCACACCTCCATAGATTTCTGCACTATGGACTACACCTTGTTCATTGAATTGGTTCAATAAGCCCGCCAGATGGGTCATATTTGAAACAGGATCCGCAGAACCATGTAAAATCAAAATTGGTCCATTGGTTTGTGAATAATCCTGACCTTCGGGTGTTCCGAGGCCGCCGTGAAAGCTCACGAAGCCGTCCATCTTAAAGCCTGCGCGCGCGCCCTCTAGCGTTGCGGCGCCACCAAAACAATAGCCCAGCAGGACTTGTTTTTGTGCCCCGTCTAGGGCTGTTGCATCAATGCCCGCTTGCATCCGCGCACGGAATTCTTGGCGGTCTTGGTACAATGCACCAGTTTCACGGCGGAAGTCTTCAAATCCCTCAAGCTTTGCATCAACCCCGAACAGATCAAGCGCCACAGCGCGATAGCCAAGCGCCGCAATCATCTCGGCGCGCTTGATTTCGTAATCGTTCAAGCCGTCCCAATCATGGACGATATAGACAACACCCTTTGCGTCGCCTGTTGGATCTTTTACGATGGCTTCAAAGGTTTTTTCACCGACCGCATATTGGACCGTTTCAAGATGCCCCCCTGCGGATGCAAGAGTTGCAGTGAGAACAGACGCGACAAGAGCCGAGGGAATGTACTTTAGCATCGAAGTTTCCTTACCTTTGAAAAAATGATTTGATGACGAAGGTGTAAACGCAGTCTGCAAGTCTATCCAATTGCCCGATACAATCAGACACGGTCGTTCACCCTGTGACACCCTAGGTGAATAGGTATCACTGTGTAAAGTTAACACATTTTAATGGAGCACACTTCGCTGATACGCGGGTATTTCGGTACCCCACAGTATGCTTCACGTTTGCGTGTAGCGCTCTTTAATTTCGTTGGTTCGGGCATACTTGCCGATCACTACCCCAACCTAATTACGGATAATAACATGTTTAGACGTACTTTTATTACTCTTGCAACAGTCTCGACCATGGCGACAGCAGCGTTTGCTGGCGGGCATGGGCCAAAAGACATTGTTGATACTGCCGTTGCAGCAGGAAATTTCACCACGCTCGTTGCTGCGGTCGAAGCAGCTGGATTGGTGGATGCGCTGAAAGCGGAAGGCCCGATGACGGTCTTTGCGCCAACTGATGAAGCGTTTGCAGCTCTGCCAGAGGGGACTATCGAAACTCTGTTAAAACCAGAGAACAAGGACCAGTTGGTCAATATTCTAACCTATCACGTTTTGGCTGGAAAAGTCATGGCCGGCGACATCTCTGGCAAGGCGCTAGAGGTCCAAATGCTGAACGGTTCAACAGCCAAGGTTGATGCGACATCAGGCGCAACAATCGGCAGCGCAAATATCGTTGTGACCGATATCGAAACGTCAAATGGCGTGATCCATGTGATTGACGCCGTATTAATTCCATCTGAATAATTCAAACATCTCTCGCCTCCCCGCATCAGTGCGGGGTGGCGGATTATCATGATGCCGATGACGTCATCGGATCAAAGTTATGCGTCCGATCCACACTGATGCTTGGCTATGCACGGGCGTAGTTGTCGGCATAGCGGATGATGTCGTCCTCTGCCAGATAGCCGCCTGTTTGAACCTCAATAAGAATGAGATCCAATTTACCTGGATTTTCTAGTCTGTGCTGGCTGCCTAGGGGAATGTAAATAGACTGACCTTCGGAAATAAGCGATGTTGCATGATCAAGCGTGACCTTGGCCGTGCCCTGCACGACGATCCAATGTTCGGATCTATGGTGATGGCTATGCAGGCTCAGCGCGGCATTCGGATGAACCAAAATTCATTTAACGTGGAACCTGTCGCGCAAGGCAAGCGTTTCAAACCATCCCCATGGACGGTGATCTTTGGGAAAGGCCGTCGCTTGCCGAATGTTCTTTGATTTGAGATGGGCCACAACCTTTTTCACGTTTTGCGTGGCGGTCTTGTGGGCAACCAAAACGGCATCCGGCATGGCAACGGCGATGATATCGGTCAAGCCCAGCCCAACAATTTCCTGATCATCACTGTGCGAGAGCAGCAGCGTGTTTTCACAGTCGATTGCATGCGCATGTTGGGACACCGTCACACCTTTGTCATCTGGGGTCATCTGTGTCATGATGGCATCCCATTCGCCAAGATCGCTCCAATCCCCTGCAAATGGCACGCATGATAAATTGGGGGCTTGTTCCATAATCGCAAAATCAATCGATTGCGTATCACAGATGTCCCAAGATGCAGCGTCGAGTCGGAAAAACCCCAAGTCGATTGTGCCGTTGTTTACGGCGGCACGTACGGGCGGAACAAACTGAGGTGCGTGATGTTCGAATGCCGCGATCATGTCTTTGGCCCGAAATAGAAAAATTCCAGCGTTCCAAAAATGATCCCCTGATTTGACCATCTCGGTTGCGCGCAGCAAATCGGGTTTTTCGATAAACTCTACAACAGAATTAAAGGTGTCAGACGTGGTCATATCCACATGCAAATATCCATAGCCCGTGTTCGGACAGGTGGGTTTGATGCCAAACGTCACCATTTGTCCGTGCGCGACCGCGTCACATCCCGCTAGAATGGCGTCGTGAAATTGTTCGGTGTCTGCGATGGCGTGATCCGATGGGCATATCAATAAAACCGCGTCAGGGTCAGATTGGGATGCGTAAAAGCATGCCGCCAAAATGGCAGGGGCCGTGTTTTTCGCGCTCGGTTCAATAAGGATCGGGCCAGGATCAATGTCGATGTGTTGGAAATGTTGTGCGACGGTAAACCTGAACGCATTATGTGTTACCGTGATCGGGGGCGCGAAATGTAACCTGTTGGTCGGGCGCAGGCGCAGCGCTGTTTGTTGAAACAGGCTTTCGTTCCCGATCAGCGTGCAAAACTGTTTTGGGTAGGATTGCCGCGACACGGGCCACAGCCGTGTGCCTGATCCACCTGCCAGTATTACGGGTGTAATGGGATATGTCATGCGCCAATCCAATCATGTATCAAAAGTTCGCCGATCATTCGCGATCGTCGATGACAAGGATTAGAGAGTGACCCTTAACAATCCATTAACCACATTTCGGGGTTATTGTGGATTTGTGCTTTGCTCGGTTGGGGTTGGTGCAGTGGTGTCGGTTACAGGCGCCGATTCCGGTTCAATCAACACGCCGTTTTGCCAGCGGCCTTGTGCAACCTCGCCCGTAGCGAATTTGATCACACCTTGGCCTTGGCGTTTGCCTTTTTCAAACGTACCTTCATAGATATCACCATTGGCATAGGTCGCGATCCCTTGGCCTGAAATTTCGCCGTTCCGCCATTCACCGGTGTAGGTAAACCCATCAGGCAGGGTAATTGTTCCGGTCCCATGGCGGCGCCCGTCAAGATATTCGCCCTCATAGACCATTCCATCGGCAAAGACTGCCTTGCCCTTGCCGTGGCGTGTCCCGTCTTGCCAATTCCCTGCATAGACATACCCGTCCAGATATCGCATCTCGCCATAGCCGTGATTGCGGGCGTTCTTGAATTCACCTTCGTAAATCACACCATTGGCATATGTGGCAATTCCCTTGCCTTCGATGACGCCTGCGGACCATTCGCCATCATAGATGGACCCGTCTGGATAGATGATTTTTCCCAACCCCTCGGGCAAACCGCTGGCGAAGGCGCCGGTATAGATTGATCCATCGGGATACACGACTTCGCCGTTGCCCTGAATTTGGCCGCTGCGCCATTCTCCGGAATATTTGTAGCCGTCTGCACCGATAAAGACGCCTTGTCCACCGCGTTGATCGTTTTCAAAGTTGCCCTCATAGACGTCGCCATTCCCATAGGTCACCTTGCCCATGCCTTGGCGCCGACCATCGACCAACATGCCGATATAGATATCGCCGTTTGGTTGAATCAGCTTGCCTTCGCCATTGATTTCACCGTTTTTCCAAACACCTTCGAAAATCAACCCTTCGGTCATTTCCAATCTGCCTTGGCCTTCGCGAGATCCGCGCACAACGCTGCCTGTGTAGACCGCGCCATCGGGATATGTGATTTTGGCGCTGCCTTCTTTGACGCCATTGATCCAGTCGCCGTCATAGACATATCCATCTGGGTTTATCAAAACACCGCGACCATGGTGCATTGCTTCGCGAAATCCACCTTCATAGCGGGCACCATTTGCATAAACTGCGATACCTTGGCCGGTTATT
>Ga0181583_10002938_pt1 | contig 12558 bp, 10 predicted proteins | sample 071ome_31_FD_132461 | JGI IMG/M metagenome (GOLD analysis project Ga0181583, IMG submission 132461) | Coastal salt marsh microbial communities from the Groves Creek Marsh, Skidaway Island, Georgia - 071405CT metaG (megahit assembly) | ecosystem: Environmental > Aquatic > Marine > Intertidal... | reverse complement strand
GCTCGACCGACTCCCCGCCAACGAGGCCGAACGGCTCGCCGAGGAGGTCGGCACCGAGTACGGCCGCGCCATGGCCGTCGGCCTCAACGGGGAGGCCCTCGAACAGGGGCACCGTTCCCTGCGGGCCGCGATCCAGTCCGTGGCGGATGCCCTCACCGCCCACGGGTTCGCCGCCCACGCCGAGAGTCGGAACGACGGTCTCAGGATCATCAACACCCACTGCCCCTTCGGTGATGTCGCCACCGATCACCCGGTGATCTGCGCGGTCGACCGCGGCATGGTCCGGGGCATGCTCGGCGCGCTCTACGACGCCGAGATCGGTGATGTGGTGACCGAGGCGAGCGTCGCCCGTGGCGACACCTTCTGCTCCACCTCGGTCTGAGTCGGTGGCTTCGGGCCCTCCCTCGGACACAATGGTCGGCTGATGACCGGTGCCCTTGACCACTCCAGTGTCGACCCGCTCGAACGGGTGACCGCGCTCCTCGAGCCGGTGTTCTCCGAGCTCGCCGGCGCCCCCACCGACCCGGTGGTGCGTCCGTCCGATCACGCCGACGCCCAGGTCAACGGCGCGCTTCCGCTCGCCAAGACGCTCGGTCGCAACCCGAGGGAGGTCGCCCAGGGGATCGTCGACAGCGGGGTGCTCGACGGGGTGTGCTCCTCGGTCGAGATCGCCGGACCCGGGTTCGTGAACCTCGTGTTCTCCGACGGGTTCCTGTCGGAGATGGCCCGTCGCACCGCTGCCGACGAGCGGCTCGGATGTGCTGTGACCGCTGCGCCGCGCACCGTGGTCGTCGACTACTCGGCTCCGAACGTCGCCAAGGAGATGCACGTCGGCCACCTGCGCTCGACGGTCATCGGTGACGCGCTGGTGCGGCTCCACGAGTTCTCCGGCGACACCGTGATCCGCGAGAACCACATCGGCGACTGGGGGCGCCCCTTCGGGATGCTCATCGAGCATCTGCTCGACCTCGGTGAGGACGTGGCCGCGGCGGGACTCGGCCAGGGCGACCTCGACGACTTCTACAAGCAGGCCAACGCCAAGTTCGCCGACTCCGAGGAGTTCCAGGAGCGCTCCCGGGCGAGGGTGGTCGCCCTCCAGGGCGGCGACGCCGAGACCGGTGCCCTCTGGCGGCGGTTGGTGGCCATGTCGACGGAGTACTTCAACACCGTCTACGACAAGCTCGGCGTGCTCCTCACCGATGAAGACCTGGCGGGCGAGAGCATGTACCAGCCGGGTATGCGGGCCACCATCGACCGGCTCGAGACCGCCGGCCTCATGGAGGAGAGCGATGGGGCGCGCGTCGTGTTCCCCGACGGCTTCACCAACCGCGAGGGCGAACCGCTGCCGCTCATCATCCAGGCCCGCACCGGTGGCTTCAACTACGCCACCAGCGACCTCACCTGTGTCATCGACCGTGTGGAGCGTCTCGGGGCGGACCTGCTGCTCTACGTGGTCGGCGCACCCCAGCAGCAGCACCTCGAGATGGTCTTCGCGGTGGCGCGTATGGCGGGTTGGCTCCCCGAGGGGATCGACGCGGTGCACGTCGCCTTCGGCAATGTGCTGGGCGAGGATCGCAAGATGCTCCGCAGCCGGTCGGGCGACTCGGTCAAGCTCGTCGACCTGCTCGACGAGGCGGTCGATCGGGCGACCGCGCTCGTGGAGGAGAAGAATCCCGAACTCGACGACGCAGAGCGTCAGGCGGTCGCGGCCGCGGTCGGTATCGGTGCCGTGAAGTACGCCGATCTCTCCACCGACCGGGTGCGCGACTACGTGTTCGACTGGGACCGCATGCTGTCCTTCGACGGCAACACCGCCCCGTACCTGCAGTACGCGCACGCCCGGATCCGATCGATCTTCCGTCGAGCCGGACTGGATGGCGACAGCGTCGACCCACAGACGATCGAGGTGGTCGAGTCAGCCGAGCGCGCTCTCGTGCTGCGCGTTCTCGCGACCCCGTCGGTCATCGCGGATGCCACCGAGTCCCAGGCGCCGCACCGGCTGTGCACCCACCTGTTCGACCTCGCCCAGACCTTCACCTCTTTCTACGAGCACTGCCCGGTGCTCAAGGCTGATGAGCGGGTCCGCGCCTCGAGGCTCGCCCTGTGCGACCTGACCGCGCGGACCCTCGCCAACGGCCTCGGCCTCCTCGGGATCGACGCGCCGGAGCGGATGTGAGCGCGGTTCCCCGACGGCTCCTCCCCGACTCGGCCGCCATCGCTGATGACGGTTGGCTCACCATCGGCGGCTGTCACCTCGGGGCGCTCACCGAGCAGTTCGGCACGCCGCTGTTCGTCTACGACGAGGACCAACTCCGTTCGCGGTGCCGTGAGGCCGTCCAGGTGTTCGGACGGGGCCGAGTCGTCTACGCGACGAAGGCGTTCCTGTGTCGGGCCATGGCGAGACTGGCCCATGAGGAGGGTCTCCTCCTCGACGTGTCCACCGGAGGCGAGCTCCACGTCGCCCTCTCCGCCGGTGTGCCCGGTTCCCAGTGCGTCCTCCACGGCAACAACAAGAGCGACGAGGAGATCCGGGCGGCGCTCTCGGCCGGGATCGGCCGCATCGTCGTCGACTCCTTCGACGAACTCGACCGGCTCGAGGCGGCCCATCGCGACGGGTTCGGTCCGGTCCCCGACGTCCTCATCCGGGTGACCCCGGGGGTGCACGCCCACACCCACGAGTTCATCTCGACCGGCCAGGACGACTCCAAGTTCGGTTTCAACCTCGCGAACGGTGACGCGCGACGGGCGGTGTCGCAGGCGGCTGCCTCCCCGGCCGTCAACCTGGTCGGCACCCACTGCCACATCGGCTCGAACGTCTTCCGGGCGGAGAGCTTCGCGCGCGCGGTCGAGGTGATGGCGGGCTTCGCGGCCGAGGTCGAGTTGCCGCAGCTGGTGCTCGGTGGTGGACTCGGCGTCGCCTACACCGCCGACGAGGAGGCCCCGACGATCTCCCAGTGGGCATCGGTGCTCCGAGAGGCCTGCGAGTCGCTCGGGGTGTCCTCTGACGTGTACGTCGAACCGGGGCGATCCATCGTCGCCGATGCCGCGGTTACCGCCTACACCGTCGGCACGATCAAGGACATCCCCGACGTGCGCACCTACGTGGCCGTCGACGGTGGGATGAGCGACAACCCGCGTCCGGTCCTGTACGGGTCGGGTTACGAGGCGCTGTTGGCCCGTTCGCCGTTCGCCGAGCGCCCGCTCACGGTGCGCGTCGTCGGGAAACACTGCGAGAGCGGTGACGTGCTGCTCAGCGATGCCGCGGTCCCGGAGGACCTCCGGGTGGGAGACGTGCTGGTCACGCCGGTGACCGGGGCCTACGGACAGTCGATGGGATCGAACTACAACCGGATCCGCCGCCCGGCGGTGGTCTTCGCCTCCGGTGGTTCGGCGCGCGAGGTGGTTCGGCGCGAGACCTTCGACGATCTGCTCGCGACCGACGTCGGCTGAGGTTCAGCGCCGCCCGCGCGAGGCGAGGTAGTCCCTGCTGGCCTGGCGCGACTCCTCGTCGGCGAGGGCGGCCAGCAGCGTGTCGGCGTCGTTCGCGTTCCGGCGGGTGCCCGCCATCTCCTCCATCACGGCGTTGACCTGGGACTTAGTGGCGCGTATCGAGAACCTCGGTTTGCTCGAGAGCTCCTCCGCCCACTGCGCGACCACTGTCTCGAACGCCTCGTCGTCGACGACGCGGTTCACGACCCCGAGCGATGCGGCCTCCTCGGCGCCGAAGGGACGGCAGGAGAGCACGAGCTCCTTCGTCCGCGCCGGGCCGATCTCCCTGACCAACCGGGGGATGCCGCCCCACGCGAGTGGGATGCCGAGGTCGACCTCGGGGATGGCGAACCGCGTTGAGGTGGCGGCGACCCGCAGATCGCAGGCGGCCACGAGTACCAGGCCGCCTCCGACGCAGTGTCCCCGGACCGCGGCGATCGTGAGCGGGGCGACATCGGTGAGCGCCTCGGCGGCCCGGCGGCCGAGATCGGCGGTCGCGCGCGGATCCCGCGACGACTCCCCGAGACCGCTGAAGTCGTCCAGGTCGAAGCCGGCTGAGAAGTTCGGGCCCTCGCCGGTGACCACCAGGACCTTCAGGTCCGGGACCGAGTCGATCCATGAGCAGGCCTCGACGAGCTCCGACAGCAGCTCGGCCGAGAGGGCGTTTAAGCGCGCGGGCCGGTTCAGTACGAGATGGGCGACCGCGGGGTTCGCAGTGGTGTCGATTCTGAGGGTCGAGAACTCGGGAGTCGTGGCGGGCATCGGCCCATCTCACCACGCCGCGCGCCCCTCGGACGAGGCGCGGATGGGCCCGAGCGGACCCAGGGGTAGCCTCGCCCCGATGAGTGAACAGCAGCGCGAGATCCGGGTCGGCCTGCTCGGGTGCGGCAACGTCGGTGGGGCATTGGTGCCCCTCGTCGCCGAACGGGCGGATGAGATCGCCCGACGCACCGGTGTCCGCCTCTCGATCGAACGCGTCGCGGTGCGGAACACCGCGCGCGACCGCGGTATCGATTTCGGTGACGGGGTGCTCACCCACGACGCGATGTCGGTGGTCACCGATCCCGACATCGATGTGGTGGTCGAGGTGATCGGCGGTATCGAGCCGGCCCGCGAGTTGATCTCCGCCGCGCTCCGGGCTGGCAAGCCGGTCATCACCGGCAACAAGGAACTCCTGGCGAACGTGGGCGTCGAGCTCTTCCAACTCGCTGATGAGCGCGGTGTCGATCTGCTCTTCGAGGCCGCGGTCGCCGGCGGGATACCGCTGATCCGACCGCTCCGCGAGAGCCTTCGCGGGGAGCCGGTCTCGCGGGTGATGGGAATCCTCAACGGGACCACCAACTTCATCCTGTCGAAGATGGCCAATGAGGGCGCTGACTACGCCGATGCGCTGAGCGAGGCCCAGCGTCTCGGCTACGCCGAGCGCGACCCGACCGCCGATGTCGAGGGGTTCGACGCGGGGGCCAAGGCCGCGATCATCGCCACCATCGCCTTCGGCGCCAAGGTGGTGGCCGGCGACGTCTACCACGAGGGCATTAGTGGCATCACCGCCGGTGACATCGCCATCGCCGCTCGTCTCGGCTACGCCGTGAAGCTGCTCGGCATCGCCGAGAAGGACCGCTCGACGGGCGCGGTGGCGGTGCGTGTCCACCCGACCATGGTCCCCCTCGACCACCCTCTCGCCTCGGTCCGCGACTCGTTCAACGCGGTCTTCGTTGAGGGTGACGCGGTCGGCTCGCTCATGTTCTTCGGCCGGGGCGCCGGTGGCGCGCCGACGGCGAGCGCCGTGCTCGGCGACCTCGTCGACGCGGCCGTCAATCTCGCCGCCGGCACGCACGGCTCACTCGGGTCCTTCGACCGAGCGAAGGCGCTGCCGATCGATGAGACCAGCTCCGAGTACCTCCTGGCCCTCGATGTGGCCGACCGACCCGGTGTGCTCCATCAGGTGACCGGGGTGTTCGCCCGCCACGGGGTGAGCATCCGCGCCGCGGAGCAGGAGGGGCACGGTCCCGAGGCCCGCCTCGTCTTCATCACCCACACGGCTCGGGAGGCCGATGTCCAGGCGACGGTGGCCGAGCTTCGCGACCTCGATGTGGTCGGTCGCATCGGCGGTCTCCTCCGCGTGATCGGCGAGTAGTGCGCTACCTCTCGACCCGCGGCTCCGCCCCGGAGCTCGGTTTCGGCGACGTCCTGCTCGCTGGCCTCGCCGACGACGGGGGCCTCTATGTCCCTGCCGAGTGGCCGTCGATCGACACCGGCTCGGCCGGGGACTACGCGGCGTTGACCGCCTCGGTGCTCGCCCCGTACGTCGCCCCCGAGATTGGCGGTGACGAGCTGCTCGGGTTGTGTGTCGACTCCTATGCCGGCTTCCGGCATCCCGAGGTCGCCCCGCTGGTCCAGATCGACGATGAGCAGTGGCTGCTAGAGCTGTTCCACGGGCCGACACTGGCCTTCAAGGACATGGCGCTCCAGTTGGTGGGTCGGATGTTTGACCTCCTGCTCGAGCGGCGTGACGAGCGGATCACCATCGTTGGGGCGACCAGCGGTGACACGGGATCGGCGGCCATCGAGGGGGTCCGGGGCTGCGAGCGGGTGCAGATCGTGATCCTGTACCCCGAGGGCCGCACCAGCGAGGTGCAGCGTCGGCAGATGACGACGGTCGACGCCCCCAATGTGCACACCCTCGCGGTCGACGGCACCTTCGACGACTGTCAGGACCTCGTCAAGGCCATGTTCGCCGACCGATCGTTCCGGGAGTCGCAGCGCCTCTCGGCGGTCAACTCGATCAACTGGGCGCGGATCGTCGCCCAGACCGCCTACCACGCGAGCGCGGCCGATCGCATGGGGGAGATCGATGTCTGCGTGCCGACCGGCAACTTCGGCAATGTGCTCGCCGGCTGGATCGCCCGGCACACCGGTGCCGACATCGGTCGCCTCATCGTCGCCTCGAACGCCAACGACATCCTCACGAGGTTCATCACCGACCGCGACATGTCGACAGCGCCGGTGGTCGGGACGCTCAGCCCGAGCATGGACATCCAGGTCTCGTCCAACTTCGAGCGCCTCCTCTTCGAGATGAACGATCGCGACGGGGCCCGAACGGCGGACGACCTCCTGCGCTTCCGCGCCACCGGTCGCCTCGACACCGATCCCGACGCGTTCGACCGCTGGATCGCTCCGGTGTTCGACGCGGCGAGCGTGTCCGACGACGAGACCCTCGCCGAGGTGGCGAGGGTGTACCGCGACACCGGCCTGTTGATCGATCCGCACACCGCGACCGGCACGGTCGCCGCCCGGCGGCTCCTCGGGGACCGCCCGATGGTCACCCTGGCGACCGCCCACCCGGCGAAGTTCCCCGATGCCGTCGAACGCGCGACCGGGGTGCGACCGGAGCTGCCGGATGAACTCGCCGACCTCTACGAGCGTTCCGAGCGCCTGACCCGTGTGTCCAACGATCTCGGGGAGGTCGAGGCGTTGATCAGCCGGCTGTGTCCGGTCTGATCGGCACCGGCGCGCTCGTTCTCCCAGCAGGGTGATTGTCTCCCCGATCGACCGGTGATACCTTTTCCCTCGTCGGGCTCGGCCCGGCACATCCGCCCCCAATACCGCTCCGGCCCGACTCGCGTCGCGTCGGCGAACCGGGCGAATCCTCCTCGGTGACTCCCTCCCGTCGTCGGCCCCACGCGTGGACCTTCGGCGGCGGCACCGCAGGTGGGTGTGCATCCAACCGTTCCGCATCGGAACAAGGAAGGTGACCCGTGACCGCACAGGCTCTCGAACAATCAGCCCTTGAGACCAAGGACAAGGAGCAGCTGCTGGCGATCGCCAAGGCGCTCGGTCTGAAGGGCTCGACGCGACTCAAGAAGTCCGAGATCATCGAGCAAATCCTCGACACGACCTCGGGAGGTTCCTCCTCGCCCTCGCCGGCCCCCGAGGATGCACCGGCCCCCGCGCCGGCGGCGGAGAGCGCGGGCTCACCGGCCGGGGATGATCAGGAACCACCGGCGGAATGGGAGGTCGAACTCGCCGACGACGGCGATCCGGCTGCCGACGGCATCCGTGCCCGCGAGGTCGACGGCTCGTCGGCCTCCGGTGGCGAGCGTCGTCCGCGCCCATCGGGACAGGGCCGGGACCAGTCGCGGAACCAGCAGAACCGTGACGGCCAGCAGAACCGTGACGGCCAGCAGAACCGTGACGGCCAGCGCGAGGACGGCGAGAGTCGCAACAAGCGCCGTCGTCGTCGTCGCAAGGGCGGCGGGACGGGTCAGCGCGGCTTCGAGGGCCCCCAGGGGGAGGACCGCGACTTTCTGGAGGAGGACGACGACCAGCCCACCAGCAACGAGCCGGTCCGCGTCGACGGATACGTCGACATGCGCGATGAGGGCTACGGCTTCGTCCGCGTGAACAACTACCTGGCCTCGAAGCAGGACGCCTACGTCCCGGTGCGGCTCTCCCGCCAGTTCGGGCTCCGCAAGGGCGACCATGTCACCGGGCTCATGCGCCCCGCGGGTCGCAACGAGAAGAACCCGGCGCTCCTCGAGATCCACTCGGTCAACGACCGCAAGCCGGAGGAGGCGAAGAAGCGCCCCCGGTTCGAGGACATGACTGCCCTGTTCCCCGACGAGAAGCTCCGCATGGAGGATCCGGACGATCCCACCAACATGACCTCGCGGATCATCGACCTCATCTGTCCGATCGGCAAGGGTCAGCGCGGTCTCATCGTCTCGCCGCCGAAGGCCGGCAAGACCACGATCATGAAGACGATCGCCACCTCGATCGAGCGGAACAATCCCGAGGTGCGCCTGATCGTGCTCCTGATCGACGAGCGTCCCGAAGAGGTCACCGACATGCAGCGGCACGTCCGCGGCGAGGTGATCGCCTCGACCTTCGACAAGCCGAGCGACCAGCACACCCAGGTCGCCGAGATGGCGATCGAGAAGGCCAAGCGCATGGTCGAGTACGGGGAGGACGTCGTGGTCATGCTCGACGGGATCACCCGTCTCAGCCGCGCCTACAACCTGGCGGCTCCCGCCAGCGGCCGCATCCTGTCCGGCGGTATCGACGCCGGCGCGCTGTACCCGCCGAAGCGCTTCTTCGGTGCTGCCCGCAACATCGAGGAGGGCGGTTCGCTCACGATTCTCGCCACCGCTCTCGTCGAGACGAACTCGCGGATGGACGAGGCGGTCTTCGAGGAGTTCAAGGGGACCGGCAACATGGAGCTCCGCCTCGACCGTCGGATGGCCGAGCGCCGCATCTACCCGGCGATCGATGTCGACGCCTCAAGCACCCGACACGAGGAACTGCTCTTCGATCGCAAGCAGTTGCAGATGGTCTGGAAGCTCCGTCGTGTCCTGTCGGGTCTCGCCGCCGACGGCAACGCCGCCCCCGGCCTGGAACTGCTGGTCGACCGACTGAAGACCTTCAGGTCGAACGACGAGTTCCTCGCCGAGGTGGCGAAGCAGCCGGGGATGTGACCCGGAGCAACCCAGCACGGGGGCCGATACCATGCCCCGGTCCGTACGCCAGGAGTTGACATGAAGGCTGATACCCACCCCAACTACGACACGATCTCGGTCCGTTGCACCTGTGGCAACACCTTCGAGACCCGTTCGACCCTCTCCGGCGAGATCTCGCTCGAACTCTGCAACGAGTGCCACCCGTTCTTCACCGGCAAGCAGAAGCTCGTCGACTCGGGTGGGCGCGTCGAGCGCTTCAACAAGCGCTACGGCCGCCGCGACGCGAAGTGATCCAGGCGGAGTGAACTCCTCCGCCCCCGAACGCCGACGGCAGTTGCTGCGCATCTCGCTGCAGGCCGTCGTCGCCGATCTCAGCGGGGGTTCGCATACCGCCGCCGACCTCCCCGGAGGAGCCTGGCTCGTCGACGGCGCCACCCTGTGGGTCCGACTCGATGACGCCCCGCACCGAGCGCTCGGCGCCGCCATCGCGATCGCGTTGCGCGAGGAGGCCGACCGGGTCGAGGTGCTGGTCGGCGATCCCGACCCCGCTCCACTCGTCGCCCGCCGCGCGTCGCAGTGGTCGCTTCCCATCTCGGTCCGAGGTCTCGACGGCCGGAGCCCGTTCCCGGTGGAGCCAGTTGGCCATCGCGCGCCGCCGACCGTGCCGGACTCCCATCTCGACCTCGTCGAGACCATCGTGGCCGCCGGTGCCGAACCGGTCGTTGCCCACGGCGTGCTGACGGCCCAGTACCGCGGGCTCGAGATCGCCAAGGTCGTCGACGACGATGGTGCCCCCCGGCTCGATGTCGGGGTCGGTGTCAACGACCGTGAGGCCTTCCGGGAGCTCCACGTGGGCGAGGCCCCCGAGGCATCCCTGGCCAGGGTGGTCGAGGCAGTCTCGGCGCACCGAGTCGACGGGGCGCGCCCCCATCCGTTCAACACTATGTCCCCCGAGGGGTATCTCGCCTGGCGGCTCCGAGACGACCCGAGCGCGCTCGGTGTCGGCTCGCTCGTCACCACCCCGGGTGCTGTGGCCCCGGTCGGCGCTGTGGATCCCGGACCGGTGATGATGCTCGGCGGCGGACGCCTCTTCGCCTGCACAACGGGATTCGACCTCGGCGCGCTGCCCGACGCGCTCGACGCCCGAGAGGTGGCGGTCGTCGCCGGGGTGATCGACGACGCGTCGCTCACCGTCGTGGTCCCGGCGCGCAACCGATTGCCGGTGACCGACCGGATGGCCTCGGTGGCCGCCGCCGAGGTGCGCGTGGTGGAGGTGCCGTGACACACCCGGGGCCCTCCGAGGCGATCATCGCGCGACTCGGCGTACTCGCCGACGAGTACCGCGAGCTCGAGTCGCGTCTCGCTGACCCGGCGACAACTGCGGACCCGGCGCGACTGGCCGAGGTCGCGCGGCGATACCGGGCGCTCGAGCCGGTGGTCGCGGCCCTCGCCGAGCACCGGAGGCTCCTCGGCGACATCGCTGCCGCCGAGTCGCTTCTCGGGGCCGCCGACGATGCGGAACGGCAGGCCCTCTCCGAGGAGGTCGCGACCGCCGCCGGTCGCCTCGGAGAGTTGGCCCTCGAGATGCGCTCGCTGCTCATCCCGCCTGACCCCGATGCCGGTCGCGCCGTGATCGTCGAGATCAGGGGAGCCGAGGGCGGCGAGGAGGCCAATCTGTTCGCCGGTGACCTGCTCGCCATGTACCGCGCCTATGCGCAGCGTCGAGGCTGGACCGTGGAGGTGCTCGACCACGACCCGAGCGACCTGGGTGGGGTCAACCACGTCACCTTCGTCGTGCGCGGAGAGGACGCCTGGAGACGTCTCAAGCACGAGGGCGGCCCCCATCGGGTCCAACGCGTGCCGGCCACCGAGAGCCAGGGTCGCGTCCACACCTCCTCGGCGACGGTGGCTGTCCTGCCGGAGGCCGATGAGGTGGACGTCCGGATCGACGAGTCCGATCTCGATGTCGACGTCTACCGCTCGTCGGGGGCCGGTGGGCAGCACGTGAACACCACCGACTCCGCTGTGCGCATCACCCACCGCCCGACCGGCATCGTCGTCACGATGCAGGACCAGCGGAGCCAACTGCAGAACCGGGCCCGCGCCATGCAGGTCCTGCGCTCCCGCGTGTACGAGGTGGAGCGGTCACGGATCGACGGGGAGCGGTCGGCGGATCGACGCTCCCAGGTGGGCGGCGGTGGCCGGAGCGAGAAGGTCCGCACCTACAACTTCAAGGAGGGGCGCGTCACCGACCACCGGATCGGGTTCACGGTGCACCGTCTCCCCGAGATCCTCGCCGGTGATCTCGACTCGGTCGTCGATGCCCTCATCACGGACGAGGGGGAGCGGCTCCTCGCCGACGGGGGTATCTGAGCCGTGGATGAGGATCCGAGACCAACGGTCGCGGAACTCCATCGCGCCACCGCGGAGGTCCTCGGCGACCGCGACGCGGCCCGCTGGATGTGTGAAGTCGCCTTCGCCCACCGCCCCCTGTCCGAGATCGGTCGCGAACCGGTCACCGAACGTATGGTCGCCCACCTGGACTCGATGGTCGCCCGCCATCGGGCGGGGGAGCCGCTCCAGTACGTGCTCGGCGAGTGGTCCTTCCGTCGACTCGATCTGGCCATCGACCCTCGAGTGCTCATTCCGCGACCGGAGACCGAGTGGGTGGCCGGACGCGCCCTCGAGTTTGCCGCCGACCTGCCCGGTCCGCGCACCCTGGTGGACCTCGGAACGGGATCGGGTGCGATCGGGCTGTCGCTGGCCGACGAACTGCCGATCGATGGGACCACGGTGTGGATGACCGACCGCGATCCGAGGGCTCTCGAGGTGGCCCGGGCGAACCTCGCCGGTATCGGACGGGCAGCCCGCAATGTCCGCCTCGCCGAGGGCAGCTGGTTCGAGGCCCTGCCTCCGGAGGTCCGAGCCCATGTGATCGTCTCCAACCCGCCCTATGTCGCCGAGGGTGACCCGGCTCTCGAGGCCTCGGTGATCGAGTGGGAGCCCGAGGGTGCGCTCCTCGCCGGAGCCGATGGGCTGGACGACCTCCGAGTCATCGTGAACGGCGCGCCGGAGCGACTGCATCCGGGCGGGTGGCTGGTGTGCGAGATCGGCGCGGCGCAGGGTGCGGCCGTCACCGACCTGGCCCGGGCCGCCGGGTTCGTCGAGGTGTCCGTGGAGCCCGATGCCGCCGGGCACGACCGGATGCTCGTGGCTCGCGTCTGATGGGGGCGCGGAGGGCTCGTCGCGCCCTCGAGGGTTAGTAGAGGCGGTCCGCGTCGCCGTTGCCTGAGCTGTCGCCGACCGCGCTCGCGAGGTCGGCGGTCATGGTCGTCTTGATCGCGAGAAGGTCGTTGGACACCGTGATCATCCTGAAACCCTGCTCGCGTCGACGAGGGGCCATGGCGGCGGTGGCGTGGATACCCGGTACGACCCCGTGGCGTCGACAGGTGTCGACGACGGCGGCGAGGGCGTTGTCGAACCGCTCGTCACCGTCGGACCCGGTCGGGCCGAGACCCATCGTGATCCCGAGGTCGGCGGGTCCGACGTAGACGGCGTCGATCCCCGGGGTGGAGACGATCTCGTCGAGGTTCTCGATGGCCTCCACCGTCTC
>Ga0181583_10002898_pt1 | contig 12646 bp, 13 predicted proteins | sample 071ome_31_FD_132461 | JGI IMG/M metagenome (GOLD analysis project Ga0181583, IMG submission 132461) | Coastal salt marsh microbial communities from the Groves Creek Marsh, Skidaway Island, Georgia - 071405CT metaG (megahit assembly) | ecosystem: Environmental > Aquatic > Marine > Intertidal... | reverse complement strand
TATGCCGTGGCGGCGGTGGCTGTGCGGCGCTTGGCCCCGGCGCTTGGCCGCTGGCTGGCGCCCCCTGCAGGCCAAACCGGCCCGTTGGCGCAAATACGCCGCTTTGTTTTGGTGTTTTTACCGCTGCTTTTGCCGCTGCTGGCCTATGCATTGACCGCCATGGGCGAAACCATCACCCGCACCATGTTTGACAGTGGCGCCATCATTGCTTTTGGCAAACGGGTGTTTCTATTCGTTGCGGCGCGCATCTTGGTGCGCGATATTCTGCGCGGCCCGTTGCCGCGTGCGATGGGGCGCTTTGTGGTGTTGCCGGTGGCCGGGCTTTACGTGCTGGGGCTGCTGTTGCCGCTGGCCACGGTATTGGAAAACACCACCGTGCCTTTGGGTAATCTATCTTTCAACCTGCTGTGGCTGCTGCAGTTTCTGGTGGTGGGAACGGGGCTGTTTTGGTTGGGCCGCTGGTCAAACAGCCAATCGGCCCAATTTCTGCAAACCCAAGATCAGCTGCGCCCGGCCACACGGCAACTGGCGGAAAAGGCCGCCGAAGTGGCCATTTTTCGCGCCGCCTTTCTGATTGCGATGAATATTATGGGCGTCTCGCTGACCTCGCTTGCGGTGCTGGGGGGCGCCGTGGGTGTTGGGCTGGGCTTTGGCCAGCAAAAGATCGCCTCGAATTTCATCTCGGGGGTGATTTTGCTGCTCGAGGGGCAAACGACCGTCGGTGATTATGTCGAATTGGATGGCGGGCAGGCGGGCACTATCGTGAAAATGACCGCCCGTGCCGCGATTTTGGAAACCTGTGATGGCAAATGGGTGGTGGTGCCCAACGAAGATTTCATCGTCACCCGGGTGGTAAACTATTCTGATGCAGGTAGCGCCAAGCGCTACGAGGCGCCATTTTCCGTGTCCTATGACACCGATATCAACCGCGTGCCTGCCCTGATCGAGGCCGCAGTGGCGGCCCTGCCCTTTGTGCTGCAGCACCCGACCCGCCCGATTGCGATCTGCGCGGTTTTGGCGAATCGGGGGTGGATTTCGCCTGCGAGTTTTGGGTGAACGGCATCGACGACGGCAAACATCGCTACACCAGCCAAGTGCTGTTTGCGATCTGGAATGCGCTAAAGGACAATGCTATCGAGATACCTTATCCCCACCGCGTGGTTGAACTGCGCACCCCTAAAGCCAGCGCAGCCATCACCCATGCCCCCGCAGATCCCCCCACCTGACCCAGACGCGCTGGTTATCGGCGCAGGCCCCGCTGGGCTGATGGCCGCTACCGCCATGGCGCAGGCCGGGCTAAAAGTGTTGGTGGCCGAGGCCAAGCCAAGCCCGGCGCGCAAATTCTTGATGGCGGGCAAATCCGGCCTGAACCTGACCAAGGCAGAACCAAGGCCCGCGTTTTTGGCCCAGTATGGTGCGGCAGCGCCATGGCTGGCGCCGATGATTTCTGCCTTTGATGCCGATGCCGTGCAGCGCTGGGCCGTGGCGCTGGGCCAGCCGGTGTTTACCGGCAGCAGTGGGCGGGTATTTCCGGTTGCCATGAAAGGATCACCGTTGTTGCGGGCTTGGCTGGGGCAATTGGCGGGTTTGGGTGTGGATCTGCGCTGCCAATGGCGCTGGCAGGGCAGCGCAGCGGGGGGGGCGGCCTTTGCCACGCCCGATGGTCCTGTGCTGTTGCGCCCGGGTGTCAGCGTTGTGGCCTGTGGCGGCGCCAGTTGGGCGCGGTTGGGGTCTGATGGTGCTTGGGCTGAATGGCTGGGGCCGATCACGCCTTTTGCGCCGGCGAATGCGGCGCTGCAGGTGCAGTGGTCGGCGCATATGGCTGCGCATTTTGGTGCGCCAATAAAATCGGTGTGCTGGCGGGCGGGCGATAGCCTATCGCGTGGCGAGGCCATTTTATCGGCCCGCGGCCTAGAGGGCGGGGGCCTTTACCCGCTTAGCCCGGCTTTGCGGGCGGGGGCGCCGCTGTGGGTGGATCTGGTGCCAGATCTACCCTTGGCCGCGCTGCACGCCCGCCTGCCCAAAAACCTGCGCAAGGCGCGTCTGTCACAGTGGCTGCGTGGTGCCTTGCGCCTGCCCCCGGCCAAGGTGGCATTGGTATTGGAACATCTGGCAGGGCAGGCGGCACCACCGCTCGATCACTGGCCCGCCTTGGTGAAATCCCTGCCTGTGGCCCATGCCGGCCTATGCGCGCTGGACGAGGCGATTTCCACCGCAGGCGGGCTGCGCCGCGATGCTTTGGATGCGGGGCTTATGCTGAAAGACCGCCCCGGCATGTTTGCCGCGGGCGAAATGCTGGATTGGGAGGCACCAACAGGCGGCTATTTGTTAACCGCCTGTTTTGCAACGGGCCTTTGGGCCGGCAGGCATGCAGCAGCGTGGTGGCACAGCCAAAACAACCGCCCCTAGCTGCCGGCGCTGCCCTTGCTTACCGGGCCACTGCGCGCTTGAACGCGTCGCGCCCACGCATGGATTTGGCATAATCCAGCAATCGCTGGTCGGTGATTTCAAACTTGGCGTTATAGGCCCAGTTCAGGCAATGGGCGGCGATGATATCGGCGATTGTCATTGTTTCGCCCATCAAGAAGGGGCCTTTGATACATTCGGCCAAGCGCGTTGCGTTGCGGGTAAATTCCCATTTCAGCGACTCTTTCACCGCCGGAACGCGATGTTCTTCGGGCAAAATGAACGAATGGCGCGCCGCGGTCCATAGAACGGCATCCAGCTCGTCTAGCACCATATGGGTTAGCCCATCTTGGCGCGCCCGTTCGATTGTGCCGGGGGCAAAGGTTAGGGCGCCATGTTTATCGGCCAGATAGGTCAGGATGGCGCTGGAATCGGTCAATACATCCTCGCCCACTTTCAGCGCAGGGATTTTTCCCGTGGGGTTGACGGCCAGGGCTTCGGGCGTGTGGGGCTTGGCGGCAATATGCTCGTAGTCTTGGCCCAGCTCCTCTAGCGCCCACATCACCCTGAAGGCACGGCTTTGCGTGCTGCCAATTACCTGATACATCGCGGTCTCCCTGCTGTTTGCGCGTTGTTGCTGCGCGCAGCAAATACCAACGCGCGGGCAAATTCCAGCGCTGATGACGCAGCGTTAGATCGGCCCTAGCCGCGCATCAAGGCGGGTAAATCGCCGGTCAGACCCGCCGCCTCGCGCATCAGGCCGCGGCGCAGCGCGGGCAGGGCGTTTACCGCGCCCATGCCAATGCCGCGCACCGCCCGCAACAGGGGGTTGTCGTTGGAAAACAGCTTGTTCGTCAGGTCTGTGGTCAGCGACAGGGTGGCCGTATCGAAACGCCGCCATTGTTGGTAACGCTCTAGAACCGCGATGCTGCCAATGTCTTCGCCGCAGTGGCGGGCATCGCGCAGCATCTGCGCCAGCGCTGCCACATCGCGCAGCCCGGCGTTTAGCCCTTGGCCGGCAATCGGGTGCATCCCATGGGCCGCGTCACCCACAAGCGCCAGATTGGGGGCCACAAAGGCCTTGGCCACCGTCAACCCCAATGGGTAGCTAAAGCGTTGGCCTGCCAATGAAATCTCGCCCAAAAAATCGCCAAATCGGGGGCGCAGCATGGCCAAAAACCCGTCATCATCCAACGCCATAAACCGCTGCGCGGTTTCGTGGGTTTCCGACCACACGATCGAGCTGCGATTGCCTGGCAGGGGCAAAATGGCCAGTGGGCCGGGGGGCATAAAGAACTGGTGTGCCACGCCATTATGGGGCTGGGCGTGGGCAATGGCGCAGACCAATGCGGTTTGCCCATATGGCCAACCGCTGCGCCCTATGCCTGCCCGGCTGGCCGTGCCCGATGTGCGCCCGTCAGCGCCCACCAGCACCCGGCCCCGCAACTGCCGCCCCGATGCCAGCGTAACCTCGGCATGGCCCGACGTGATGTTTTGGTCGATCACTGTCTCGTCATTCAAAACGGTGATGGCGCCGCTGTCTTGCATCGCCGCGTTCAGGGCGCGGCGCAGAAACCGGTCTTCTATCATGTGGCCCATTGGGCCTTCTTCGATTTCGCCATGATCGAAATGCAGGAAAAAGGGCATCAATGGCCCTTCGCCTGCGCGCCCGTCGCTGACCTTGATTTCCAGCATTGGCTGGGCATGCTGGGCCAGCGTATCCCACAGGCCCAAAGCCTGCAGCATGCGCACCGAAGACAGTGCCAGCGCATAGGCGCGGCCATCAAAATCGTCGCGCATCAGCCCGGCTGCGGGCTGTGCATCTATCACGGTGGCGCTAAGGCCTGCATGGGCTGCGGCCAGTGCCATGGCAGGCCCGTTCAGCCCGCCACCAATAATCAAAAGATCGCTGTCATAGGTCATGGCCCCAATATGGTGGTATTGCGGGGATTGTCCATGCGCCGCCATGCCGCTACCGTCGGTGCAATCACCACCGGAGGGAGCTGGCAATGCAAGAATGGTTGTGGAAAAGCGCCGCAGATTTGGGGCGCGCGATTGGGGCCGGGCAGATCGACCCCGTGGCATTGACAGAAACCTATCTGGCCGCCATTGCCGCCCACCCGCAGCACGGGCGCATCTATGCCCGCACCACCCAAGACCGTGCCTTGGCCGAGGCCCATGCCGCACGCCAGCGGGCCGCCACTGGCTACAGGCTGTCGCTGATTGATGGTGTGCCGATCAGCTGGAAAGACCTGTTCGATACCGCTGGTATCGCCACCGAGGCGGGCAGCAAATTGCTAGAGGGGCGCACCCCCACGGCAGATGCGCTTGTGTTGCGTAACGCCACGCAAATGGGGCTGGTTTGCCTTGGCAAAACCCATATGACCGAACTGGCGTTTTCCGGATTGGGGGTAAATCCTGTCACAGCCACCCCGCCAAATGTGCACAACCCGGCCTTGGCGCCGGGCGGGTCCAGTTCGGGGGCGGCCACATCGGTGGCCTTTGGTTTGGCCGCGGCGGGCATTGGCAGCGATACTGGCGGTTCGGTTCGGGTGCCCGCAGCCTGGAACGATCTGGTGGGGCTGAAAACCACTGCTGGGCGGGTGTCGCTGCGCGGGGTGGTGCCGCTGTGCGCGCGGTTTGATACGGTGGGCCCGCTGTGCCGCACGGTGGAAGATGCCGCGCTGATTTTCGCCGCACTCGAAGGGCGGCACGCCCCCGATTTGCGCGGCGCCAGCCTGAAAGGCCGCCGCTTTGCCGCGCTGAAAACAATGGCGATGGACGATTTGCGCGATGCCCCCGAGGCTGCCTATCGCTCGGCCCTAGATCGGCTACGCGCGGCAGGTGCCGAGATTGTGGCGTTGGATGCGCCCGAAGTGACCACCGCCATGGCACTGGCGCCGGTGCTTTTCGCCCCCGAGGCCTATGGCCAATGGCATGAACAGATCGAGGCAGCCCCCCATCTGATGCACCAGCAAGTGCTGGAACGGTTCCGGGGTGGTGCCAGTGTTTCAGGGCCGGAATTTGTTTCGGCATGGTTAAAGCTGGATCAGCTGCGCCAAGATTGGGCCGCGCGCGTGGCAAGCTTTGATGCTGTGCTGCTGCCCGCCACCCCCAACCTGCCACCCGATGTTGCGCGGCTGGAATCAGAGGCGCAGTATTTCGTTACCGAAAACCTGCTGACTTTGCGCAACACCCGCATTGGTAACTTGTTAGGCCTAAGTGCTGTAACCTTGCCCACAGGTGTGCCCAGCTGTGGTATCATGCTGATGGGCCAGCCGATGGGCGAAGACAGGCTGTTGCGCATGGCGGCAGCTGCCGAAGCTGCGCTGGCCTAGCCGGGGCGCACCGCCCGTTATCTGCCGCATCGCGGCCACAGTTCGGCGCGCGGGTGCTTGAACCCTTTGTCATGCGCGCCGATCTGGTGTATTGGCCCAGCTTGGCCCCCCATTTTGGCCACCTGACTTGGCCCAGGAGCACGCGCATGACCACCGCATCGGCACCGATCACTCAAGATGTTTTGACATTGCCCCGCACATTGCCCGAAGGCCCCACAAATATTGTGGGCCTGACACGCGATGCCCTGCGCGCGGCGCTGATTGCCGTTGGCACACCTGAAAAGCAGGCCAAAATGCGGGTCAATCAAATTTGGCAGTGGGTCTATTTTTGGGGCGCACGCGACTTTGACGCCATGACCAATCTGGCCAAAGACTATCGCGCGCTTTTGGCCCAGCATTTTACCATCGCTTTGCCCGAGATTGTTTCAAAACAGGTCAGCATGGATGGCACCCGCAAATATCTGGTGCGCATCGCGGGCGGGCACGAGGTGGAAACCGTATATATCCCCGAAGAAGACAGGGGCACGCTGTGCATTTCCAGCCAAGTGGGCTGCACGCTGACGTGTTCTTTCTGTCACACGGGTACGCAAAAGCTGGTGCGCAACCTGACCGCGGGCGAGATTGTTGGCCAAATTCTGCTGGCGCGCGATGATCTGGGCGAATGGCCCAACAAAGGCGAAGGCATGGGCGAAAGGCCCCGCCTGTTGTCAAATATTGTGCTGATGGGCATGGGCGAGCCGCTGTATAATTTTGATAACGTGCGCGACGCAATGCTGATCGCCATGGATGGAGAAGGCATCAGCCTGTCGCGCCGCCGCATCACCTTGTCAACCAGCGGCGTGGTGCCAGAAATTGCCCGCTGCGCGCAGGAAATTGGCTGCATGCTGGCCGTCAGTTTCCATGCCACCACCGACGAGGTGCGCGACAAGCTGGTGCCAATTAACAAGCGTTGGAACATTGCCACATTGCTAGAGGCGCTGCGCGCCTATCCCAAGGCCAGCAATTCCGAGCGGATTACCTTTGAATATGTTATGCTGAAGGGCGTAAACGACAGCCCCGAAGATGCGCGCCGTTTGGTTAGCTTGATCAAGGGGATCCCAGCCAAAATCAACCTGATCCCGTTTAACGAATGGCCCGGCTCGCCCTATCAACGCTCGGACTGGGCGCAGATCGAGAAATTTGCCGACATCATTTACAAAGCCGGCTATGCCAGCCCTATTCGTACGCCGCGTGGCGAAGATATTATGGCGGCCTGTGGGCAATTGAAATCAGCCACGGAACGCGCCCGAAAATCGCGTGCCGACATTGCAGCCGAGGCCGGTTTGGCCAGATAAGCCGCAGATCAGGCGGCGTTTTCATGGCAAAATCCGCGCGATTGCATGCCTAGTTGATAGGAAATTCATCGCGTTAGGGTTTTATCGTTTATTTGCAATACATTTTTTGCATGAAAAATGGTCATGCATTCCGGTATAAGCCGCATAAACCTGTGCTGCAGTGTGGAAAATTTAAGATAGCCTTCCATTTACACGCACATATTTTCGACTTTCTACAAAGGCCGGTTACGGCTGTGGCACTGGGATCAGATTACAATAAATGGGCGCATGGCGCCCACGAAACCTGCGCATGTGCTTTTGTGCAGGTCAGGTCATGTATACGTTTAAGTCTGGGAGAGTAAGATGGGCAAGATGCGGGCGATAAGGGTTTTGGCGCCCGAGTTCATCATTTTCTCTGCCTATCTCTGTGCCTTTTCTCTGTCTGCTTTCGTCATTTTACCGCTGCAATCGCTTATCTTTGGCCCCAGCTTGCTGGGAAGCTTGCTGTTTATGGGCCATGGTGTGCGCGTGCTTTCCGTGTGGCTGTTTGGCATTCGGGCTATTGCGCCCTTGGCTGTGGCCGAATGGCTTGCCACCGTGCTGATCTGGCAGCCTGCCATCTCTATGGATGCCATCGTTTTGGGCGCGGTTGTGGGGGGCATTTCATGCTGGGTGGCGTTCGAGCTGCTGCGCTTGGTGGGGCTTAATTACTTTTACGACAGCGCCACCACCCAGCCCTCGTGGCGGTCCATGATGCTGGTGGGGGCCATTGGGTCGGTGTTGAATTCCTTTGGCCATATTCTGGCCTATCGCACCACGGTGGATTTGGGCGATGAATTGGCACAGCTTATGGTGTTTTTGGTGGGCGATATATTGGGCACATTGGCGCTGTTTTTCGTGTTGATGATCATCATGCGCAAAACACGGAAAATGCGCGAAATGGGCCGCAATTAACGCCCCGGAATATCAGCGCGCGCCTCGGTGGTGCCCCAGTTTTCGATCACATCCAATGCCTCGTCTGCGGTTTCGACAAACCGAAACAACTGCAGATCTTCGGGGCTGATGGTGCCGGCATCTGCCAGCCCTTGCCAGTTTATGATCTTGTCCCAAAACGTGCGGCCAAACAGCAAAAATGGCACCCGCCGCATGCGCCCGGTTTGGATAAGGGTCAGGCTTTCGAATAATTCATCCAGCGTGCCAAAACCGCCCGGAAAGACGCAAATTGCATTGGCGCGCATCAGGAAATGCATTTTGCGAATGGCAAAATAATGGAAATTAAAACACAGATCCGGCGTGACATATTCGTTGGGCGCTTGTTCGTGGGGCAACACGATATTCAACCCGATCGAGACACCGCCAGCCAAGGCCGCGCCGCGGTTTCCAGCCTCCATCACGCCGGGGCCACCGCCGGTGCAAATGATGTTTTCATGCCCGCCTTTGGCCATCGAGGCGGCGGTGATCTTTTCGGCCAAAATCTGCGCTTGGTGGTAATAGCCCGCCAGCCCTGCCAGCGTGGCGGTGCTGGCCTGATCGGCGGTTTCTGGCGATGGAATACGCGCGCCGCCAAACAGCACCACGGTTGATGTTACGCCGTAGGCATCCAGATACATTTGCGGTTTCAGCAATTCCAATTGCAGCCGCACGGGGCGCAGGGCCTCGTCGCATAGAAAATCATCATCGGCAAATGCCAGCCTGTATGCGGGCGCCCGCGTTTGCGGCGTATCTGGCACGCCGGATGCGCTGCTGCGGTCTGCCTGTGCATCGCGAAAAGGGCTGCGTCGGTCGGTCATGGGGGGCCTCTGTTTGCTGGGCAATGGCCCTAGGCTAAGCCATTTTCATGACCCAGGCGAGATGCTTGTGCCCCCCGCTGCGGCTGTTTAGGCTGGGGGAAACTGGGCAGGGGGGCGCCAGAATGGATTGGCCAGAACACATCACACAGGCCGCGCAGCGCATCGCTGGATATGTGCGCCAAACACCTGTCATGCAGATTGACGTGCCGGGGGTAAAAAACCCTGTTTCGCTGAAACTAGAGCATTTGCAGCACACCGGCAGTTTCAAGGCCCGCGGTGCGTTTAACACGCTGCTGTCTGGGCCGGTGCCCAAGGCGGGTATCGTGGCGGCATCGGGGGGCAACCACGGGGCGGCGGTGGCCTATGCGGCGCGGCAATTGGGCCACCCGGCCCGCATTTATGTGCCAGAAATTGCGGGGCCTGCGAAAATTGCCCTGATCCGCGATTTGGGTGCAGATCTGGTGGTGGTGCCCGGCGCCTATGCCCAAGCGGCGGCACAAGCGTTGGAGTGGCAGCAAAACACCGGCGCGATGCAAATTCACGCCTATGATGCGCCCGCCACGGTGGCCGGCCAAGGCACCTTGTTTCGCGAGTGGCAGTCAGACCAAGGGTTGCGGGCAGAGACGCTAGTGGTGGCGGTTGGCGGCGGTGGTTTGCTGGCCGGGGCCATGGGGTGGTTTCAGGGCCAGCGCCGCATTCTTGCGGTCGAGCCCACGGGCGCGCCCACCCTGCACACCGCCCTGCGCCAAGGGCCTGATGCGCAGGTAGACGTGGGCGGCGTGGCGGCCAATGCGCTGGGTGCACGCCAAATTGGGCGTATCTGTTACGATCTGGCCCAGCAGCAGGGGGTGGCGCCACTGCTGGTGGGCGATGACGAGATCATTCAGGCCCAAACATGGCTGTGGCGCAACGCCCGCCTGTTGGTAGAACCCGCAGGCGCCGCAGCTTTGGCGGCCTTGATGGCGGGCCATTACACCCCATCACAGACCGAGCACGTGGCGGTTTTGCTGTGCGGTGCCAATGTGGCGCCCGATCCGCTGGCCGCTGTGGTGGGCTAAGCGGTTACATCACCGGGGCAATCGAAACCCCGGTGGCGATGCGGTGTGCCCATTGCGCAAATTCGGCACCAAACAAATCGGGGGCATCGCGCTTGGCGTCTAGCAAGCTTAGGATCGCGCGCTCGCGTCGGCCTGCTGGTGCCTTTGGCCCAAGGTTGACCATCACGGGCGCCTCGTTTGCAAAACGCACCTCGGCGCTGCCGTTATCTTGCAGCACCACTTGCCAGCTGGTGCCCAGTGTCAAAAATTCCAGCGCCGCGCCGCTGGGCTCGTCTTGGCTTTGGCGCACGCCATGGGTGTGCAAGAACTGATAGCGCGAATCTGGGTCGATCAAAACGATATCGGCTGCAATCTTGATCCAGCCATCGGCAATGGTGCGGTCCAGCGCTGTCCAAATATGTCCGCCAGTGGCGCGAAAGGCCAAATGCGCGGTTTCCGACAGGGCGTCGGCCACCTCGTAGCTGGCGCTGCCAATGCTAAGGCGGGCAAAGGCCGGGCCTGCATTGCAACTGCGCCCGTGAAATGCGGCCCGGGTTGAGTCCGTCTCAAACACACTAGCCGGAAGGCTACGCATGCCCAGCCTTGGCGAAGGCGCGGGTAAAACCGCTGGTGCATCGGCTGCCCCGCAGGGGGGCCCAAGCGCGGCGCCAGTCGGCGCTGTTGATGCAGTCGAACTGCGACAGGCGATGTCAGTGCAGCTGGCAGAAAGCTTGGCCGAAAAGGGCCCGCATTTCGATGTCGAGCGGGTAGATCGTATCAAGCAAGCCGTGGCCGAAGGGCGCTACCCCATCGACCCGCAGCGCATTGCCGATAGTATTTTTCAAGATTACGCAGCACTGTCTAGGTAAGGCCGCTTAGAATGATGAATGAACAGATGATCCTTGCTGTAATGGCTGTGGGGCTGGTGGTGTTTTTGCTGGCACTGGCGGCACATTTTCGCGGCCTGCGCCGCCGGATCGAGGCCAAAACAAAGATGCCTTTGCTAAGCGGTGCCCAAATCGAAGAGCTGGCCAGCCAGATCTCGCAGAAAATGGGGGCAACAGCCGGTGCAAATTTGGCCACTATCGCCAGCGATGTCAGCGATATGCGCAACGATTTCGATTGGCTCACCAGCGAACGGATGATCGAACAAGCCATCACAATGGCCCAAAACGGCCAGCCCGCCCCCGCGATCACCCGCGCCACTGGCCTGAATGAAGATGAACAGGCGTTGATTGCAAAGTTTCGCAAACACTAACGCCGCCGCAGCCACACACAGGCTGTGGCCTTAGCTGGCGAAATAGTCGTGTAAAATGCGGCTATAGATGCCTTTAAGCTGGGTCACTTGGGCGGCGGGCACGCGTTCGTCTACTTGGTGCATGAAATGGCCCACCAGCCCGAATTCTACCACCGGGCAATGCGCTTTGACAAACCGCGCATCCGATGTGCCGCCGGTGGTGGATAATTCGGGCGTCAGGCCGGTTTCGGCCTGCACCGCCTTGGCCACCAAATCCGACAGCGGGCCGGGCGGTGTTAAAAACGCCTCGCCCGAGACCCGCGTTTGCACGGCAATGTCCACGCCAAATTCTGCCGCCACTTTCTGCGCCTCGTCTTGTAGCCATGTGCCAAGGCTGGCGCCGCTGTGCAGGTCGTTGAAACGAATGTTCAGCGTGGCCTTGCATTTGGCGGGGATCACATTGGTGGCGGGGTTGCCGGTGTCGATCGTGACAACGGCCAGCGTCGAGGCGTCGAAATGCGCGGTGCCCTGATCCAGCTGATGGCTGGAAAGACGATCCATCAGGCGCGCCATGGCGGGCAGCGGGTTGCGTGCACGGTGCGGATAGGCCGAATGCCCCTGCACCCCGGTGACGGTGACATGCGCATTCATCGAACCGCGCCGCCCAATTTTCATCATATCGCCCAAGGTTTCAGGGCAGGTCGGTTCGCCCACCAGACAGACCGACATTTGCTCGCCCTCGGTTTGCATATAGTCCAGCAGCGCGGTGGTGCCGTCGGTGGCATCGCCCTCTTCATCGCCGGTGATGGCCAAGATAATGGCGCCATCGGGTGGCGAGTTGCGCACAAAATCGATCGCCGCTGCCACAAAAGCGGCCACGCCCGATTTCATATCGGTGGCGCCACGGCCCCAGATAACACCATCTTCCAGATGGCCCGAAAACGGCGGGTGGGTCCATGCCGCCTCGTCGCCCACGGGCACCACATCGGTATGGCCGTTAAAGCCAAAACTGCGCGCATGCCCCTTTTGCCCCCATCTGGCAAATAAATTGGCCACCCCCCCACGGTCGACGCGGGTGCAGTGAAACCCAGCCCCTTCCAGCATGGTTTGCAGCAGCACCAAGGCGCCGCCTTCTATGGGGGTAACGCTGGCGCAGCGGATCAGCTGGGCCGTCAGGGTGGCGGCATCGACAGGGGTTTGCTGGGGGGTGGTCATGCTCAGCTCCGGTATATGGGGCGCGTGGCAGGCGCCGGTGATGTGCCTTTGCTAGCGCGGAATGAGGGGCGGCGCAAATGTGGCGAAAATGGCGCAGGAAATATGCTAAAGTATGTAATTAATGCTCAAAAAAATGGAATCTTGCAGTTGTGGGGCTAAGCTGGGGCCAACAATAACCCCGGGCAGGGATAGGCGGTGCAGACCTGAAAAATCAGGCGCGGCGCAACAGGCAAAAAATGGGCAAACAGGCACAGTACTGGCCAGTCTACAGCGTTGTTTGGCAGCGCCTCTTTGGGGTGGTGTGATGGTG